>Ga0208849_1001712_pt1 | contig 14028 bp, 13 predicted proteins | sample NGESurdeep072012_10_FD_184470 | JGI IMG/M metagenome (GOLD analysis project Ga0208849, IMG submission 184470) | Arctic peat soil microbial communities from Barrow, Alaska - NGEE Surface sample 53-3 deep-072012 (SPAdes) | ecosystem: Environmental > Terrestrial > Soil > Wetlands > Peat ...
GCGAGACGGAGGGGGGCCAATCCCGAACATTGCGGATGCGACCGCTCCCTCCACCATGCTGCGCATGGTCCCCCTCGCCCCACTGCGCTTCGCTTCGTGGGGGAGGAGCCTGTGTCAGAAATTCGGACTGCTCTTTCAAGCGGCGAAGGCGATCGCGTCGGGCTTCCGCCAACCTGTGAATCGCACGCCAGCCGGTTGAAGGATCGCGTCCGTCACAGCGGTTCGCGGCGGCGGCGGAGCCAGACGGCGAGAGCGAGGAGGGCGGCCGCCGCCAGCAGGCCGAACCACAGGCCCGGTGTGCTGAAGAATTTCGCGGGGTCGGGCACCGGCCACTGAAAGTTCATCTTGGCGTTCTTGGCGTGATGGGGGAGCGACACAAAGGCTTCGCCCACACCTCCATGCAGCCGGTAGGCCACGAAGTCCGCGAAATGCGAGGTTTCGAACGCCAGCGTCTCGACGATCGCGATCGCGAAAGGCGGCAGGATCGCCCACAGAAACGGCCCGCGCCTGGCCCAGGCCGAGATCACCAGCAGCCAGCCATAGAGCGGCGCATTCCATAAAGTCAGCGTGACAAGCGCATAGAAGAGCAGTCCCCACATCCGCAGCAGCGGAACCGACGCCCAGAGCGGGGCGGCGCCGGGTGCGCTCGCAAGCGCCGCGGCGGCGCCCAGCAGCAGCATGACGAGTTGCGTCGCGCAGATAACGACAAAGGCGAGCAGCGGCAGGATGACAAGCGGCACGCTGGCTTTCGCCAGCACGGTCGTCAGATCCGAAACCGGCATCGACTTCCAGAACAGGATGCTGCGGTCGCGGCGTTCGTTGTAGAGCGCGCCGAGGCAATAGAACAGCGCGACGATCGTGGTGGTGGCGAGGATCGCCAATATCGCGATGCCATAGGGAATGAGATGGATCGCGGCCTGCGCGTCCGGCGGCATCTGCGAAATTTTCTGCAGAACGTGCGGGCGGCGAAGCAGCCCGATGGCGACGCCGAACAGCACGAAACCGGCGGCGGTCAGCGGCGCGATCCAGATCGCGCGGTTCTCCCACACTTCGCGCCGCACCGACCAGAAGAACGGTCGCGTCTGGTGAACGGCGGCGGGAGACGGTGCCAATTCTGCGTGCGTGCTCATGCCGCCAGGCTCCCTTGCGTGCCGGAATTGTCGCCGGAATTGTCGCTTCCGATCGTCGCCACAAACAGATCGGCGATGCTGGGCGTGCGCACCTCGCCCAGCGCCGCCAGCCGGGCACGGTCGGCGCCGTCGAACAGCAGCAATGTGCGCCCGAAGGCCTGCCGCTCGTAGATCGGCTTCAGCGCCCGCGCGGCGGCGAGCGTGTCGGGATGCACCGTCAGCTCCGCATAGCGCGCCTCGAAGCTCTCCATCGTGCAAGCGAGCACGATGCGGCCGCGATTGATGAACATCAGATCGGTGAGGATATGCTGGACTTCCTCGACCTGATGCGTCGTCACCACAATGGTGCGGCTGTGATCGAAATAATCGTTGAGCAGCGAATCGTAGAACTGCTTGCGGTAAAGAATGTCGAGCCCCAGGGTCGGCTCGTCGAGCACCAGCAGCCTGGCGTCGATCGCCATCACCAGCGCCAGATGCAGCTGGGTCACCATGCCTTTCGACAGCTCCCTGACCTTGCTCGTGCGCTTGATGGCGGTTTTGGCGAGCAGGGCTTCCGCCTTGGCGCGGTCGAAACGCGGATGCACGCCCGCCACATAATCGAGCGCCTGGGCGACGCGCATCCAGCGCGGCAGCACCGCGACATCGGCGATGAAACAGACCTCGCCCATCAGCGCATTGCGCGCCGTCCAGGGGTTGCGGCCGAGCACGCTCAGTTCGCCCTCATAGGGGATGAGCCCGAGAATGGCGTTCAGCGCCGTGCTTTTCCCCGCGCCATTGGGACCGATCAGCCCCAGGATGCGGCCCGGTTCCACCCGCAGGTCGAGCTTTTCCAGCGCCACCGTTTTTCCGAAGACCTTCCTCAGGCCCTTTGCTTCGATGCAAGCCATCGCTTCAGCGTTTCCCTTGTTTGTCCGGCGCAACGCCGGCCGTTGCGCCCGGCGCCAGCAATTCGCCTAACGACAGATCGAGCAACGACAGATCGAGCCGTCGGATGTTTTGCCGGATGGGCGGCCATTGCGTTTCCAGGAATTTGCGGCGCTCGGCGGCGAGCAGCGGCGCCTGCACGTTTGCCCTGACATACATCCCGAGTCCGCGGCGCTTCTCGACCAGATCCTCGTCGGCGAGCTGCTGCCAGGCTTTCAACACCGTCATCGGGTTGACCCGGTTTTCCGCCGCGATCGTACGCACCGACGGCAGCGGATCGCCTTCCTTCAGAACGCCATCCAGAATCATCGCCACCACGCGGTCGCGCAGTTGGCGATAAATCGGCTGGTTGTCGTCCCACTGGTCATTCATCGCGTCTGCCGGCCCTGGAGCAATTGCCTTCAGACACCGATGTAGCGCGTCATGGTGCTATAGTCAAGTAGATCACTAGCTGACTATCCCGGCTCCTCCCCTGCGCAAGCGGGGAGGCGGATCGCGCGGACGCACGTCCGTGCGAGACGGAGGGGGCCAACCCCCAACATCGCGCCTGCGGCCGCCCCCTCCACCGCCTTCGGCGGTCCCCCCCTTCCCCCGCATCGCTTCGCTCGCGGAGGAGGAACCCCATTTGAGCGGCTTATCGTTTTGCCGCGCGCTTCGCAAAGTCGCAGGACCTTCTGACCCGTCTTTCCGCCAAAGCGGCAGATCATATCGCGCGCGGCGCCACATTGCCCTTCGATCCGTCCGACCGCCCGGACTAGTGAAGTCCGCAACGACGGGCGGAGTTCTGGCGGTGTTTTGCAGCATTGCCGCGGGAAGGTGCAACGCACTACCTCCCATTCTCACCATGGCCGGGCTTGACCCGGCCACCCAGCAGCCGCGCGTCGGCGCGGCGAAAGACTCTGTAGCGCTTCGACCCGTGAGGAATGTCATTTTGCTCGCGGACGCTCGCCGACTGGATGGCCGGCTCGGAGGCCGGCCACGGTGAGGGAGGGCAGGCCCGGCTACCAGAAAAGCGTTAACACTCAGCCGTGTGGCGAAACCGCATCGCAAAGGCGTTTCGTCCGCGCGACCCGGATCAATGAGCCGGTTGGGGCGTTCACCGTGGTCAAGCGCAAAGGCGCTCCTCCGGCAAATTCGCGTCGCCGGGTTGCGCGAGGTTGAGTCATGGCCCACGCCGTCGTGCTGGTTGTAGAGGACGAGACGCTGCTGCGATTGAACGCCATCCAGATCATCAAGGATGCGGGCTATGAGGTCATCGAAGCCGCCGACGCCGACGCGGCCATCGCGATTTTGGAGAGCCGTTCCGACATCGGGATCGTTTTCACGGACATTCAGATGCCGGGCTCCATGGACGGGCTGAAACTGGCAAACGCCATTCGCGGTCGCTGGCCGCCGGTCCGGCTGATATTGACCTCGGGCAAGACCGTGCCGAAGCCGGACGAGTTCCCTTCCGATGGACGGTTCATCGGCAAGCCCTATACATCGGCACAGCTTCTGAGTGTGGTCGGCGAACTCGCCGCCTGAGCGGCAAATCCTTCGGCCGGATTTCGCGGGCGGCTTCACGGATCGGCGCCGATCGCCTTTCTCCACACGCTTGCCAGCCAGGGCTGATGTTCGCGCGGCAGGCCTGTCGGGCGATAATAATGCGTCAGCTCGGCGAATCCCGCCCGTCGCAGATAGCCGCGCCAGGATTCGAGATCGTGCCAGACGCAATAGCGCCCCTGAACCCAGCCTTCCTCGTTATCGCCGCGCGGGTTCGATGCGAACAAAACCCCTCCCGGCTTCAGCGCCGCATGCAGCTGCGCCAGCACGCGCGGCAGCTCCTGGCGCGGGACATGAAAAAGCGAAGCATTGGCGAAAATGCCGTCGAAGCGGCTTTCGGGGAGCGCCAGCGCGAGGAAGTTCTGTTCCCACACGTCGAAGCCTTCCGCGCGCGCCATTGCGGCGAAAGGGGCGCAGCCCTCCAGCCCGATCGCGCGGTGACCGAGTTCCGCAAGCGTCTTGAGGTCGCGCCCCGGCCCGCAACCGAAATCGAGAATTTCAAACGGCGCGGCGCCTTCGATGGCCTGCAGAAGTGCGGCGATGTTCTGGCTGACGTCGTGACCCTGGGTGCCGGCGCGGAAATCATCGGCGCGCCGCTCATAGTGCTGCAGGGTCAAACCGGCGACGGACTCCAGCGCCTGCGCATTCAGCTCCGGCGCATTCAGCTCCGGCGCATTCCGTTGCGGTGGCGCGGTCACGTCAGGCCGAGTCCTGTTCAAAGCCGAATCGCGAGTGCGCGCGAGGCGAGCGGTTCGGGAGGAATGTTCGCGCTCAGTTGGCTTGCGGCGGCGATCAACAAAGAGCGATCATTGTCGTTCAGCCGCCAGGACTCCGAAATGTCCCCGAAATAGGTCAGCGCCTTCGCGGCCTCGGCAAGAGGAAAGCCCGGCGCAAACAGCGAAGCCGCAGCCCCCATCGCGGTTTCCAGCGATACGCCACTGCGAACGAGGGCCGCGATGTCCTGGTAGTCTCTGCCCTCCGCGCGCTGGAGGATGACCTTCAGCTTGCGAGCCAGCAGGTCGAGCGGGGAGGCAATTTGCAAGACTCCATCCGCCGTTACGTCCGGGCAACCGACGCGTCCTTCAATCCCTCCGAAACAGGAGAGCTTGATATCGCCTCCACGGTCGACGAGCAGCGTAAGCGTGTTAGGCTCGGCCTGCAAAATGCGCGCTTCGCCCAATGCAACAAGCGACTGGCGCAAGTCCAGCGGATCGAAACTCTGCTCCGTAAAGAAATCGAAATCGACCGAATTGCGGTGTGCGAGACGCAAGGCGACGGCCGTTCCGCCATACAGAACGAAATGGCGCGGCATGGATTTCAGGTCCGGCCAAAGCAGGCGCTGCGGCGACGGAAGAATCGCGAGATCAGGCGCGAGCCGCATCGCATCGTCTGCCGATTATGCGCACCGGAGCAGCTTCGCGCGGTTCGCCGAAGCCCAGCCGATGATGCCAAAAGGTCCAGGATTTCGGCGACAGGATTCCCGCCGGCGGTGAATGCAGCACCTTTTCGAACGCGCCGCGGCCCAACAGCCCCAGCAACTCGTGGGCGTCTTCCCACGTCGCCATCTCCATCACCTGCGCAACGAGCCCCGGCAGGTTCTCGGGGACGGTACGCTCCGGCGGCGTCCACCAGACGTAACGGCGAGCCAGCAGATAAAGACGCTCGGAATCGGCTTTCATCGCGCCGAGGATAACACGATTTGCGGGAATTACCCGCCCGCAAGCGAGGCATTATCTCGCGCCGATCGCCTGGCTTCTCACCATTCCTTCATCGGGCGGGACCGCGGTTCCGCCAATGCGCGCCGGACGCCAATGCGCAAAATTGCGCCGGACGAAGGGCGGGACACGGCATTCGGAGCCTTCGATTGTGTTTTCCGACCAAAAAAACGACGCCGCGCAACGCGTTTGCCCTGTTGGATTTTTCGTGAAATCGTCCGCGAAACGTTCTGCGTACGGATGAAAAAACGCAAAATTGCGATTGACGCGTTTGATCAAACGCCCTACGCATTTCGGCATGTCCGCATGGTGCGCCCCGCCCGCCGCCGATTAAATTCCCCTATGAACGCGATTAGCGTTGCGCATTAAACTTCATTGTCATTCCCGCGAAAGCGGGAACCCAGCCGCCGCGCGGCCTCCCCGGACTGTGATCCGGGGGAAGCGGTAGCGCTTCGCAAAGCGCGGCGAATAGCACACCCGCATTCTCAGGATTGAAGAGGGTCCATTGCGCTCGCGGACGCTCGCGCGCTGGGTTCTCGCTTTCGCGATAATGACAAAAGGGTGATGACGAAACGAGGAGAATTTCCATGTCGCTCGATGCGAAACTCATCGGCGCGCGCATCAAAAGCCTGCGCGACGCAAAAGGCATGAGCCAGAGGGAATTGGGCGCGATCGTCGGAACCGATCGTCGATACTTCTCGGCCTGGGAAAAAGGCGTGCATGTGCCTTCCCTGCGCTTCCGGGCCAAGATTGCCGATGCGCTGGGCATTTCGCTGAAGCTGCTGCTTGCAAATGCGGGGGCGCGCGTTGCCGAAGCCCGCGAAACGGTGCTTCTCAAGTCCATCGCCATGATCGAGAAGCCAGATCCGAGTCCCAGCGAGATGAATGCGGCGACGAACGGCATCGTGCGCACCAACCCCGCCACCCAACAGCAATCCGGCGCGCGCGAGGAAGAAATCCGTCAGCAGATGAGAGGCGCCCGTGAAGAATTCCTCCGCAAGCTCGCTCGCCTCGAACAGGGGGAAGGCTGAGCAATTTCTCGCGAGCCTCAGCCCACGAGCGCGGCTTTACGGCTTGCACCACTGGCCGTTCTGGGGGCGCCGGGAACAGCTTGCGCCAGCAGGCGACTGGACGACATGGCTCTATATGGGCGGTCGCGGCACGGGCAAAACCAGAGCCGGCGCGGAGTGGATTGTGCAGCGCGTGGAGAGCGGCGCCGGCAGACGCATCGCGCTGGTGGGCGCCACCGCCGCCGACGTGCGCGACGTGATGGTGGAAGGCGAAAGCGGGCTGCTCGCCATCGCGCCGTCGTGGGACCGGCCGCATTTCGAGCCGTCGAAGCGCCGCCTCATTTGGTCCAACGGCGCCATCGCCACGCTCTATTCCGCCGAAGAGCCGGATTCCCTGCGCGGGCCGCAACACGACACCGCCTGGTGCGACGAACTGGCGAAATGGAATCGCCTGCGCGCGGCGTGGGACAATCTGCAGTTCGGCCTGCGGCTGGGCCTGAAGCCGCGGCAGACGATCACCACCACGCCGCGGCCGCTCAAGCTGCTGAAGGAGATCATGGCCCGCAGCGACACGGTGACGACGCGTGGCACCACCTACGACAACCGCATCAATCTCGCGCCGGCGTTCTTCGCCGAAATCATCCGGCGTTATGAAGGCACGCGCGTGGGCCGGCAGGAAATCGAGGCGGAAATGCTCGAGGATATTCCCGGCGCCTTGTGGACCCGCGCGGTCCTCGATGCGGCGTTGCTGCCCGACGGTGCGACTGCGCCCGAAATGGCGCGCGTTGTCGTCGGCGTCGATCCTTCGGGAACGCGGGGACACGACGGCAACGACAGCGTCGGCATCGTTGTCGCCGGCAAGGGCATCGACGGCATCGCCTATGTGCTTGCCGATTTCACCTGCTCGCTGTCGCCGGCCGCGTGGGGCCGCCGCGTGGCGGATGCGGCGAACATCCACAAGGCCGACTGCATCGTGGCGGAAGCCAATTTCGGCGGCGCGATGGTGGAAAGCGTCCTGTTGACCGCCGGCGTCACCCAGCGGGTGAAGATGGTGAGCGCCTCGCGCGGCAAGGCGGTGCGCGCGGAACCCATCGCGGCGCTCTACGAGCAGCAGCGCGTGCGTCATATGGGCGCCTTCCCCGCACTCGAAGACCAGCTCTGCGCCTTCACCACCGAGGGCTATGTCGGCGAAGGCTCGCCCGATCGCGCCGACGCGCTGGTGTGGGCGCTGAGCGAGCTGATGATCGCCGAACCGGTCCTGGAATCCGGCTGGCTCGAATACGCCGCCGAAAAACTGGCGGAATGGAGGAAGGAGGGCCGCGTGCCGTGAGTGGCAACTTCCCCCGCTCCACGCTGCCGAATTCACACATTCGCCGCGGAGGACACCGTGGCCCGGTGCCGATGAAATCCGTGATCTGCTCCGCGTCGCTGCGTCTCCGCGTGCCAACTTCTTTTTCCCCGCGTTCCACCAACGCTGTTTGCGTTCAATCGTCGTCCGGCGGCAGAGCGGGAGATTTGTCGTTCAGGAAAAAATCGGCGTCGAGCGGTGCGGGTATGGTTTGAAACGGCCGCGCCCCCTGCCGGAAATGGAAGAAGGTCAGGAGATCGGTCGTGGCACGGGCATCGGCAAAATTCAGTTTCCCCTCGCGAATCGCGAAATTGTGTTCGATGAAGCGGATGATGCTGCCGAAATCGTGGCGGCCGTTGTCGATGTATCCCGCCGGCGTATAGGCAGAGACGACGATCATCGGAACGCGGAAGCCGAGCTGATAGCCGCCTTGCGGGAACGGCAGAAACCTCGGGGGTTCGTGATCGTACCAGCCGCCCCAATCGTCCCAGACGATGACGATCGCGGTGTCGTTCCAGTAGGAGCGGCGCCCGTCCTTGCACGCGCTGTTGCCGATGGCGTTGACGATGGAGGCGACCCAGGATGGTCCGCCGCCCTTGTTGCCGTCGGCATGATCGGAATTCTGTCCGGTGGGAATCACCCAGCTGGCATTGCGCAGATTGCAGTGGGCGATATCGCTCAATACGTCGGCCGGTACGAGATCGACATTCGCCGTCCATTGCGCCCCCGTGCATTTTATGTAGCTGGTTTGGGTGCTGGGAACGCAGATGTGTTTGATCGCGTTGGGCGCCGTCCAGATGCTGTCCTGTCCGGGTGTGTAGTACCGCCATGAGAATCCCATGGGCGACAGCAGGTCGGGAACCGTCTGGTGCTCGAAACAGGGGAATATCTTGTCGTGCGCGGGTTCCACGCCATAGGCATTGATCAGCGGCACCCTGGCGGCAGCGGCAGCCGCGCAGCCGGCCCACGCAAGATCCTTGTTGCCATTCTCCGACACGAAGATTCCCTTCCTGTCGTCCGTCGCGCTGGGCGCGGAGGTGCCGCCGAACAGATACTGATGCGCCGGAAGGCTGGGGCCCTGATTGGTCTGAAACATGTAGTTCGCCCAGCCATATTGCGTGGCCAAAGCGAGATAGGGCGCGAGAATGCCGGTGGAGTTATCGACATAAGCAAAGGGCGCATTGGGGGGGCAGATAGTTCCCCGGCAGCCGATGCCTGCGGCGCCGTCCATGCGGCAGGCGGCCGTGTCGGGAGCGGGATCGCACATCGCGGTAAAAGCTTGATGGGAATGACCCATATCATAATGCCCCGCCAGAAAAACAATATGGGGCTGGACCACGCCGCCCGGCGCGGCCTTGTCCAGCCAGTTGGCGGTCTGAATGTTGTATTGGCCGGGGCCGGGCCGAACTCTGCAGGCCTTTCTGGCGGTGCACAGGCCCTGAAACAGGTTGTCGGGGGTTCGGTTCTCCTGGACGACGACCACGATGTGCTCGAACGTCCCAGCCGGCGCCGCCGCGGCCGGCGCGGACAATGCAGCCGGCAACCCCAGAAGGGCCGCGAGCGAAACCAGCGTCCTGGCGACTTTCACTGTTTTCTCCTCCGCACCGATCGCGCCGGCGGCGACAGTGCTGCCCCGGCTCCGCCAACGCAACAACGCAACAACGCCGGCGGCAGGTAGCCTTCGTTTCGGCGCCGCAATGACGGCGCTCAGGAAATCAGATCGCTCCATATCGCCCGGCGGATGCCGTCGGGGGCGGGTTCGGGGATTTCCATCGCCGGCCGCGGTTCGTGGGCGATTGCGCGGCCGAGTTCGCTCCACGCTTCGAGGCCGCCCGACAGCGGCCGGATCTTCCTGAAACCGGCGCTCCTCAGATGCCGCGCGGCGACGGCGGCCGAAACCTCGTTGGGACAGGAGCAATAGACGACGATCTCCGCATCGCGCGGATAGGCGGCGAGCGACAATTGCGGATCCTCGGGATGGGCAAACACCGCGCCGGGAATGATGCCGTCGCGCCAGCGCACTTCCGGCGCGCGCACATCCACCACGACGGGTTTTTCGCCGCGGTCGATCATGTCCGCCAATTCGGCGGCCGAGATGCGGTCCATGCGCAATTGCGCGATGAAGGTCCGCCGCTGCCACCAGCGCGCCAGCAGCCACACCGCAAGCGCCACCGCCACCAGCGCCAGCCCGAAGCCGCCAAGCTGGGCGAGCGTCGCCAGGGCGGTGGAAATGGCATTCCTGAACAGGAAGCCGAGCAGAACCGCGGTGCTCGCGTAAAGCGCGACGCCGGCCGCATCCAGCGCCACGAAGACCGGCGCCGAAACCCGCGTGATGCCGGAAAGCGCGATGGCGACGAGGCCGAGGCCCGGAACAAACCGGGCGAAGAGCAGCGACGCGGCGCCGAGCCGCGCATACAGCGTCTCGGTCTGGCGCACGCAGGAATCCGGCGACAGCGAAAGCTTGCAGAGCACGCCCAGAATGCGCCGGCCATAGCGGCGGCTGGCGACGAACCAGCAGATGTCGGCCAGCAGCGAGCCCGCCACGGCCACAGCCACGATCTCCGGCAGGCGCGCGATGCTGCCCGCCGCCAGCGCCGCCGCCACGACAAGCGTGGGATAGACAGGAAGGGGCAGCCCCGCCTGGCTGAGGAAAATATTCACGAACACGACGACGAGGCCGTAGCGTTCGATCAGAATGGCGATTTCGTGCATCTCTGCCTGTCGTAAAGGGCGCGGGCGGTGAACCGCAAAGATGGGCTCGCGATAGCGCAACCGCAAGCCGCGCGACACCCGCCTGCCGCGCATGGCAGCCTCGCAAAATTGTTGCCGGATTATGTGTCGCGATTCGCATTTCGTGGGACTCCTCCCCTGCGCAGCGGGGGAGGTGGATCGCACGGACGACAAGTCCGTGCGAGACGAAGGGGGCCAACCCCGAACGAGGCCGCCGATCACCATGCCGAAATGCAAAGAGATTGGTGATTACGCCGCGTCGACCATCACGACTTCGCTGTCCTCCAGCGCCCGGATGGTCAGTTCGGCGATGTCGGCGATGGCGGCGCCGTCGCGCGCCTCGATGCGCACGCCGTTGATCTCGACGGCGCCGCTCGCCGGCACCAGATAGGCGTGGCGATCCTTGCCCAGCGTGTAGGCGATGGTTTCGCCGGCCCTCAGCGTGGCGCCCAGCACGCGGGCGTCGGCGCGGATCGGCAGCGCCTCGTTGTCGTTGGCGTCGCCGCTGGCGAGCACCACGAAGCGCCCCGAGCGGTCGGCTTTCGGGAACGGCTTCATCCCCCAGGCCGGCGGACCGCCGCTGCGCGTCGGCAGGATCCAGATCTGGAACAGCGTCGTGGATTCGCTTTCGCGATTGTATTCGGCGTGGCGGATGCCGGTGCCCGCGCTCATCACCTGCACGTCGCCGGCGGCGGTGCGCCCTTCGTTGCCCAGGCTGTCCTTGTGGGTGATGGCGCCTTTGCGGACATAGGTGACGATTTCCATGTCGGCGTGGGGATGGGGCGGAAAGCCCGTGTTGGGCGCGATCTCGTCGTCGTTCCACACCCTGAGCGCGCCCCATTGCATGCGGGCGGGATCGTTGTATTCGGCGAAGGAGAAATGGTGCTTGGCGTCGAGCCAGCCGTGGTTGGCTCCGCCCAATTGCCCGAAAGGCCTGCGTTCGATCATCGGTGTCTCCCTTGGCGGGCTGTCGTGTTCACGGGCCCGCCGGTTTTCCAGCCCTACAGATATGGACATTGCCGACGATTAAAAAATAGAGACTTTGAAATCCATCGTTTCCGAAACGCGCGCAAGGCAGCGAAGCGGCGTAAGGTTGCACAGCCGATAAGTGGAGCGCAGCATGGACCGGCGAACCTTCATCGCGGCGATGGCGGCCCTTCCGGCAACGCAGGCTCAGGCGCAAATGCCCTCGCCGATGAGCACTCCCGCTTTCGACGCCGTAGAGACGATTGCACTGTGGCCGGAATTGCCGCCGGGAGCCGGCGACACATTGCCCGTTCTGCGCAGCACCGAGCAGAGTCCGACACCGGAGCTCTTCCACAATCGGGTGCTGACGGGAATCGCCCGTCCGGTTCTGTATGTCGTGCGCCCCGCGCGCCCCGACGGTTCGGCGCTTGTGATCGCGCCCGGCGGCGGCTATCGCGAGCTGTGGGTGGACGCGGAAGGCTTCGACATTGCCGACCGCTTCGCCGCCGCCGGCGTCACCGCCTTCGTGCTCCTCTATCGGCTGCCGGGCGAAGGCTGGCTCAAGGCGCCCGATGTGCCGCTGCAGGATGCGCAGCGCGCCATGCGACTGGTGCGCGCCAACGCCGCGACATATGGCATCGATGCCGGACGTATCGGCATTGTCGGATTTTCGGCGGGCGGTCATCTGGCCGCGTCGCTGGCGACGCGAGCCAACGCCGCCGTCTATGATCCGCGCGACGCGGCCGACGGGTTGAGCGCGAAGCCCGCTTTCGCGGCGCTGCTCTATCCCGTCGTCACCATGCTCGCGCCTTACGCCCATGAAGCGTCGCGCGAGATGCTGCTCGGTGCCGATCCTTCGCCGGCCTTGCGCGCGGCCTATTCCTGCGAGCGGCTGGTCGGCGCCGAGACGCCGGCGATGTTTCTCGTCCACGCCCTCGACGACAATTTCGTGCCGCCGGAGAACACGCTTTCGCTATTTGCGGCGTTGCGTGCGGCGAAGGTTCCCGTGGAAATGCATCTGTTCGAACGCGGCGGGCACGGCTTCAACCTGAAAGCCGCCACGGGCCTGCCTGTCGCCGCGTGGCCGGATATGCTCGTGAAATGGGCCGCTTCGCGCGGCTATTTCCGCGCGCTCAAAGTCTGGAGTTAGAAGGTTTATGTGATTGTTAATCCAGATGAAGCCTCTTATGATTCGTTTTCTTTCGATTCTCTGGGGGCAATCATGAAATCATCTGCGTTCGCGGCGATTGCCGCGCTTGGGGTTGTTGTATCGGGCTGTGCAACGATCATTAAGGGGACCTCTCAATCCATTGCAATCACAACGCCGCCAACAAGTGGGGCTGCATGCACGCTATCCAGCCGAGAGGGCAATTGGACAGTCGTTTCGCCAGGTGTGGTTACCGTTGAGAAAAGCAAAGAAGATATTGTAGCGCGTTGCATAAAGCCCGGCTGGCAGGACGGAGTGGCGACGATTCCTTCCGATTTCGAGGGCTGGACCATCGCAAACGTTATCGGATTTCCAATAATCGGTTTGGGCGTTGATGCAGCGACGGGCGCGATAAACGAATATCCACACGCCTTTCAAATTCCGATGGCCCCGGCAAGCACCGACGTCCCCGCAAATCCTGCGTCCAAAGCGAATTAGTGCAGCTGGGCAACGCCACGCTGGACATGCTGGACAAACTCGCGGGATTGCTCGACGTGGGCATCTGCGAATTGTTCCGCGAACCGGAACCCGGCGCAAAGCGGCCACCAGCGTTGCCCGGCGGCAGGCGTCCGCACTTGCCAGCCACACAACGCCGTCGGCGGTAGATATCCCGTTCCTCGAAAATTGCGCACGGGAGGAATATGAGAACGCGGAGCATTGCCCGGGTCGCACAAAGCGCCAGACGGAATTACGGGCGAGATCGTGGATGCGAGTTGTTTTCGATTGCCAAGTGCGCTACGCGCCGCGCCGACGCGCGGCGACTGGGTCCTCGGTCTGCGCGTCGCAAGCGACGCTTGCCGAGGATGACATCCAAAATTAATACCCACCGCTGTCATCCTCGCGCAAGCGAGGACCCAGCGCGCGAGCGTCCGCGAGCGCAAAAGACTCTCTTCGATCCTGTCGTTGCGGGACGTGAGTTCAGATCGAAACGGTAAGGTGAAGGCGAAGCTGTTTGCGCGGCTATTGAGATGCCTGTGCCTGCGCAAATTCGTCCCGCGCGGGATTGAGACGCGCGCGAAACCAAAACGTTTACGCGATCCCAACCGAAAAAACTTCGTTGTCCGTAACCGCGTGTCCGAATTGAACATTCGCTGAAATCGTCCGCGAAACGTTCTGCGTACGGATGAAACAAACAAAAATTGCGGTTGACGCGTTTGATCAAACGCCCTATCGATTTCGGCATGACGGAATGGTGCGCCCGGACAACGGAATAGACATTCGACCTTCCGTAGAGCGCCCGCCACGCATACGAACGCTTAAGTACCATGCACAAAAGCTGTCATCCCCGACAAGCATCGCTTGCGATGCGCAGATCGGGGACCCAGCACGGCGCGCGTCGGCGCGGCGAATGATGTTTCCCGCAATACCAGGACAGATTGCGCTCGCAGACGCTTGCGCGCTGTTGGGGTGGACGGCCCCCGACGGCATCGATGTGCCAGAGTGAGGTCGTTGAAGA
>Ga0208849_1001713_pt1 | contig 14027 bp, 12 predicted proteins | sample NGESurdeep072012_10_FD_184470 | JGI IMG/M metagenome (GOLD analysis project Ga0208849, IMG submission 184470) | Arctic peat soil microbial communities from Barrow, Alaska - NGEE Surface sample 53-3 deep-072012 (SPAdes) | ecosystem: Environmental > Terrestrial > Soil > Wetlands > Peat ...
GTGCGCGTTTGTGGAAGCGAAGTTTTGCGCTTCCAGAACGAGAACCTAGTTGAACGCTCATGGTTTGAGTATGCGCTGTTGGGAGAAATAATCGGCAAAGTTGGGAGAGGAATTGTGGAGCCGGGATCGAGCGGCGAATCAAGGGGTTAGCGGGTTTGCGGGGCGGCGAAATGGGGCGCAAGGCCTTGACAGCGTGGAGCGGTCAGTCGGAGGGGAGCAACGGCAGGGTCAGGTTTTCTGCGGGGGCGGGGCGGCTGCGCGGGGCCTTCTTGAAGGTTGCGTCGCGGCGGTGAGCAGGGTAGTCGGGCTGCTTGCCGTCGAGAATCTGCTGGATGGTGAGGATTTGCATGCGCGGCCAGGTGCTGCCGTCGGAAGATTTGTAGAGACCTGCTTCGGCGGCCTCCTTGAGCATGGGTTTGGTTGGCTCTTCGAAGCAAAGAAAGACTCCGATCTCGGCCTTTTCGCGTTCAAGAACGCCGCGAAGATCGCGAACTTGAGAGACGGTGACACCGCCGGCCTTGACGGAGAAGATTATCTGCCTGGATTGGCCGGAGTCGTCGTCGTGGAAGTAGAGGCGACCATCAATGCCTCGGTCGGCGCCCTTTTTCTGGTCGGTGGGACGCGCGCCGACTTGGCCAAGCGCCCACCATTGGAATTGGTACTTATCTTCTTCGGCCAACTGCGCCGCGCCAGCGTAATCAGTTGGCTCGCCAATCACGTCGTAGGTGGATTTGATCTCGGGGCCAAAGGCATCGGAGAGGCGCTTTTTGATGAGTCCGATGGCAAGGTGGGTGATATCGATGCCGATCCATCTGCGATTGAGCTTCTGGGCTGCTGAGACGGCTGTTCCGCATCCGCAGAAGGGATCGAGGATCACGTCTCCTTCGTTGCTGCTCGCCAAGACTATTCGCTCAAGAAGTGCGCTCGGCTTTTGCGTAGGGTAACCAAGCATCTCGTTGCCGAAGTTGATCATCCCCCGAATATCGGTCCACACGTCGCCGATTGATACGCCGGGCGCCTCATCCAGGTAGACCTTTAAGCGGGGAACTTTTCCGTTTGGTCGGAACTCGATCCTGCCCTCGTGATAAAGCCGCTCCATTTTTTCCTTGCTGTATCTCCAGAATCGAGTGACTCCGAGAAACTCATAGGTCGGGTGTCCACGTGAGCCTTGGCCCGGCGCGCTCAGGTCTGAAAGGCGATACCTTCGCCCGTCTGGATCTTTGAAGCTATAAAAAGTCTCAATGTGCTCTGCGTCGTATGGGGTGAACGGCTGATGAAATCGCTTCGCCTCCCGTGCTTGCGCGGTCGAGCGATGATACATGAGTAGAACGTCGTGAATCCTCGGCCAGTTGACAGCGCCCTGTTTGTAATCATTCTTGGTTGTGGTCCGCTGCCATGTGATGTCGTTGGCGAAATTTTCACCCCCAAACACCGCGTCCATCAAAATTTTCAGATAATGGCTGGCGGTGGGGTCGCAGTGGAGGTAGATGGAGCCGGTTTGCTTGAGGACGCGGCGTAGTTCAACGAGGCGCGGGGCCATCATGGCGAGATAGGCCATCATGTCGGTATTGAAGAGGAAGGTTTTGAAGGCGCGCATGGTGTCTGCGACGCGGCCGCCCTGCTCGACGATCTCCTCATAGGCGCGCATGGCGTCGGTGTTCCACTCCCATGTGTCCTCGAAAGCGTGAATCTGGGAGCTGGATTGTGAGCCGTCTTTTTCGGCGAAGAGGACGTTGTAGTCCTGGCGGGAGTTGAAGGGCGGATCGAGGTAGACGAGATCGACGGACTCGTCCTTGACGTAGCGCTTGAGGACTTCGAGGTTGTCGCCGTAGTAGAGCTTGTTCTTTTCGGTGCTCACGGTTTGGGTTGAGGGTAGCACAGCGGCGAGGGCGTGGCGGGCGGGTGAACCTCGGGGGCAGGGCAATCGCATTTGAAAACTGCTTGAACCAGCGTTGACACTTACTGAGGGCGAACAGGCAGTGGACTCTTGCAGGAGGGCCGAGCCATGCCCAAGTCTGCGTCCTGCGAAGAAACTCTGGATCAATTCATGGCGTGTTGGGAGGGATTGGAGGACCCGCGCAGCGGCAATGCCGGTCTGCACGACTTTCATGAGCTTCTGGTGATTGCGATGTGCACAGTGCTGTGCGGTGGTCAGGGCGCAGTGGACATGGCGTTGTTTGCCAAGGCGAAGGAACCTTTTCTGCGCAGCTTTCTTGAGTTGAACAACGGCGTACCCAGCCACGATACCTTCAGTCGGCTGTTTCGCAACCTCGATCCGGATCAGTTCCGCGTCTCTTTTCAACAGTTTATGGCGCAGTTTTCCGCGCAAAGCCAGGGCGTTGTGGCCATTGATGGGAAGGTTTTACGTCGCTCGTTTGATCGGGCCAGCGGCAAATCGGCGTTGCACATGGTGAGCGCCTGGGGATGCGAACAGCGCTTGGTGCTGGCGCAGATAGCCACCGACGCCAAGTCGAACGAGATCACCGCCGTGCCCAAGCTGCTGGAAATGCTGACGCTGAAAGGCACCATCGTGACCGCCGACGCGTTGAACTGCCAGCGCGTCATCGCCGGGCAGATCGTCGAACAGGAGGGCGATTACGCGTTGGCTCTGAAGGGAAACCAGGGCACTCTGTACGACGATGTCCGGCTCTTGCTCGACGACCCGGAGTCGAAGGCCTCGACTGCGGCTCCGGTCGTCGAGGGCGATCACGGGCGCGTGGAAACCCGCACGGCAACGGTTTCGACAGAAATCGGCTGGCTCCAGAAACAGCATCAATGGCCCGGTTTGGCGGCCATCGGCAAGGTGTAACGGATACGCGAAACGCCCGAGAAAACCAGCGCCGAAACCGCCTATTACCTGCTCAGCACGGCCTTGTCGCCGGAGCGATTCAACGAGGTCGTCCGCCAGCACTGGGGCGTGGAGAATCGGCTGCACTGGCGACTGGATGTGGTCATGAACGAAGATCAGGATCGAACCAGGATGGGAAACGGTCCCCACAATCTCGCCGTGCTCAGGCACATGGCTCTGAATGCGATGCAGAAGGAAGGTTCGAAAGGCTCAACGCGAGGGAAGTTCAAACGCGCAGGTTGGGACGACGCTTACCTGATCAGACTCCTGGAGATGTTTTGAAATGCGATTGCCCTGACCTCGGGGGCCAAGGGGCAATTCTTAACGTCCATCGGCCCAGCGAGGTCGGCTCGCTGGGCCGTGCTTTTTTCGAGATTTTTGTGGGTGGGTGATGTACTCGATTGCGTCTGCGACGAATGGATGGGTTAAAACCCATCCCTACCAGCCCGTACCCTTCGACTGCGGCCCGCGCTCTTCAACTCTTCAATAGGGTTCTGTCGCCCCTACGGGGCTTATGGCTGTGCGGGCCTTTCCCAGGATTCCGCGCGCGGCGGCGCGCTCCATCCTGGGCTAACATCTGTCGCTCCCTCCGGGAGCTCATGAAGCGAGTGAGTTTGTGTTTGCGCGATCCCACTCTTCGCCAGAAAAAAGCGAAGGATGGGGCAACCCATTTTGTGGTGGATTGGAGGGTTAAAAGCAAAAGCAGGTCCCCATTTGACTCCGATCGCATTCGCGATCTCCGCTCAGGGCAGGCTCTCGGCTCCGTTGAAGAACGCTTCGCTCGGGATGACAGAAAGACAGGGAACGGGGATTAGGGAATAGGGAACAGAAAGACAAGTCAGCGCGTCCGGGGTTGCGGTTCATGCTGTCCCACCCTAGCCACAATTCCAAAATGCAGGTCCTTGTCCGACTCCGACTGCGTATAGTGGGGGCGCCGAAATTCAGCATTCCCATGCTGTATCAGACTGCGTAGAGTGCGGACGCTGAAATTCAGCATTCCCATGCAGTATCAGACTGCGTATAGTTCTTAAAAGTACGTTCTCCGACCCAGGAGGTCACGCATTGTCGCGAGTTTTTCGCGCCTCGTTCCTTCTCCCTGCGATTGCTGCAATTAGTGCAATGGGACAGGCAGTGCTTCCCCCGCGATCGGCGCCCGCGCAGCCCGTCGCTGCGCCCATCACGTTTGGCCAGTCCGTGGTCACGCTCAACGGGCCGTGGAAGTTTCAGATCGGCGACTCGCCTGTAAATCCGGTGACTCATGCGCCGCTTTGGTCCGAGCCCAGCTTTGACGACTCGAAATGGGAGACGGTGGACCTGACACCAAAACAAGGTACGGTGGACCCGTTTACCCGAGATCCTCGATACGTTCCGGGATGGACAATGAAAGGCCACGCGGGGTACTGGGGCTGGGCATGGTATCGCATTCAGGTATCCATCGTGGCAAAGCCGGGCGATCAGCTTGCTCTGGCAACCTTCGGAGGGGTAGATGACGCCTACCAACTGTTCGACAATGGTGTACTGGTGGGAAGCTGGGGCAAATTTCGTGCGCCCGGCAAACCGCCGATAGCCTATTTCACGCAGCCCGCGATGTTTGCGTTGCCGCAATACGGTTCTGCTGGCCAAACGGGGACGGGCAGAATCGAGGGCGGCGGACCTGTCATACGCGACACACGGGTCATACGCGGCACACCCGTCACAGAAGTACTGGCATTCCGCGTCTGGATGGGACCCGTGCGGCTTTCGCATCACCCATTCTCGGGCGGATTCCATTACGCCCCGGTGCTGGGCGAGAGCGGCGTAATCGCGGAGAATAATCATACGGAATGGCTGGAACTGATCCGACAATACGCATTCTCCGGTTTGTGCAGTGTAGTTTTTCTTTTGCTGGCCATCGTGGCTGCGAGCTTGATTGCATTTGACCGTTCGGACCGGGTGTATTTGTGGGTGGCTGCCGCGTTGTTTTTGGCGGCATTCCGGGAATGCATCTTTTCTCTCGCAAACTGGACTCAACTGGTGAGCACGCGAGAGTTTTTCCTGGCCATCGAGGTCTTCGTCGCTCCGCTAGCAATAGGCGTTTGGACCGCGGTTTGGTGGAAATGGTTTCATTTGCGGCGCCCGGCGTGGGTTCCAAAGGCCATTGCCACGCTTACGGTGCTGGACATGGCCTTCGAGCTGTTTGGAGAAAATCTGTTCTACAACATTCCCAACTCGACGAGCGTGGCCTTTCATGGATCGTCGGAAGTGGTACGGCTGGCGCTGCTGGGCTTGCTTGCGTTCGTTGTCGGCAAGGGAATTCGCGAACAGGGAAGAGAAGGTTGGCTGGTGCTTCCGGCCGTTGTCCTCATGGCATTCGCCCAATTCCAAGGCGAACTAATCAGCTTGCATATGCATGGAACATTCTTCGCCTTTGGCACTGTTTTTTTCTACAACGAGGCTGCCGACCTGGCCTTGGCTGCAGTGATTGCGTTACTGCTGTTACGGCGCCTCGCGCTGTCGATCCAGAGGCAGCGCCAAATGGCACTCGATGTGAAGCAGGCGCAAGAAGTGCAACAGGTGCTGATACCTAAAGAGCAGGCTCCGATTCCGGGGCTGGCCATTGAAACCGTGTACCTGCCGGCGCGCGAGGTTGGCGGAGATTTCTTCCAGATTGTCCAACATCCCACGGATGGAAGTGCGCTCATTGTGGCGGGAGACGTCGCAGGTAAAGGGTTGAAGGCCGGCATGCTGGTGGCGCTGATGGTAGGAGCCATCCGCACGGTGACGGATACGAGCTTCGATCCGGGGGTTGTGTTAAATGTTCTGAACAGACGGCTGATACGTCGCGGCGATGCCCAGGCGACTTGTCTCGCCCTGCACATTGGAGTCGACGGCGAGGCAACGATAGTGAACGCGGGTCATTTGCCTCTTTATCTGAACGGCAAGCCGCTGGATATGGAGGGCGCGCTCCCGCTCGGCATCATTGAAGCAGCGGAACCCTCAGTGCTGCGACTTCAGTTTGAACCGGGCGATACGCTCCTGCTCATGTCTGACGGAATTGTTGAGGCGACCAATGCCGAGGGCCATCTTTTCGGTTTTGAGCGCATCCGCGAGTTGCTACGCTTGAAGTTTACCGCCGCCGGTTTGGCCGCCGCAGCGCAAGACTTCGGTCAAGAAGACGACATCAGCGTCATCTCCATTACGCGCACGGCTGCACTGGAACATGCCAGTTCTTAAACTTCACGGAGAGTATGAAGAAAGCGGGGTTTAAATCGACATGCATTCCCCATTCTCGTTTCGTCTGGAAGATCAGAGCCGACAAGTCGGCTTGTCGGATGGAATCATTACGGTGTTTTCCGGAGGTGGGGTCGAGATTTATGTGCGGCGTTTAGAAACTTCATCGGCCCAGCGATTTCGGCTCGCTGGGCCGTACTGTTTTCGAGATTTTTGTGGGCGCGATTGTGCGGGGGCTGAAACCCCCGCCTCCCTCCGCTTTGTGAAGGCGAGGGTCTTTCGCCCGCTACGCGGGCTGGCGACGCGGAGTGATGGGATTGAAACCCCAGGTTTGCGCCTGGGGCTACCGTCTTTTGCCCGCTGCGCGGGCTCCGTTCCGAGGAGTGTGGTGCAGGGGTTGAAGCCCTTTCACCTTTTGGCGCGGTTTGCGGCATGAGTGAACTCATGCCCTGATGCAAGGCTTGTTGATTTGGGTTCGTGCTATCCCACCCGAGGGATGGAGCGACCAGTTACGATCCAGTTTGCCATCTCGAGCGGAAGGGTGGGGAACAGGGAGCAAGGGAATCGGGAATAAGGAATAGGGAACAGCTTTGTGGGTCAGGAGAAGTGCTGCCAGCCGTGGGGCGTGAGGGGGAATGCGCCTTTAGTGGTGATCAGAGTAATGGGTGAGCTGGAGGGCTTGGCAGGGCCATTGCGCTCAGCTTTGTTTTTGCGGGCGGTCTTGTTGTCAGTTGCTCCGTTGCTGGCGGCGGCTCTCGATTCTGCGACGATGCGGCCGATCTGCGTGACAGGAACGCCTTCAATGCTTGATGGGACGCGAGCGGAGGGCGGCGCGGTGAAGAGGAGCTCGTAGTCTTCTCCGCCGTTAAGGACCTGAGCGGGTGTCGCGGCAGCGGCGAAGGGCAGGGCTGCAGCGTCGAGCTCCGCGGCGACGCCGGATTCCGCGCAGAGATGGGCGAGATCGGTGGAGAGGCCGTCGCTCAAATCAATTGCGGCGTTGGCTATGGCGTTGCGCGCGAGCCAAAGGCCCTGCGCGACGCGCGGCGTGGGATAAAGATGCCGATTGAGCAGTGCCTTGAAGCGCGGCGGAATGGGCGGAAGCGGCGATGACTTTTTGCGTGAGCGCTCGCGTTTGAGCGCAGCGGCGAGTGCGGTGAGGTGTTCGAGGCCGACTGCGGCTGCGCCCAATTGACCGGTGACGTAGATGAGGTCGCCGGGCTTGGCGCCGGAGCGAAGAAGAGCTTTTCCCTGTGAGACAGCGCCGGTGAGAATGACATCGGCGACGGCGAGCGGGGATTCGGCGAGGTCTCCACCGGCGAGCGGCAACTGATGAAGCTGTGCGAGAGCGAAAAAACCGTCGAGAAACCTGTCAAGCCAAATTGTCCGCTCGGCCGACGGGCCTCGCGGTGAATCGAGCCCTTTTGGGCTTGGCCAGATTGTCCGCTCGGCCTGCGGGTCTCGCGGTGCGCTCCGCGCCTTAGCGTTTTGGACGAGTTCTGGCGGCAGAGCCAGAGACAGAAATGCGGCGACGGGACGCGCGCCCATGGCGGCCAGGTCGCTGAGCCCGCGGGCAAGGGCTCGATGGCCGACGGATTCGGCAGGGTGCCAGTCGAGGCGGAAGTGACGGCCAGCGATAGAGAGGTCGGTGGTGACGGCCAGCTCTTCGCCGGGAGCGGGACGAAGAAGGGCGCAGTCGTCGCCGATGCCGAGTTGCAACTCGGGAGTTTGGGCGTGGGCTGCGCGAAGGCGAATTCCACGGAGCAGGGCCAACTCACCGAAACTACGGGGGCCTGTGCTGGCGGAATGGGGGCTGCCGGGACGAAAACTGCCGGGATGGGAGCGGGCGGAGTTCGGCGGCTTCGGCGGACGGGTCATGAATTGAGGATAGGATACGGCGCGGCAGGCGAGCGCGGTGACCGGAATCGATACAAATTCGAGAGCGCATTGAACGCATCGGGCGATAGGCCAGTGTCTCAGGATGGTGCAGGGAAGCTGAACCGGCTCCAAGTACCGGCCGAACGAACCAGCACAGAGATTTGTGGAAATTCGCTCGGGTGTTGAACACTAATGTGGCGCGTAAGTGGCTTGATCTCAAGGGGAAGGCGATGGTGTGGACTCCGGCCGGACAATGAGGTTGGCGGTGGTACTCTAGTAATGACCGAGGACGGTTTTCGTTGACCCGTTTTCGAACGGTCTGCTAGGCTTTAGCAACGTTCTCGTAACTGGCCCAATGTGCGCATAGGTTCTTTGGCGGGTTGGGTAATCCGTAACTCATCGACTTCCCCCGATTTTGAAACTGGTTCGCTGGCGGGCCGCAGGGATCGCAGGGGATTGCAGGCAAAAATGCTACGGAAGCGATACTACATACTTTTTGTTGCGCGCGATGAGGACGGCGGACTGCGGAAGATTCCGCTTCCGCTGAAGTATGTGTATGGATTCGTGGCCGCGGCAATCGTGGGTGCGTTTACGATTGTGGGCCTGGCTGGATCGTATACGCGGATGGTGCTGAAGACGGAAAGCTACAACCAAGTGCGTGCAGACCGCGAAACGCTGCGCCAGAACTACCAGCGCATGGCGGCAATTGCGCACAATCGCAGCGTGCAGGTGGCGAGCCTTGGCGCGTTGGCCAATGAAGTTTCGGCTCTCTACGGCTTGCGGCAAAGCAGGTTACAAGCTGCGGCAGAAGAGAAGACAGGGGCTTTGGGGAGCAAAGCGGCGTCGGTGTCGGCTGCGGCTCCGGGATTACTGGCTCAGACCGATGAAGTAAACCAGCAGCAGGTCACAAACTCCATTGATATGTTTTATGAATTGCGGGCCGAGGCGATGTCGGGCGCGGTTTCGCGGGCGCTCGAGAGCGGGCTGACGGCGAACTTTGCGGGCGATTGGACGGAGCTTGCGGATGCGCCGTCGATGTGGCCGGTGGAGGGCAGAGTGGCGTCGAGCTTCGGCGAGCGCGAGGATCCGATTAATGGTGAAGGCGCATTCCACACTGGGGTCGACATCGACGCGCCTTACGGAACTCCAGTGCGCGCGGCAGGCGACGGTGACGTAACCGGGGCACGGATGGGCGTTGGATATGGGCGCGAAGTGACGCTGGATCACCGTCACGACGTGATGACGCTCTACGGGCATCTTTCAGAGATCGCGGTTTATCCCGGGCAGCATGTAATTCGCGGGCAGGTTATTGGATACGTCGGCGAGTCAGGACGCGCTACTGGGCCGCATCTGCATTATGAGGTGCGGGTGCACGATGTGCCGGTGAATCCTTACAAGTATTTGCGTGTGACCTACGAGCAGGCGACAAACCTGGACGATGGATCGACGACCGGTCAATAAACGACATTGAGGGGAAGGAACAGACGGCTCCCGGAAACGGGAGCCGTTTTGTTTTGTGCAGCGCTGTAATGATTACGCGCCCCATTGCGTGGTATCGTTAGCGCGATGCTTTTCCAGGGAGGATTTTCGTGCGTATTCGTCTCAGTATTCTTGCTGTTCTTTTTGCCTTTGCGATTCCCGCAGTTGCGCAGGGTCCACAAGACCGCGCCGCCGATGTGCAGACGGCGTTCGCCCGCGCGCAGCATTTGAAGCACGGAATCAACGCGTCGGGGTGGTTCGGCGGGACGGGCGACTATTCGGCGGCACACATCGAGAGCTACACCGACGACGCGGACATCGCGCTGATTGCGAAGATGGGTTTTGACCATGTGCGGCTGAGCATCGATCCTATGCAGCTGGCGGCCGCAATGTACGGATTCAGAGGAGGGAATTCGAATGCCCAATTCCTTACGCAGCTGGATCACGCGGTGGACACGATGCTGGCCAATAAGCTGGCGGTGATCATCGACATTCATCCAAGCGACGATTACAAGCAGCGGATGCGAACCGACGATCAGGCAGTGGAGCGATTCACGTCGATGTGGCGAAGACTGGCTGCGCATTATGCCGATCGCGATCCGAATATGGTTTTCTTCGAGATTCTGAATGAGCCGGAGATCAACGATGCGTACCGGTGGGCCGGGATCCAGACGCGGGTGGCTGCGGCTATTCGCGAGGTGGCGCCGCACAACACCATCATCGCGGCGGGCGCGGTGTGGTCGGATATTTGGGACTTGCTGGCGATTGAGCCGCTGGCCGACGGCAACGTGATTTATAACTTCCACTTTTACGAGCCGCATGAGTTTACACACCAGGGTGCAACGTGGAGCGCGCCGTGGTACAGCTACGAGCACGACATTCCATATCCGCCGACGGACAGCTCGATGGCGGAGCTGCTGAAGGAGGCTCCGAATGCCTTGATCCGGTATGACATGGAGAAATACTGGCTGGACGACTGGAATGCGCATCGAATCCAACTGATGATCGACAACGCGGCGGCATGGGCGCACGACAACCATGTGCCGCTTATCTGCAATGAATTCGGCGTGTTTCGCGATCACAGCGATCCGGTGTCGCGCGACAACTGGCTGCATGATGTGCGCACGGCGCTGGAAAATGACGGCATCGGCTGGGCGATGTGGGACTATCGCGGCAACTTTGGCGTAGTGACCAAGGAGAAGGGGCAGCCGGCGGTAGTGGATGACGCGGTAGTGAAGGCGCTGGGACTGCAGGGACACTAAGCAAACAGCAAGTCAGCGAGTTAGCAGGTCGGGGAGTCAGCGGGCCAGCGAGTCAGCAGGTCGGCAAGCGTGCGCGGGGAGTTGTGAGTCGCGACTCCCACGCTGTGCGGGCTTCATCGAAGCTGCTTCATCGGGCTCCCGTCATTTTTTCCGGCGTTGTGCCGGTTCGTCGAGGAACTGCACGAGGCGATCGAGCTTGCGATCCCACTCCGGACGGCGCGCGCTGAGCCATTCTTCGGCGGCGCGAAGGCCTGAGGCTTCAACGCGGCAGGTGCGAACGCGACCGATTTTTTCTGTCTTGACGAGTCCAGCTTTTTGGAGGATCTGGAGATGCTGCACCACCGCGGCGAGCGACATGTCGAATGGCTCAGCAAGAAATGAGACCGACATAGGTCCGGCGCTGAGCCGCTCGAGCATGGCGCGGCGCGTGGGGTCTCCGAGCGCATGGAAGACGCGGGCGATTTTCGCGGAGGGGTTGGGGGAGTTGCGTTTCATCTGGTGCGCCTTCCTCCGTTTTGTTGGTGACGATCGGGCGTTCGAGGATAGCTCGCCAAGTTAGTCAGATTCTTCTCCGAGCTCTTTCACCAGTTTATTGAGCAGCGACTCCCAGCCGATTTTGCGCATCGCTGGGCCGTCGGCGTTTTCAAAATATGCGCCCTGATGCGTGAAGAGCAGATCGGTGCCGGAGCCATTCGGGATCAATTCGATGGTGGCGAGCGACGCGGAGAACGGCGTTCCGTCCATGGACATGCGGTAGGCGGTGACGATGCGGCGCGAGGGGACGATGTCCTCATAGATCACATCATTCACCAGCGTTTTGCCGGCAACGGGGGTTCCGGGGCCCATCTTCATCTGGGCGCGCTCGTGGCCGTTGACCTTGAAGTCCATTTTGTGGTCTTAGAGCGGGTGACGGTCGCCGTAGAACCAGCGGCGCTTGGTGGCCTCGTCAGAAAAGGCTGCAAAGACGCGCTCCGGGGAAGCTTTGAGCTTGCGTTCGAGTTGGAAAGTGCTGTGAATCACGGTGGGCTTGGTCATGGAAGTTAGCTCCTTTAGAGAAATTATTAAGTGACGGCTTAAGTATTGCGCGGGTGAGATTAATTGTCAAGTGTAAACTTAAGTGTTGTTTCTGAGGATCGGAAGGACGAAGGCAGTGGAGGGCAGAGGGAGGGAGAAAGGGGGCGCTGGCCGCCATCGCTGATGGAAACCGGGTCTGAGGTTGGCGCCGAGAACGGTGTTTTGACGATACCGATCCTGCTTTTGTTACGGAGATGATTCTCACTGAGTGAGTTGGCCTGTTATCACCAAAGCAAGTCGTCCTTCGACATTCGTCCGGGACGGGTGTATGATCCCTGCTGTACCCGAGATCCAGGCCATCCTTATCGCTACCGGAGGTGAATGCCTTGCGCGGATCGAAAGTCTCGGCGTCCTTCGGGCCCCTCTTCCTCTCGATATTCCTTCTGGCGCTCTCCGAGCCTCTGCACGCGCAAAGGCAGCCGGCGCCGCCCTGCAGCTCGTCGAGACCGGCTGGACGAACGCGCCATAATCGACCGCCAGGGCCTGACTGCTCAAAAACAGTTTTGTGAAATCAGACTCCCCAAACGGAGACAAAGGCTAGGCCACGAATGAAAGCTCCAGCGTATTTCCTGCCCCTGCTCCTTCCGATATTTTTCGTGCCTTCGAAAACTTTCACCGGAGTGCTCCACGCGCAAGCTCCGGCAGCGGGCGCGTCCGTCGCCGTCAGGACGATCGACCCCATCGACTCCAGCAAGGACCCCGCGGGCAAGCAGTATCGCGTCTCGGTGACCAACGCGGTCGATGCCGGCAACGGCGTCACGATCCCGCAGGGCTCTGTCGCCGCCCTCACGTTGACCCACAGCGGCAACGGTTCGGGCTGGACCACCCAGCTCGTCTCCGTGAGCATCAACGGCCAGCCGGTTGCCGTCGCCAGCGGCCCGGCCAGCGTCACCTCCGCCGCGCAGACCGCGGCAGGCAGCGCGCTGGGCGCGATGAACTCCGTGCTCGGCGGATTCGGGCATCATGTGAGCGCGCCTTCCGGCGTGACGGCGGTGGCGATGGGCCAGAGGGTCGTCCTTCCGCCGGGTGCCACCCTGACCTTCGTGCTCACACAGCCTCCCGCGGCTGGCCCGGCAGCGCCCGGCCAAGCGGCCCCGCCCTCCGGCCAACCCATGATGGCTTCCGCGGCATCCGCGCCTGGTCCCAGTCCAGCCGCGGCGCCTGATCCCAGTCCAGCCGCGGCGCCCGCGCCTGGTTCCGGTCCGGCTGCGGCCCCCACGCCGGGACAGTTATTTATCTCCTGCTCCACCTCAGAAGATGGAGGGATCGACACCTATTACACGGGCGTCTTCGCCATCCGGGCCAGGCCGGGTAATCCAGGGGGGCAGCGGTTTCCCATGGGCGGCTACATCGGTGGAACATGGATGATGCCTGCTGTCCCAACCCAAACGGTCCTCGATCACTTTCAGGCTTACCTGACCCAGAAGGGCTACAAGTTTAAGCCCGGAAGCGATTCGGCCTGCGATGTCAAGCCGACCGAAGCGGCAACCCAAGCGGCCCAACATAAGCGGGCATACGACCAAGGCGGGTGCTCCACCTGCGGCAAAGTGGTGGAGACCGGGTGGAAGGACGGATCAGGCGAGGCTTCGGCACCTGCCGCGCAACCAATGACCGCCTCCGCTGCGCCCGTTGTTCACCCCAGTCCCGCAGCAGCGATGCCAACCGCAGCGGCCTCCACTGGCGGACCCTTCATCTCCTGCTCGACCTCAGGCGGTGCAGGGATCGACACGTATTACACCGCCGTTTTCCAGACGACAAAGCCAGTGAGACATCTGCCGAACGGGGGAAACCTCGTCGATCAATCGGTTCTCGATAACTTCTATGCGTACCTGAAACAGAAGGGCTACAACTTCAAGCCTGGCAGCAATTATGGCTGCGTTGTGGGGCCAACCGACGCGACGGTACAGGCGGAGCACCAAAAGCGGACCGCTAATAACGGCGGCTGCTCCAACTGCGGCAAAGTGGTCGAGACCGGCTGGAAAGACACGCCTTGATCCAAACCCACGCCAGGCCACAGTGCGGCGGGTGGATTTGACCCCTCTGGAAGCAGGCCCAAGTCAGAATTCCGAATGGAGATATACGCTATGCGAAAGATGAAGATTTCATACTTCGGGTCCCTCTCTTTCTCGATGCTCTTTCTCGTCTCGATCATCTCCACGCCCGCGCTGCCCGCGCAAGCTCCGGCGGCAGGCGCAGCGGTCGCGGTGAGGATGATGGAAGCCATCGACTCCAGTAAAGATCCCGCTGGCAAGCAGTATCGCGCCTCGGTGACGAAGGCG
>Ga0208849_1001714_pt1 | contig 14024 bp, 14 predicted proteins | sample NGESurdeep072012_10_FD_184470 | JGI IMG/M metagenome (GOLD analysis project Ga0208849, IMG submission 184470) | Arctic peat soil microbial communities from Barrow, Alaska - NGEE Surface sample 53-3 deep-072012 (SPAdes) | ecosystem: Environmental > Terrestrial > Soil > Wetlands > Peat ...
TTGACGACGTCGACGTGCACGGCCGGCGCGTGCTCGTGCGGGTCGATTTCAATGTGCCGCTGGGCACGGACAGCGACGCGGCGGCCGGCGGCGTACCGCTGGTCAGCGACGACACGCGCATAGCCGCTGCGTTGGCGACGATCGAAGATCTGCGCGCCCGCGGCGCGCGCCTCGTGCTCGTCTCGCATCTGGGCAGGCCCGAGGGGAAACCGGTGCCGGGGCTGTCGTTGGCGCCGGTGGCGGATCGCTTGCGCGAGCTGACGGGCGCGAAGGTGACGCTCGCGCCGGCGGTGGTCGGCGAGGAGGTGACGGCGCTGGCGGATGAGTTGCGCGATGGAGAGATCCTGGTGCTGGAGAACGTGCGCTTCGAGCCGGGAGAGACGAGCAACGATCCCGAGTTCGCCAAGGAACTCGCGGCGCTGGCCGATCTGTACGTCGACGACGCCTTCGGCGTGGCGCACCGTGCGCACGCGAGCAACGAGGGCGTCACGCACCTGCTGCCGAGCGCGGCCGGCCGGCTGCTCGAAAGGGAGGTCAAGACGCTGACGGGGATTCTCGAGCATCCCGAGCATCCGCTCGTGGCGATCGTGGGCGGCGCCAAGGTGGCCGACAAGATCAAGGTGATAGAGCGCTTCCTGGCGGTGGCCGACGTGGTGATGATCGGCGGCGCGATGTGCTTTCCGTTCCTGTGCGCGCAGGGGCACGCGGTCGGCAGGTCGCTTTGCGACGACGAGGACGTCGAGCACGCGCGCAGCGCTCTGGCGCGGGCCAGCGACACCCACACTCCCCAGCGCGGCCGAGCACGGCTGCTTGTCCCGAGCGATCTCGTGATCGGCAAGCGCCTGGCGGCGGACGCTGAGCACCGGGTGCTCGACGGGGTGGAGGTGCCGGAGGGCTGGATGGGCCTGGACATAGGCCCGGAGACGGTGGCGCGCTACAGCGAGGAGATCGAGCGTGCGGGGACGGTGTTCTGGAACGGCCCGATGGGTGCGTTCGAGCTCGAGCCGTTCGCGGCCGGAACGCGGGCCGTGGCCGAGGCGGTCGCGAGCGCGCGGGGACTGACTGTTGTGGGTGGCGGTGACTCGGCGGCGGCGCTGGCGCAGTTCGGGCTGGAGCATGCGGTGGACCACCTCTCCACCGGCGGGGGCGCAACGCTCGAGCTGGTGGAGGGTCGCGTGCTGCCTGGCGTGCAGGCGCTCGAAGGCGCCGGAGTCGCGTCTTGATGGCCTCCGAGTCAGCGCGCACCCCGCTGATCGCGGGCAACTGGAAGATGCACAAGACGCAGGAGCAGGCGGAGGAGTACATCCAGGCGCTCCTGCCGCGGGTATCTGCGCTGGACGGCGTCGATGTCGCGATCTGCGTCCCGTTCACGGACCTACACGCGATGGTGGACAGCGCGCGCGGGTCGCGCGTTGAGGTCTATGCGCAGAACATGCACCAGGAGCCCGAGGGGGCGTTCACGGGCGAGATCTCGGCGCCGATGCTGAGCGAGCTGGACGTGCGCGGCGTGGTGCTGGGTCATTCCGAGCGCAGGGCGATGTTCGGCGAGACCGACCGGGCGCTGGCGCTGAAGCTGCCGGCGGCGCTGGCGGCGGGCCTCGCTCCGATCCTGTGCGTGGGCGAGACCGAGGAGGAGCGCGACAACGACGAAACCGATCGCAAGCTGCGCCAGCAGGTGAGGGAGGATCTGGCGAACGTGGCCGGCGAGCGGCTGGCGGAGGTGGTGATCGCGTACGAGCCGATCTGGGCGATCGGCACGGGCAGGGTGGCCACGCCGGAGCAGGCGCAGGAGGCGATCGCGTTCATCCGCGCGCTCGTGGCGGATCGTGACGCGCAGGCGGCGCAGTCGGTGCGGATCCTGTACGGAGGCTCGGTCAAGCCCGAGAACGCGGCCGAGCTGTTGGCGCTGGCGGATGTCGACGGGGCGCTGGTCGGCGGCGCGTCGCTCGAGGCGGAGTCGTTTGCGCAGATCGCGTTGGCGGCAGCGGCCGTCGGGCGCTCCGGCGGCGGCTCGGTCGCACGCACGCGATGAGCCTCCCGGCTGGGCCGGCCGAGCTGCCGGCAGCGTGTGCCTGCCTGATCGTGCTGGACGGTTGGGGCGTGGCTGAGCCGGGCCCTGGCAACGCTGTGTCGCTGGCGCGCACGCCGGTCTTCGACGAGCTGTGGGGCTCATACCCGCACACGACGCTGACCGCGTGCGGGCTGGCGGTGGGACTGCCGGAGGGACAGATGGGCAACAGCGAGGTGGGCCACCTGAACCTGGGCGCGGGCGCGGTGGTCCGTCAGGATCTGGTGCGGATCGACGACGCGGCGGCCGACGGCTCGCTCGCGCAGAACGAGATGCTGCGGGCGGCGTTCGCGGATGCCGAGCGCGTCCACCTGCTGGGCCTCGTCTCCGACGGCGGCGTGCACTCGTCGCTGGATCACCTGCGAGCGCTGATCGAGCTCGGGCGCGCGCTCGCGGTGAGGGACGTGGTGGTGCATGCGTTCACCGACGGCCGTGACACGCTGCCGCACGCGGGGGCCGGCTTCCTGCGCGAGCTCGACGGCACGCCGGGGGTGCGCGTCGGCTCGGTGGTGGGTCGCTACTGGGCGATGGACCGCGACCGCCGCTGGGAGCGCGTGCAACGGGCCTACGACATGCTCGTGCACCGCGAGGCGGGTGGGCGGGCGATTCATCACGCGGACGGCGGCGAGCAGGCGGTCCAGGACGCGTATCGCAGAGGTGAGACCGACGAGTTCATCGAGCCGACGCTGGTGGGAGACGAGGCGCGCATCCGCCCGGGCGACAGCGTGATCGCGTTCAACTTCAGGCCCGACAGGATGCGCGAGCTGACGCGGGCGCTGGCGGAGCCGGGCTTCGGGGAATCCGATCCCAGCCCATCCGAGGAGCTGCCCGGCTGGACGGGTCGGGGCGGCGCGCCGCCGATCAGTCGCTACACGACGATGACGAGCTATGAGGAGGACTGGTCCTACCCGGTCGTGTTCTCGGCGGAGCACCCGGCCGCCACGCTGTCGCGGGTGCTCGAGCAGGCGGGGGCGAGGCAGCTGCACGTCGCGGAGACCGAGAAGTACCCGCACGTGACGTACTTCTTCAACGGCGGCGATGAGGCGCCGCTGCGGGGAGAGCGTCGCGAGCTGGTGCCCTCGCCGCGGGATGTCCCGACGTATGACCTCAAGCCGCAGATGAGCGCGCGCGCGGCGGCGGCTGCGTTCGTGAACGCGTGGCGCGAGGACGCGGACGGGACCGCTCCGCGATTCGGGATCATCAACTTCGCCAACGCCGACATGGTCGGGCACACGGGCGTGATCGAGGCGGCTGTACAGGCGATCGAGACGGTGGATGAGTGCCTGGGCGAGGTGGTGGCGGCGGTGCACGCGCGCGGCGGCGTATGCGTGGTGACGGCTGATCACGGCAACGCGGACCACATGCTCGAGCCCGACGGCAGCCCCAACACCGCGCACTCGCTGAACCCGGTGCCGCTGATCCTCACGAGCGAGGGCGTGCGGTTGCGCGCGGAGGGCGGCATCCTCGCGGACGTGGCGCCCACGGTGCTGCAGGCGCTGGGGATCGAGCAGCCGGAGCAGATGACCGGGCACTCGCTGATCGAGGGCCGCTAGATTTTTCCTTCATAGAGGGCAGCCTTGCGGCTGCCGCGGCGTGCGGGTGGCGGAAAGGGAGCGAAGATGGAATCACAGGAGCAGGGCGGCAAGCCGCGGAGAAGATCGCGCAGGCTGCTGGCGGCGTTCTTCATCCAGGCGGGGGTCAACCACTTCGTGATGCCGCGTCCGTATCGGCAGATCGTGCCGCCGCGGCTGAAGGGCAACGCGAAGGTGCTTGTGCAGGTGAGCGGCGTGGCTGAGGTGGCGGGCGGCGTCGGAGTGCTGCTGCCGTGGACGCGGCGCCTGTCAGGGCTGGGTCTGATCGCGCTGCTGGCGGCGGTGTTCCCAGCGAACGTGTACATGGCGCGCGAGCCCGGGCGCTTCCGCCGGATCCCCCGCTGGGCGCTGTACGCGCGGCTGGCGCTGCAACCGTTGATGATGTTGTGGGCGTGGCGAGCGACGCGGCGATGACAGCGATTTCGCGAGCTGGGGGCTCTCGCGCTGCTATGTTCGACTGAAGGAAAGGGTCGTTGCAAGGACCGCCATGTCGACTGTCACAGCCGTCAATATCGCCACCTCCGAGCAGGAGGCACTCTCACTGGGGGAGTTGCGCGCGTGGCGCGGCCTGCTGAGGGCGCACGCGTGCCTGGCCAAGCGCCTGGACGCCGAGTTGGAGCAGGCGCACGGGCTGCCGATGACCTCCTACGAGGTGCTCTATCACCTCGAGGAGTCCAACGGCGGGCGCATGCGTATGTGCGAACTGGCGGAGCAGGCGCAGCTGTCGCGCAGCGGGCTGACACGACTGGTCGACCGTCTCGAGCGTGAGGGCCTGCTCGAGCGCTGCTCGTGCGACCACGACGCGCGCGGCTCCTACGCGTGCCTGACGGCCGCCGGGCGCGAGCGCCTGGAGGCGGCCCGCGGCACCCATCTGGCGGTCGTCAGGGAGCATTTCTTCTCGCGCTTCTCCGAGAGCGAGCTGAGCCTGCTGGCAGACATGTGGGAGCGGATCGCTCCCTGCAGCGCCTGCTGAGCCGCCGTGCTTGGACGCTACTCGCTCGGGGTTCGTGGCCCGCGGCGGACGTGGCGCCGGTGCAGCACGAGGCCGCCGACGATCGCGATCACGACGGCGATGAGCCCGTAGATACCGAACGCTTCGACCGCGCTGCCGGCGGAGTTGCCGAGCAGGTAGGCGACCAGCCCGACGGCTGTGGCCCATGTGATGCCGCCGAGCGCGTTCCACATTGCGAACGATCGCCAGTGCATGCGGGTCGCACCGGCCAGCCACGATGCCCAGATGCGCAGGCCGAGCAGGAAGCGCCCGAAGAACACGGCCTTGGGCCCGTGGCGTTCGAAGAAGGGCTCGCCCACGCGCAGCACCTCCTGGCGCTGGCGGTAGAACGCGCCGGGTCGCTCGAGCAGCCAGCGCCCGCCCTTGCGGCCGATCAGATAGCCGATGTTGTCGCCGACGATCGCGCCGGCGGCCGCGACCACGATCACGAACGCGATCTCCAGCTTGCCCTGGCTGGCGAGCACGGCGGCGGCGATCAGCGCCGTCTCGCCTGGGATCGGGACCCCGCTGGACTCGCTCATGACGAGCACGAACAGCAGCGGATAGCCGGCGGTCTTGACGAGCTGGTTGACATCGAGGATGGCGGCAAGCATCGGCTGGGGTGCTGTGTGCCCCCGAGTCACCCCCTACTGCGTATTTTCGGAGACGAGCTTCTGGAGCGCGGCGGCGGTGTGCTGGACGTCTGAGTAGACGACGTTGCGCAGTACCACCTTGGCGGGCGATGGGGCGGTCAGGATCACGGCCGCGACGGCCGCGACCGCGAGCACCAGGATCGTGAGCATCGCCACCAAGAGGCGGGAGCGGCGCCGGCCTGGCTCGGGGGCGCGGCCGCCGGGCTGCGCGCGGGCGGCGGTGGCTCTGGCGGGCCCGGGACGCGGCCGGCGCGCGGCGACCGTGGGGGCGGAGGCGCCCGTCCGTGCGGCACCGGTGAGCACGCTGGTCGCCTCGGTGGCGGGCGCCGTGCCGCGCCCGGCGGAGCGCCGGCTGCGCGCGGCGCCGGGCCGCTCGCCGGGGGCGATGCCCCTGGCTCCGTCGCTGAGGGCGTGGCGCATCTCCAGGGCGGTCTTGTAGCGGTCGCGTGGATCGAGCGCCAGCGCGCCGGCGACGGCGGCGGCGAGCTCGGGGCTGACGGCGGCCACGACGGTATCGAGCCTTGGTGGCTCCTCCTGCTGCTGCTTGAGCGCGAGCTCGGTCAGCGAGTTGGCCTCGTAGGGCAGACGTCCGGAGATCAGCTGGTAGGTGACGACGCCGAGCGCGTACAGGTCGGCGCTCGGTCCGGCCTCCTCGCCGCGCGCCTGCTCGGGGGCGAGGTAGGCGGCGGTGCCAAGTACCGAGCCGACCTGCGTGATGCTCGACTGCTCGGTGGCCTTGGCGATCCCGAAGTCCGCGAGCTTGACCTCGCCTTCGCGCGCGCGCAGCAGGTTGCCGGGCTTGACGTCGCGGTGCACGACACCGTGGCGATGGGCGTAGTGCAGGCCCTCGCACGCCTGTTCGATGATCGACAGCGCCTCATCGACCTCCACCCAGCCCTGGTCGCGCAGGATCTCCGCACCCGAGGAACCCTCGATGTACTCCATGACGATGAAGTACTGCGCCGTGCGCTCGTCGCGGCCCGAGTCGAAGACCTGGACGATGTTGGGGTGCACCAGGCGCGCGGCGGCTTGTGCCTCGCGCTGGAAGCGCGAGACGAAGGCGGGGTCATCGGCCAGGTGCTCGGCGAGCAGCTTGACTGCAACCGGGCGCTCGAGGCGCAGGTCTCGGGCGAGGTGCACGGTGGACATTCCGCCGAAGCCGAGCCGGCTCTCCAGCCGGTAGCGCCCCGCGATCTCGGGCTCGCTCATTTGCCACCTTCCTGGCCACCGGCGCCGATCCCGTCGCCGCCGCCCGCCCCGGCGCCGTTTTCACCGGCGCCTTCACCGGCCCCGGTGCCGCCCGCTTCGCCGCCGGCGCCAGGCGTGGGTTCGCTCGGCCCGGCGGGCGTGCCACCGCCGGGGCTTGGCGGGGTGGCGGGGGCGGGAACGCTCGGAGTGGTGCTCGTCGTCGTGGTGCTGGGCGTGGTCGTGGGCGTGGTGGCGGTGCTGGTGCTCGTCGCGGTGCTCGGCTTGGGCGTGGTGCTCGTGGGCGTCGTCTGCGCGAGCGGCTGTGCGCACAGGGCGAGGGCGCGTTTGCGCAGGTTGTCGATGCCCTGGCGCAGCGTGTCGAGGAGCCCCGAATCGACTGACCCGGGCAACGCGTTGAAGTCCTGTTCGGTTTTGGCGAGCGCTGTTTCAGTCGTGGAGCAGTTGCCGTTGGCGCTTTCGGCGTCCTGCGCGACGGTTTCGAAGTCGCCCTGCAGCGGGCCGGAGTCGGCGACTGGAATCAGCTTGCCGTTGGAGCTGGCGCAGGCGACGAGCAGGGCGGCGGCGACACCGAGCATTGCGGCCAGCGCGAGGCGCAGCATCTGCGTGCGGCTTGCGCGCCAGGTCATTGGCCGTACTCCAGGCGCTCGGCGAGCGAGTCGGGCAGGCGCGCGGCGCGGATCGCGCTGGCGGCGCCGGCGATGTCGTAGTCGGCGCGGTGAAAGGAGGCGGCCATCTCGTCGAGGTCGAGCAGCAGCCACGAGGCGCGCGGGTCTCCGTCGCGCGGCTGGCCGACGCTACCGGGATTGAGCAGCCATTCGCCCTCGGCGACGTCGAGTTGCGTGCGGTCGCGCCGCGGCTCGCCGGTGGCGAGCTCGCCGTCGTGCCGCGCAAAGGACAGCGCCACGTGCGAGTGCCCGATCAGGCAGATGCGTTGACGTTGGACGTCGAGGCACAGCTCGGCCAGCAGCACCGAGAGCACGTACTCCCACACGGGGTCACGCGGGCTGGCGTGGAAGAGGCCGACCGGGCCCTCCTGGGCCTGCGGGCTCAGACCTTCCAGGAAGGCGAGGTTCTCCGGTGCGATCACCTCCCGCGTCCATTGCGCGGCGAGGCTGGCGCCCTTGGAGAACTCGTCGAGCGGGATCTCGCCGGTCACGGCGAGATCGTGGTTGCCGGCGAGACACACGGCTGCGTGCGCTCGCGCGAGCTCGACGCAGGCGTCGGGCTCGGCTCCGTAGCCGACGAGATCGCCCAGGCACCACAGCTCAGACGCGTCGCTGGCGGCGACGGCCTCGAGCGTCGCCTCGAAGGCGTGACGGTTGGCGTGGATATCGGAGATGACAGCGACCTTCATCCTTGCAGGGTACGAACACCGCTGAGCGTCACGTGTTCCACGCTCGCCGCGGCTGCAAGGGCGCAGCCAGCCCGTCTCGCGCGGCGGAGCGCGGCACGGCGCACTACTCGCCGGCGGGACCGCCCTCGGTGCCGCCGTACTCGGGCAGGTTCTTGATGCCCTCGCGCGTGCGCCACTTGGAGTAGTTGTCCTCCATCGCGTCGATCAGCTCACGCATGAAGCGCGGGGACAGGTTGACTCGCGAAACCACGACCCCGGGGACCTCGTCTGACTCGACCTCGTGGTCGACCCGCGCGAACGTGACCGTGAACTCGTAGTCGGAGTGGCTGACGTTGGCGAAGTTGGCGTAGACGCCCCCCATGATCTCGGGGGACAGATGGATGTTTATGTGGCGCTCGGCGCCTGAGTCTTGGTCGTTCACACAGCTAGTATCGCAATCCCCGAGTACGAACCCAATGCCAGAGCCTCCCAGCCACGACGATCAAGCCTCCCCGGAGCGCCTGCGGCAAACGGTGCTCGCCGCAGTGGCCGATCTCGCTGGCGCGAGCACGGCCAACGGCGGCCGCGCCTCGATCACGCTGGAGCGTCCGCGGCGCGCGGAGTTCGGGGACTACTCGACGAATGCGGCGCTGCTGATGGCGCCGGGCCTCGGCGTCCCGCCGCGAGAGCTTGCGGAGCGCCTGGGCAGCGCGTTGCAGGAGCGACTGGGGGCGAGCCTCGAGCGCTTCGAGGTCGCGGGGCCGGGCTTCGTCAACCTGTTCATGTCGGACTCGTGGCTGACGGCGGCGCTCGCGCAGGCGCTGGCGGCGGGGGAGGCGTTCGGGACAGGACTGGTCGAGCAGCCGGAGCGCATTCTCGTGGAATTCGTATCGGCGAACCCGACAGGGCCGATGCACGTGGGGCACGCGCGCAATGCGGCGTACGGCGATGCCCTGGCGCGCATGCTCGCGTTGCAGGGCCATCGGGTGGAGCGGGAGTTCTACGTCAACGACGCCGGCTCGCAGGTGCGCAAGCTCGGCGAGTCGCTGCAGGCGATTGCGCGGGGCGAGCCGGTGCCGGAGGATGGCTACAAGGGCGACTACGTGGTGGAGCTGGCGGCAAGGCTGCCGGATGCGGCGAGCATGGAGGCGACGGATGTCGGCCGCGCCGCGGTGGCGCTGGTGATCGAGAGCATCCGCGCGTCGCTGGCGGCGTTCGGAGTCGGCGAGTTCGACGTGTGGAGCTATGAGAGCTCCCTGCACGAGGGCGATCCGAGCCCGGTGGCGCACACGCTGGCGATCCTCGAGCGCGAAGGCCATACGTATACAGGCGATGGAGCGCTGTGGCTGCGCACGACCGACTTCGGCGACGACAAGGACCGAGTGCTGGTGCGCTCCAGCGGCGAGCACACGTATTTCGCGTCAGACATCGCTTACCACCAGGACAAGCGCGAGCGCGGCTTCGAACGCCAGATCGACGTGTGGGGCGCCGATCATCACGGCTACGTGCTGCGGATGAAGGCCGCGTACGAGGCTCTCGGCGGCGACCCCGCGGAGCTCGAGCTGCTGATCATGCAGCTGGTGCACCTGATGAGCTCGGGCGAGCGCGCGCAGATGTCAAAGCGCGCAGGCGAGTTCGTGACGCTCGACGACCTCGTGACGGAGATCGGCGTGGACGCGGCGCGCTGGTATCTGCTGGCGCGCTCGCACGATACGACCGTGGACCTCGACCTGGACCTGGCGCGGGAACAGTCGAGTGAGAACGACGTGTACTACGTGCAGTACGCGCACGCGCGGATCGCGTCGATGCTGGCGAAGGCTGGCCCCGAGCGCGTGCGGGGGGCGAGCGCGGCGGTGGCGGAGCTCGAGCGCGAACCTCTGCACATCACCGAGCGTGCGTTGGTGGAGCAGCTGCTGGCATTCCCGGCGGAGCTCGCGGAGGCGGCGACCCGCCGCGCTCCGCACCGGATCGCCGCGTACGTGCTCGCGCTGGCGCAGACGTTCACGGCGTTCTACCGCGACTGCCACGTGGTCGGCGCGGAGCCGAGGGAGGTGGAGTCGTTTCGCATCCTGCTGTGCGTCGTGAGCATGCGCACGATCGCGCGCTCCCTGGGACTGCTCGGCGTGAGCGCGCCGACGAAGATGTAGCGACGGGCGAGAGGATGCGCGCTGGCCGCGCGAGGCGTCGCGCCGGACGGGTCAGTCGAAGCGCGCGAGGTCGGCCTCGAGCTTCTCCGTGTCGTCCGCGCTGAGCGCGGGGGCCGGGCTGGCTGCGCCGGTTTGCGCGCGAGCGCGTCGCCGCCAGCTGGGGATCAGCAGCAGAACTGTTGCGATCAGGCCGAGCACGACGAACACCGGCACGAGGTACGCGGCCAGGTCGAAACCGTGGGCACTCGGCAGACCCAACACGGTCGGGCCGTACTGGGCGACGAGCGCGCGCTTGATTTCGGCTTCGTCCTCGCCGCGATTGATCAGGCTCTGGATGTATTCCCGCTCACGGTTGGCCTGGGGGGCATCAGACTCGTCGAGGGCGACTTTGCACGTCACGCACATCGCCTGGCGCTCGATCGCCAGCAGCGAGGCGCGCGGCGCGACGCCGGCAGCTGCCTGCGCGACGCCCGCCGTGAGCGCAACCGCGACCAGCAGGGTCGCGAGCAGTCCGGATCGCGCTCTCATGAGCTGCGGGCGAGCGCGAGCGCGCGGTTTACGAAGCCCTGTTCGATCTCGCCGCGGGAGATAGCCACGACCCGTCCTTTGCGGTTGATGATGAAGCTCTCAGGCACCTGGTGCGTGCCGTAGGAGCTCGCGAATTCGCTGGTGGTGTCGCGAAGCACAGGATAGGTGAGGTGGTAGCGCCGCACGAAGCCTTCGGAGTCCGGCGAGTTGTCCTGGTAGGTGATCCCCAGCACGGTCGCACCGTGCCGTTCGAGCTCGCCCTGCGCGTGCTCGAGCAGCGGCGCCTCGGTCTGGCACGGTTCGCACCACGAGGCCCAGAAGTTGAGCACCACGACCTTGCCCCTGAGCGAAGCCAGCGTCCTGCGTGTGCTCGCGCCCAGCACCGGCAGCTGCCGGGTGGCGTCGGGCGCCGCTGGGTATGCATTGCGCTGGACCTGTTCGTCGAGCGTGCGGTTGGACGACTGCGTGGAGACGCCGTACAGCAGGAGGGCGATCAGCGCGGCGCCCGCGAGCGAGGCGAGGATCGGCACGAGGCGGCGTCTCACGAGCGACAAGATTAGAGCGGTCGCGCGTGACCAGAGCCGCCTGCGGCCGCCGCGACAGCGGATCGGGGGCCGCCGGAGCTCGCTGTCAGCCAGGCGACACGGTGCGCGCGCAGTCCGCGATGCCGAGCGCCTTCGCCTCTTCGTTGGCCGTGTTGGAGCTGAGTCCTTCCAGCGCTCGACGAGTGCGTAGAGCGTTGCGGGCGCGCAGCGCAGCGACTGCGTCTTCGAGCAATCGCGCTTCCCGCGCCACGCTCTTGACGAACCGGCTGTAGGCGGCGCGGTCCTCCGCCGGAGCCTTGACGGCGCCCAATTCGCTCGCGAGCTTGGAAACGATCGAGCTCGTCCGTTCGGAGAAGGACAGCAGCTCTGCTGTCGATTTGGGTGCCTTCAAGCGGGCGGCGCTGCGAAGGCCGGCCACGCAGATCGCGTTCGCACGCGCGGCGAACTGAGCCTGCGTTGAAGCGGAGCTGTTCGTTCCGCCACAGCCGGAGAGCAGCGCGACGGCTGCAAGCAGCGCGAGGTGCGTGCCGTTCCTACAGCGACGATGACTGCTGAAGCCTCTGAGCTTGGTGGGCGCCTCCATTCGCGGGAAGGGTAGTGAGGTGCGCGTGCCGGGAGGCGGCACGCGAGGACACACAGTGGCGCTCCAGCACTAGAATCGGGCTCGCGCGGCGGTAGCTCAGTTGGTAGAGCGCAAGCTTCCCAAGCTTGAGGTCGCGGGTTCGACCCCCGTCCGCCGCTTGAAAGACCAGAGCCGACATTTGGCTCTGCCGAGCCACTTGCCGCCCCACCTCTCGGGCGGGGGCCGGGCGGTCGCAGGTTCAAATTCTGTTGGGAAAGAGCGAGCCGAGCCTCTAACGTTGCGGCCTCGATGAGCGAGACCGACCCGACCGGCGCCGCGCCGGGCCGCCCCCCCGTCGCCGGCGAGAGCGACGTCACCTTCCCGCGCCTGACCGAGGCGCAGATGGCGACGATTGAAGCCGCCGGGCGGCGCGAGCAGGTGAGCGCCGGGCAGATCCTCTTCTCCCCGGGCGACCTCGACCTCGACCTGATCGTCGTCGCCAGTGGCTGCGTCGAGATCATCGACGCCTACGGCACTCCCGGTGAGCGTGTCATCGTCAGCTACGGCCCGCGCCAGTTCGCCGGCGAGCTGAACCTGATCACTCTCGAACCGACGCTGCTGACCGCGCGCGTCGCGGCCGCGGGCGAGGCGATCTTCGTCAGCCGCGAGGCGCTACGCGCCGTCATCTCCCACGACACCCGGCTTGGCGACATGATCATGAACGCCCTGGTCAGCCGGCGGGCGATCGTCATCGAAGCCGAAAGCGGCGCCCGGCTGATCGGCCACGGCGGCGACCCGGGGACGCGCGAGCTGCGCGAGTTCCTCACCCGCAACCGGGTGTCGCACCGCTTCATCGACCTCGACGGCTCCGACCTGACGGCGCCGACGCCCGACGGCCGGCTGCTCGCCGAGGACGACCTGCCGCTGCTGATCGGCGGCGACAAGATCCTGCGCGCGCCGACGATCCTCGAGGCGGCGACCGCCCTCAACCTGCGCGCCCCCAACAAGACGGCGAAAAAATCCTGGGACACGCTGATCGTCGGCGGCGGCCCGGGCGGCCTCGGCGCGGCCGTCTACGCGGCGACCGAGGGGCTCTTGACGATGATGATCGACTCGACCGCGCTCGGCGGCCAGGCGAGCACCTCGTCGCGGATCGAGAACTACCTCGGCTTCCCGGCCGGGATCTCCGGCTCCGAGTTGGCCGAGCGGGCAATCGCCCAGGCGCGCCGCTTCGGCCTGCGCACCGCGGTCCCCGAGCGCGCCCTCAGCCTGCGCCACGAAGACGGCCGCTACGTCGTCGCGCTCGACAGCGGCGACGAACTGGCGGCGCGCACCGTCGTCCTCGCCACCGGCGCCAGCTACCGCCAACTGCCGGTCGACGGCTGCACGGAGCTGAACGGGGCGGGGGTCTTCTACGCGGCGACGCTGGTCGAGTCGCGGATGTGCGGGAGCAGGGCGGTGGCGGTGGTCGGCGGCGGCAACTCGGCCGGCCAGGCCTCGATCTTCCTCTCCGGCACCGCCGAAAAGGTCTTCCTGCTGCTGCGCGGCGGCGACCTCGGCGCCTCGATGTCGCAGTACCTGGTCGACAAGATCGAAGCGATCGAGAACATCGACGTGCTCCGCCACACCGAGGTCCGCGAGATCCACGGCGATGCCGTCCTCACCGGGCTGACGGTGGAGGAGACGCGCGCCGGCGAGCGCCGTGACCTCGACGTCGGCGGCCTCTTCATCTTCATCGGTGCCGATCCCTGCACCGAGTGGCTCGACGGCCAACTGGCCAAGGACGACGACGGCTTCCTGCTCACCGGCGGCGACCTCGACGTCACCCACCTCGACGTCGACCCGATCAACGGCGGTCGCCCGCCGATGCCGCTGGAGACGAGCCTGCCCGGCGTCTTCGCCGTCGGCGACGGCCGCACCGGCTCGATCAAGCGCATCGCCTCGGCGGTGGGGGAGGGCTCGATGTCGGTGCGCCTCGTCCACCAGTACCTGGCGAGCCAGGCGGCCCTCGGCCGCTCCTAGGTTCTCGGCCGCGTCCGACCGACCCCGGACGCAGAACGACCCCGAGAGGGTGGGCCGGGGTCTGCCCGCAGTCGGCGTCGAGTCCGAAGGACGTCGCCACGGAGGTGAGGAACGTCACGTCGAAGGAGGTTCACTACTTGAGACAGATCGCACCCAGGAGGTCGGCGGTTCAGAATCCGCCTAGCTCCATCGCCTCGAAAGCCCTGCAAACGGGCCACTTCGGGTAAGCGTTCAGTCCTCTGGTCTTCAGGCGAGGGATGGGGGCGGGTCGCCGCGCGGTGTTGTAGCCGGCAGGTGATGGAGGCTGAGAGCAGCCGCTCGATGCGTCGTTCGCCTGCTTCGGACTGGCTTCCCAGAGAGAGCTTGCGGTAGAT
>Ga0208849_1001715_pt1 | contig 14018 bp, 13 predicted proteins | sample NGESurdeep072012_10_FD_184470 | JGI IMG/M metagenome (GOLD analysis project Ga0208849, IMG submission 184470) | Arctic peat soil microbial communities from Barrow, Alaska - NGEE Surface sample 53-3 deep-072012 (SPAdes) | ecosystem: Environmental > Terrestrial > Soil > Wetlands > Peat ...
TACGATGGCCTGGCCGGTCATGAAGGCGCCGGCCCGCGAGGCCAGAAACACGGCCGCGCCGGCGATTTCGTCGGGTTCGCCGATGCGGCGCAAAGGCGCCCCGGCCGTCGAGTGTTTGAGGATTTCCGGATTCTCCCACAGCGCGCGCGCGAAATCGGTCTTGACCAGGCCCGGCGCGATGCAGTTGGCGCGGATGTTGTGCGGCCCGTATTCCACGGCGATGTTGCGCGCGAGCTGGAAATCCGCAGCCTTCGAAATGCAATAGGCGCCAAGCACCGACGAACCCCTGAGTCCGCCGATGGAGGAGACGATAATGATGGAGCCGTCTTTGCGCGCCACCATCTCGGGCAGCACAAGCTGGCAGAGCCAGTGATTGGAGCGCACATTGGCGCCCATGATCTTGTCGAAGGCCTCGTCGGGGATTTCCATCTGGGGCCCGAAATAGGGATTGAGCGCGGCGTTGCAGACCAGCACGTCGATCCGGCCCCAGTGCTGCCGTGTGGCCGCGACCAGTTGCTGCAGCTGTTCCTTGTAGTTGATGTTGCAGGGGATCGGCGTCGCGACGTTGCCGCTTTTTCCGTGCGCCTTGTTGATTTCGGCGGCAACGCGCTCGCAGGCGTCCTTTTTGCGGCTTGAGACGACAACCCGGGCGCCATGCTCCGCCAGGCGGTGGACGATGGCCTCGCCGATGCCCCTGGTGGAACCCGTTACCAGCGCGACCTTGCCGCCGAGGTCGAAGAGAGTCATGGGGCGTTCCTCTGGTTGAAACCGGATGCCGGCGGGAGCATTCTGAAACGAGGGCCTGGGGAAGCGCAAATGCGCTGGCCCGAGCGCCGGAAAAAAAGGACAAAGTTCATGTCGCGAGCCTTGCCGATAATGTTGGGGGCGCTGCTGATCGCGGGTTGCGCGATGGAACCGTCGCGGCCTCCGCCATACAGGTATTACCCGCCGGCCGCCGAACGCATGGCCCCTCCGGCAGCGGAAACCCGTTCCGCACCGGCCGAGCATGTCGCCGCTGCGCCGAAGCCGGTCAAACCCATCGGCGCGGGGATGCTCGCGTCGAACGCGGTGGAAGGCTATATGGACAATCAGGAGAGCGAGATGCGCGCCGCGCTGCACGGCAGCGGCATTGTCGTGGCGCGAACCGGAGACAATCTACTTCTGAACATCCGCAGCGATTCGCTGTTCGAGGCCGGATCGCTTTCGCTCTCCGATCGCGGCAACGATCTGCTGCAACGCATTGCTTCCGTCGTGCGGAAATTCGATTCCTCGCTTGTCGTTGTCAACGGCTTTACCGACACAACCGGTTCCCCCGCGCGCAACCTTGCCGTTTCGCAGAAGCGCGCGGAAGCCGCGGCGGCACGGCTGGCCGATGACGGCGTGGAGCGCAAACGGCTGGCGGCAAAGGGCTTCGGCGACGAAATCCTCAAGATTCCGACCGGCCCCAATGTCAGCGAGCCGCGCAACCGCCGCATCGAATTGCGCATCGCGCCGCTGATGAAGACGTGAGGGGGGCCTGTTGGGACCGCGGCCATCCTGGCCGCACCACATTGGGGCGCCGCCAAATGCGCGCAAGATGCGCGCGGTCCCAGCGATGTCAGCCTAACGCTGCGTCGATTGCCGTTATCAACGCGCTCGCATCGGGCGTGGTGCGCGAGCCGAAGGTGCCGGCGATGGCGCCGTCGCGTCCGAACAGATATTTGTGGAAATTCCATTTGGGTGCGGCGTCTTCCCCCAGCTCGCCGGCGATCCATTTGTAAAGCGGATGCGCCTCGGCGCCGATCACATGTTCCTTGGCCGTCAACGGAAAGTCGATCGCGAAGCGCGTCTCGCAGAAGGTCTTGATCTCCTGCTCCGTTCCCGGTTCCTGGCCGCCGAAATCATTGGCCGGCACGCCCAGCACGACAAGGCCCTTGCCGCGATAGCTCTGCCAAAGGGCTTCGAGCGCGGAATATTGCGGCGTCAAACCGCACCGGCTTGCGACATTGACGAGGAGAAGAGCGTTGCCCTCGAAATTCGACAGCGGAAGTGCTGTCCCATCGATGGAGCGGAACGCAAAATCGTAAGCGGTTTTTGCGGACATGGGCGCCTCCTGTCTCAAGCGAACGCTAGAGTTCGCGGTGCATTCCGGCAAGTCCTGGCGGTCTCCGCGCGCCATTGACCGCCCCCAGAGGGCCGTGCAACGGCATCGAACGATGACGAATCCCCCCGACATTTTAAGCGGTCTTTCGCAAATCGCCGGCGATTACGATGCGCTGATCTGCGACGTCTGGGGGGTGCTGCACGATGGCACATCGGCGCGCGCCGGCGCGATCGAAGCGCTGAAGCAATTCCGCGCGGCGCAGGGCCCGGTCGTGTTGCTCTCCAACGCCCCGCGGCCCGTTGCGGTGCTGGAAGAACAATTCGCGCGCATCGGTGTGCCGCACGATTGCTACGACGCGATTGTCACCTCCGGCGTCGCCACCCGCGAAGCGCTGGCGATCCGCTGCGAGGAAGGGCCGTTAAGGATGCTTCATATCGGGCCCGAGCGCGACCGTGGCGTGTTCGAAGGTCTGCCGATTGAATGTGTGACGCTGGAAAACGCCGGCGTCGTTCTCTGCACGGGGCTGTACGACGATGAAAAGGAAACGCCTGCCGATTATCGCGATCTGCTGGCCGCACTGAAAAAACGCGAATTGACGCTGCTCTGCGCCAATCCAGACATCGTCGTTCAGAGAGGCGGCAGACTGATCTGGTGCGCCGGCGCCGTTGCACGCGCCTATGAGGAGGCCGGCGGCGACGCCGTCTATTACGGCAAGCCCCACAAGCCTATCTATGCAACGACGCTCGAAGCGGCGCGCAGGGCGGCCGGACGCGCCATCGAACGGCCGCTGGCGGTGGGAGACGGGCTCGAGACCGACATCGCCGGCGCGAATCGCATGGGGCTCGACGCGCTGTTCGTCGCCGACGGGATTCACGGCGAGCAAATTCCCGCACTGACGCCGCAGGCCATGAAGCAATTTTTCGAAGCCCATCATGGCAGCGCGCGGGCCGTGCTGCGAACCCTTGTCTGGTAGGGTTGCTTGCCGATAAGAGAGCCGGCCACAGAAGGAGCCGCAATGGCTTATGCGATCGAAGACCTGAAACCCGGCATGTCGGAAAGCTTCACCAAAACGGTGAGCGAGCGGGACATCGAGCTGTTCGGCGAAGCCAGCGGCGACATCAATCCAATGCATTTCGACGAAGCGTTCGCGAAGACGACGCCTTTCAAGGGCCGCATCGCCCATGGCGTGCTGACCGCGAGCTACATCTCCACCGTGCTGGGCATGAAGATGCCCGGCCCCGGCACGATTTTCATGAGCCTGACCACACGCTTCAAGGCCCCCGTGCGTATCGGCGACACGGTCACCGCCCTTTGCACCGTGCGCGAGGTCATCGCCGAAAAGCGCCGTGTTGCCTTCGATTGCGTCTGCAAAGTGGGCGACACGATCGTCGTCGAAGGCGAAGCGCTGGTCATGGCGCCCGCTCGCCGGGTCTGAGCGCGCTCGTGCGCATCTTCCGTCATTATCGCGATGTCCCTGACCATTCGAAAGGCGCGGTTGTGGCGGTGGGCAATTTCGACGGTGTCCATCGCGGTCACCAGGCGCTGATCGCAGCCGCACGCGGTCTTGCCGAGGAGCGCAAAGCGCCCTTGGGCGTGCTCGCCTTCGAGCCGCATCCGCAGGAGTTTTTTCATCCCGGCGCGGAATGTTTCCGGCTGACGCCGTTTCGCACCAAGGCGCGACTCCTGGCGGAGCAGGGCGCCGACGCGATGTACGCGCTTGCCTTCGACGCGGAGATCGCGGCGAAATCGGCGCAGGATTTCGTGATGGAGATTCTCGTCGACAGTCTGGCTGTCGGCCAGGTCGTCGTCGGCCCCGATTTCCGCTTCGGCAAGGCGCGGACCGGGGATACGACGGTGCTATCCACCATGGGCGAGATGGAAGGATTCGGCGTTTCCATCGTCGCGCCGTTGAGCGACGATGCGCACGGCAAGATCTCGTCCACCCAGATCCGCGATGCGCTGAAGGCGGGAAGGCCGCAAGAAGCCGCACGCCTGCTCGGACATTGGTGGACGATCGAGGCGCGGGTCGAACATGGCGACAAACGCGGCCGCACCATCGGGTACCCCACCGCCAATATGCGGCTCGACGATTATCTGAAGCCGGCATTCGGCGTCTACGCCGTGCGCGCGACAATCATGGACGGCGAGACAAAACTGAGCCGCCATGACGGAGTGGCCAATCTCGGCGTGCGACCCATGTTCGAGACGCAAACGCCGCTGCTGGAGACGTGGCTTTTCGAATTCGCCGGCGATCTCTACGGCAGGCACCTCGCGGTGGAGCTTGTCTCCTATATCCGCCCCGAAGCGAAGCTCGCCGGCCTTGAGGCGTTGCAGGCGCAGATCGCGAAAGACGCGGATGCGGCGAGGGCGGCGCTGAAGAGTCTCTCGTAGCTTTTCCTCCCTCCAAGATTGTCATCCCCGCGAAAGCGCCCGGCTGTCCGGGGAACCGGAAGATGTCGCATTTTGTGTCCGACGCGGGTGTCGCGACCAATCCGGCAAGCATCGTGGTGCAGGTGCTCAGATATTGCTCACGCGGAGATGAGGAGAACGCGGAGAAGGTGCCACTCCGCACAAAGCGCCAGACGAGATTTCCGGCAAGATCGCGGATGCGAACTTCAACCCTCCACTTGAGGGAGGGTCGAAAAGTTCGCAGAACTTTTCGGGGAGGGGTGATGGCGAAAGTTACGGATGCTGCAACATCACCCCTCCCCGAAATTCGTCTTCACGCTATCGCGCGAAGCCAAATATCGACCCTCCCTCAAGGGGAAGGTTGGACGCGCTTCCGCGTCTCCCTCTCTCCGCGTGAATCAATCGCCGGGACAAACGAAAACCTGAGTCGGAAATCCCCGTGTGTACCAATCCCCTTGTTGCTGAAGCGGCTTTCGCGATGATTCGGAAAATTTCCCGGACAGCCGTTCACTTTCGCGGGAATGACAATTGGGGATATTTGCCGCATTGTGCGGGTGGGACGCCCGCCCTCCCAAAAAAACCGCGACTTTACGGGCGGAAGCGGCGCTGATAGAAGTTTCGCCGCCGAATTCAGGGCTTGGACCATGAGTCTCTTGGGGTGTGGGGGAAGCGTTCGAATTCGCCGCCCGGCGCCGCGGCGGATGGGATAATTCATCCCCGAAGATCGCGGCAAGCCGGGCTTTAAGCAGCCGCGAAACCCAAGAGCCTCGAGACCATGAACGATTCTCCGACCGCCGAAAATCAAGCGCGCGATTACCGCGCCACTCTTTTTCTGCCCGCCACCATTTTTCCCATGAAGGCCGGATTGCCGGAAGCCGAGCCGAAGCTGCTGGCGCGCTGGGCGCGGATGGACCTCTATGGCCGCATCCGTGCGCAGGCGAAAGGCCGCCCGCTGTTTGTGTTGCATGACGGTCCGCCTTACGCGAATGGCGAGATTCATTCCGGCACCGGTCTCAACAAGATTCTGAAAGACTTTGTCGTCCGCAGCCAGGGCATGCTGGGCAAAGACGCGCCTTATGTGCCCGGCTGGGACTGCCACGGCCTGCCGATCGAATGGAAGATCGAGGAGAAATACCGCGCCGAAGGCAAAACGAAAGACGATGTGCCGATCGATGAACTGCGGCGCGACTGTCGCGAATTCGCCGCGCATTGGATCGGCGTGCAGCGCGAACAGTTCAAGCGGCTGGGCTGCATCGGCGAATGGGAGACGCCGTATACGACGATGGATTTCCGCGCCGAAGCGACGATCGCCGGCGAGCTGCACAAATTTGTCGCCAACCGGCTTCTCTATCGCGGCTTTCGCCCGGTGATGTGGTCGCCTGTCGAGAAGACGGCGCTGGCCGAGGCCGAAGTCGAATATCGCGAAAAATCGTCGCCGACGATCTATGTGAAATTTCCCCTGACGAACGGCCCGCAGTGGCTGAATGGGGCGACGATTGTCATCTGGACAACGACGCCGTGGACAATCCCGGGCAATCGCGCTATCGCCTATTCGCCTTCAATGTCTTACGGGCTGTATGAAGTCGCGACAGCGGGTGAAGGCGCATTGGCGGATGTGGGCGAGCGTCTGTTGCTGGGAGACGCGCTGGCCGAACAGACGGCAAGCCACGCGAAATTGACACTCAGGCGGCTGCGCGATGTCGATCCCGAAGGATTGATCGGCGCGCATCCTTTTCGCGGTCGTGGTTTTGAGTTCGACGTGCCGCTTCTGCCCGGCGAACATGTCACCGCCGATGCGGGCACCGGCTTTGTGCATACCGCGCCCGGTCATGGCGAAGAGGATTTCGAACTCGGACGCATGCACGGCCTGGAAGTGCCGCGCACAATCGCCGAGGACGGCAGCTTCTATCCGGACGTGCCGCTGTTCGCGGGCAAGCGCATTCTCACACAAGACGGCAAGGACGGCGACGCCAACGGCGCCGTCATCCGCGAACTGATCGCGGCCGGAAAGCTGCTCGCCAAGGGCACCTTGCGCCACCAATATCCTCACAGCTGGCGCTCCCGGGCGCCGGTAATTTTCCGCGCCACCCCGCAATGGTTTGCGGCGATGGACAAGCCGCTGGCGCCGTTCGGCGGCGACACCTTGCGCGGACTTGCCATGAAAGCGATCCGCGCCACAGCCTGGTATCCGCCGCAGGCGCAGAACCGCATGGCGTCGATGGTGGAGACGCGGCCCGATTGGGTGTTGTCGCGCCAGCGCGCCTGGGGGGTCCCCATCGCCATCTTCGTACAAAAGACGACGGGCGATATTCTCGACGATGCGGCGGTGAATGCGCGTGTCATCGAAGCCTTCCGGCTGGAGGGCGCCGATGCGTGGTTCAATTCGCCGCCGCAGCGCTTCCTCGGCAGCGACTACAACCCCGACGATTACGAGCAGGTGAAGGACATTCTCGACGTCTGGTTCGATTCCGGCTCGACCCATGTGTTCACGGTCGAACAGCCCATCGAGGCCTCCTGGCCGAAAGCCGATCATGCGGATTTGTATCTCGAAGGGTCGGATCAGCATCGCGGCTGGTTTCAGTCGTCGCTGCTGGAAGGCTGCGGCACACGCGGGCGCGCGCCTTACGATGCGGTGCTCACCCATGGCTTCGTGCTCGACGAGCAGGGCCGCAAAATGTCGAAGTCGCTCGGCAACACGCTGCTGCCGCAGACCATCGCCGACAAGCACGGCGCGGACATCCTGCGCCTGTGGGCGGCGAGTTCGGATTTCACCCAGGACCTGCGCATCGGTCAGGATATCGTCAAGGCCAATGTCGATGCCTATCGGCGCCTGCGCAACACGATCCGGTTCATGCTCGCCAATCTGGCGGGCTTCGAGGATGGCGAACGCATCGGCCGCGACGAGATGCCGGAACTCGAGCGCTACATGCTGGCCCGGCTGGCGGAGCTCGACGTCCTGGTGCGGCAGGGCTACGCCGAATATGATTTCAACCGGGTGTTTTCGTCGCTTTTCACCTTCTGCACGAACGATCTTTCCGCGTTCTATTTCGATATCCGCAAGGATGCGCTCTATTGCGATCTGGCGCAGTCGCCGCGCCGGCGCGCGGTGCGCACGGTTCTCGACGCGTTGTTCCGCTGTGTGGCGATCTGGCTTTCGCCGGTGCTCTGTTTCACGATGGAGGAGGCGTGGCTGCTGCGTTTCCCGGGTGAAGAGGAAAGCGTGCATCTGCAGCTCTTCCCGCAGGTCGCGAAAAATTGGACCGATGCCGCGCTGATCGAGAAATGGAACCGCATTCGCGTGCTGCGCCGGGTGGTGACCGGCGCGCTCGAGATTGCGCGGCGCGACAAGGTAATCGGCGCCAGTCTCGAAGCCGCACCCGTGCTCTGCGTGAGCGATGCGAAGGATGCAGCGCTGTTCGACGGCGTCGATCTGGCCGAAATTGCCATCACCTCGTCCGCCCGCGTGGAAACGGGGGACGGCCCGGGCGACGCCTTCCGGCTGCCCGATGTTGCGGGCGCCGCCGCGGTGTTCCGGCTCGCGGACGGCAACAAATGCGCGCGCTGCTGGATGGTCCTGCCGGAAGTGGGAATGGACTCCCGGCATGCGGATCTCTGCCGGCGGTGTGCGAATGCGGTGGGGGCGGAATCGTGAATCTGCGAATGACACCGCGCGATATTGGCGTGGCCTGCGCGGCGTTTGCGCTGACGCTGGACCAGGGCTCCAAGCTGCTGCTGCTCTACGGATTCCACTTTATCGACATGGCGCCGGGCGACCGGGTCGCGGTGCTGCCGTTCTTTAATCTGGTGATGGTGTGGAATCCGGGCGTCAGTTACGGCCTGTTCCCCGCGCATGGGCCCACCGGAACGGCACTGATCGCGGTATTCTCGATTGCGGCCGTCCTCGGCCTGGGCTGGTGGCTGTGGCGGGCGGCGCGCGGGATTCTGGCCGCCGGATTGGGCCTGGTGATCGGCGGGGCCTTGGGAAATCTCATCGACCGGATCATTTACACCAGGGTTGCGGACTTTTTTCACTTCTATGTTCGCGGCTATGACTGGTATGTCTTCAATATTGCCGATTGCGCCATCGCGTTGGGCGTGGGCGCGCTGCTATACGACGCCGTGCTGCGTCCGGAACCGCCAAGCGGGCAAGACGAACGGCTAAGCGGGAGAAAAACAAATGATGCATGACCGGATGGGCATTGCCTCGCGGCTTCTGGCGTTGGGCGGGTTGGCGCTTCTGCTCGTGGGCTGCGAAAGCATCCGCGAAGCCGCGGGCATTACCAAGGAGCCGCCCGACGAGTTCGCGGTCGTGACGAAAGCCCCGCTTGTCATTCCTCCCGAGTTCAATCTGAGGCCGCCCAAGCCCGGCGCGTCGCCGACCAACCAGATTTCTCCCACCGCCGCTGCCCAGATTGCGCTGTACGGCGACGACCCCAACGCCATCGCGGCGGGGCTGACCGGCAATTACAGCCAGGAGGAAAAGCTGGTAATGGCCCAGACCGGCGCGGCGACCTCCGATCATGCGGTCCGCCAGCAGATCGAGGCTGACAACAAGAAAATGGAAGCCTCCGACCCGAGCTTTACGGAAAAAGTGCTTTTCCAATCCCCCGAACCCGACCAGGGCAAAGCCGTGGACGCAAATGCGGAAGCCGAGCGCATCGCTCAGGCCAAGGCGCAGGGCAAGACGGTAACTCCATCTTCAGGCGCACCCGCCGCTCAGCAGCCAAACGAGAAAAAACCTGACGATGCGCCCACCATTCAAAAGGACGACAGTGGCGGCTGGCTCGATGGGATTCTGGGCGGGATTTTCTAGAGCCGGATTTTTCAGAGCGGTTGCCATCGCGATTCTGATCGGAGCGACGGATCGGCCCTTACAGGCGCAACAGGATCCGAAAGTCTTTCAATTCGCGCTGCAGAACGGCATGCAGGTGGTGGTCGTGCCCGATCACCGCGCGCCCATCGTGACGCAGATGCTGTGGTACCGCGTCGGCGCTACCGACGATCCGCCGGGTCTGTCGGGGCTGGCGCATTTCTTCGAACACATGATGTTCCGCGGCACGGCGAGCCTGCCGGGCGACCAGTTCGCCCGTACGATCGCCAGAAACGGCGGTGAGGACAATGCCTTCACCACCCATGACTACACCGCCTTCTATGAGCAGATCGCCAAAGACCGTCTGCGCCTCGTCATGGGCCTCGATGCGGATCGCATGGCCAATCTCGATCTTTCCGATTCCGGTGTCCGTACCGAGCGCGACGTGGTTCTCGAAGAGCGCCGCATGCGCATCGACAACGACCCCAAGGCGCTGATGCGCGAACAGATGGAGGCGGCGCTCTATCTGTCGCATCCCTATGGCCGGCCCGTGATCGGCTGGCCTGAGGAAATCCGCCACATCGGCCGCACCGACGCGCAGGACTATTACAACCGCCATTATTCCCCGAACAACTGCATCCTCATCGTCGCCGGCGACGTCACCACCGACGATGTGCGCAACGACGCGGAGGCGACCTATGGCAAGGTTGCCGCGCGGGAGCTTCGTCCGCGTGCGGAATATGCCCAGCCGGCGCGGCTGGGCGAGACCCGGCTCACGGTTTACCGCGACGACGTCAAGGTGCCGATGTTTCTGAGGCTCTACCGGGTGGCGAGCTACACCGAAGCCAGACCCGGCGAAGCCGAAGCGCTGGAAATGCTTTCGCAGCTGATGGGCGGCGATCCGACCTCGACGCTTTACCGCGAGCTGGTCGTCAAGCGCCGTCTCGCTTCCGATGCCGGCGCGTCCTATGACGGCTATGCCCGCGACGACGGCGAGTTCAGCATTTATGCGCTGCCGCGTCCCGGCGTGCGGATGGAGGTGCTGGAACAGGGCATCGACGCCATCGTCAGGAGCTACGCGATCGCAGCACCCGGCGCCGCCGACATGGAGCGCGCCAAGACGCAGCTTGTCGCCGGCGCCGTCTATCAGCGCGACAGCCAGCTCGAGCTTGCATCGGCCTATGGTCAGGCGCTCGCCATCGGACTGACGGCCGGCGACGTGCAAGATTGGCCCGACCGCATCCGCGCCGTCAGCGCCGATGCCGTCAACAAGGTTGCCATCAACGATGTGCTCAAGCGGGAGGCGGTGACGGGCTATCTGTTGCCGGCGGTGCATTGACGCTTCGCACCCCGGTTCTGGCGGCGCTGGCCGCGCTCGCAATCGGTTTTCCTGTCGCCGCGCACGCCCTGGACGTACAGGCATTCAACCTCGCCAAAGGGCAGCAGGTCTGGTTCGTCTCCGATCGCACCCTGCCGATGATCGCGATGACGGTGGCTCTCCCGGCGGGCTCCGGCTATGACCCGGCCGCCAAACCCGGTCTCGCATCCTTTGCCGGCGACATGCTCGACGAAGGGGCGGGACGGCTCAACGCCAACGCGTTTCAGACGGCGCTGTCGAACCGCGCGATCAAGCTTTCGGTGGCGGCCGATCGCGACTGGCTGGTCGTCACCCTGGTGACGCTGAGCGACAATGCGAAAGACGCGTTTCAGCTTCTGGGCATGGCGCTGGCGCAGCCGCGGTTCGACCAGGATGCGATAGCCCGTGTGCGCGCCCAAGTTCTTTCGGGCCTGGCGGAACAGGAGGAGGATCCGGCCGCGGTCGCCGAAAAGGGCTTCTACCGCGCCTTTTTTCACGATCATCCGTATGCGCATCCCGTCGGCGGCGATGCCGGGGGCGTGGCCGCCATCAATCAAGGAGACCTCAAGGGCTTCGCCGCCACCCACTGGGTTGCGGGCGGAATCCGAATCGCGGTTGCGGGCGATGTCGATCGCGCGGAGCTCACATCGCTGCTGAAGTCCGCGTTCGGCAAATTGTCGCCCCGATCGCCGCCGGCGTTTGCCTTCGCGCAGCACGAAGGCCGGCCCGGTATTCAGGTGATGGCGATGAACGTGCCGCAGCCGACGGCGATGTTCGGCCTGCCGGGCATTTTGCGCAACGATCCGGACTATCTTGCGGCCTATGTGGCCAACGACATTCTCGGCGGCGGCGGTTTTGCCTCGCGGCTGACCGGCGAGGTGCGCGAGAAACGCGGCCTCACCTACGATATCTCCACCGATCTCGAAACGGATCGACGGGCGGGCTTTGTGCTGGGCGAAGTGGCGACCAAACGCGACGCCGTGCAGCAGAGCATCGCCGTCATTCGCGCCACTTTGCGCGATTACGCGGCGAACGGCCCCAGCGATGCCGAGCTGGCGGATGCGAAAACCTGGCTCACGGGCTCCTTCCCGCTGGCCTTCGGCTCCAATGTCGATATCGCCGCCCAGCTCAACACGTTTCAGCGGCTGGGTCTCGCTGTCGACTACCTGAAGAAGCGCAACGCGCTGATCGAGGCCGTGACGCTCGATCAGGTGAAGCGCGCCGCGAAACGGCTGTTCGATCCGGCGCGGCTCACCATCGTCGTGGGCGGCAGTGTCGGCGGAGCAGGGGATGTCGCGCCGCCGCGCCCTGCGCAAGCCACGGCCGCCGCGCCGCGCGGTGCGGTTCGACGTCAATAACAACGACGGCCGGATCATTTTTTTGCCAAAGAGAGTCGATCTCGGTCGCGCGCTCAGGAACACTACCTTTCATGAGGGCAATCACGGAAAGCTTCGGCGACACGACATTGTTACTCATGTTCAGGACCCAAGAAGCGGAATGAGGCGCGATAACACTTCCGCATGCGCCGCCTCGATGTCCCAGACATGCCCCGGCGCAAGCAGCGGCCCGATGTCAGCCGTAAAGCGAGGGTCCGCGAGCTTGGCTTCCATGTTCTGCTCGAAGTCCGCGCGCGTTACATGATGCCCGCCCCTGTCCATGTATTCGGAAAAGGATTGGACGATGCGCTGCGGATCGACTTTAGGTGTCGCCAACGCCGTCGCCAAATCGAACAGGTCCCGCCCCTTCCGGCGCTGATAGAGCGCGCGGAGTTTGGTGCCGAGCAATTCGTCCAGTTCGTAGCTTGCGATTTCGCAGGCCCCTTCGTACCAGCGCGACGGTAGAGAAAACGGAATACGTTAAAAGCCGTACACCGCGAAATGCTCGCGCGAGTTGGTTTCGACCTTGAGCTTGAGGGGCACGGGTGGCGTGCCTTCGGAGCCGAAGCGGTAGTTGAATGTGACGCGGCCCTCCGTTTGTTTCCACTGCGGCTTGCCCAGCCACGGATCGAGGACGGCGCGTAGCGCCTCCATCATCGGGCCGGCGGGCTCGGCCCGCATCTGCACGAGGTCGATGTCCTCGGAATAACGGGCGGGCGGCCTGAGATAGAGCTTGTAGAGCGCCGTGCCGCCTCGGAATGCGAGGGCGTCTTTCAGGACAGGGTGCGAGAATATCTCGACAAGGGCGCGGCTGATGACCAAATCCTGTTCGACCTGAAAATCCTGCACCCAAGGTGCCTGCGCGCGCCATTCGGTGATGTAATCGCGCGGGATCACGCTTCGGCCTCGACCTCCGCGTTGACGCGGAGCTTCCATACGTCATCGCGTTCTGCGGCGTTCTGCGGCGCGGCGGGCAGCAGCGGCACAGACTGATGCGCGTGCTTTTGTACGTAGGGCCTGAGCGCCCGCGCCTTCGGCGCGGCATCGACATGCTCCAGCAGGTAGCCGAGCCGCTGCACCCACGGCATGGGCGCGGTTTGCGCCGCCGTGAGCAGCTTGTCGGGATCGATCTTCTCGCTAAGTTCGGAAAGGACCGTGGCCACATTGTCGAGGCCGCCCGCCTGTTCGTGATAACCGACAAGATCAACCGCCGTCGCTTCGGGCGTCGAAACGGCAATCGTGCCGCGCGGCGTGTTGAAGCTCGTCACGGGAACTTCCGTGAGGCGCTTGCGCACCATGAATGCAACGCGCACCGAACCGCAAACAATCGGCCTGCGGCTCTTGGTTACCATGACCTGGAATTCCTGCGGCCGGTGGTGGGCCGCGCCGTGATATTGTGCTGCCGAAAGCAGTCCCGCGTAATAGGCGAGCCCCAGGCGCGTCATGAGCGCCGGGATGAACTGGTCGGCCGGAAGCGATCCGAGCGAGCGGTATTCAGGCGGGACAATGACGTAGAAGCTCCGCGCCGGAGATGCGATGATCGCCTGTTTTGAAAGCCGGTTCAGCGCGAGCTTGGCGGCGTCAGCCGAGACGCCGAGCGCCGCCTGCGCCTCTTCGGAGGTGAAGTGGTAGCGTCCGCCGGTCGCCAATCCGGCGATATAGTCCCGTGCGTTGGGGTGGGGAATATCCGGTTTCATCTGCACAAAGTATCATTTTTTGATACTTTACGCAAACGATTCGGGGGCATCTTCAGGCAAGACCGGGACCTCAGCATCGGGGCTTGAGAGGCGTTGCACCTGTGGGGCGCACGGTACGGTAAGTCAGATTATGTCGAAGTAGGCGAATACACCGAATTCAGAATCGGCAAAGAGCCCTCATGCTGGATGTGAATGTTCACGCCTTTTTTCACGATCATCCGTATGCGCATCCCGTCGGCGGCGATGCCGGGGGCGTGGCCGCCATCAATCAAGGTGACCTCAAGGG
>Ga0208849_1001716_pt1 | contig 14017 bp, 20 predicted proteins | sample NGESurdeep072012_10_FD_184470 | JGI IMG/M metagenome (GOLD analysis project Ga0208849, IMG submission 184470) | Arctic peat soil microbial communities from Barrow, Alaska - NGEE Surface sample 53-3 deep-072012 (SPAdes) | ecosystem: Environmental > Terrestrial > Soil > Wetlands > Peat ...
AGATCGCGACGCTGATCATCATGACGAGACTGGGTTCGCGATGAGTACAACGAACGCACCGCACCCGGTCGCCGCGGGCGACCGGCCAATGCCTCCCGTTGCGTGGCTCAGTTCAGTGGCGCTGTGTCTCGTTATCGTCGGTGGCATCGTCCTCGCCTCCTACGCACCCCGCGCTGCGCCACTCGGACTTGTTACCGCTCTTCTCATAGTGGCGATCGCGTTGATGGTCATGGCGGCCGGCATGCTCGTACGAATCAAGGAGTTCGCCTGGGCCACCTTCGGTGTCGTCTTCAAGTGGGCACTCTTGGCGTACGTCGTCGTCTCGGGGATGATTGAGTTCGCCTTCGTCCACGACCACACTCGCGGTTCGTCATTGGTGCTCGTCACGTTGATGTTGACGGTCTTCGCCCTGAGCGTGCCGACGACCATTGCGTTCACGACGGCACGTTTCGTCGACCCCACGTAGCGTCACGTCAGCCCTTGGTGAAGGGCGGCTAGCTCGTTCCCGCCGCGGACTCCTAGGTCACTAACGACGGCCTCTACCAGCCCCCTGGGTTACAGCCGTTCTGATCGGGGACCGATCCTCCGGTGACCTTCATACCTATGACGATCTGTTCGATCACGGACGCTTGACCGGCGAGTGGGGCGAATCTGGTGCCCCCGTAGGCGTTCCAGGTGTCATTGGAGAAACCGATCCCCGAATAGCGCGGGCCGGTCATGGACCAGTTGCCGCCGACCTCACAGATCGCGACGTCTTGCCATTCGGCGCGCAACTTACGCACCGAGACACCTACCGACACCGCGTCCACGACGAGGGCCCGTACCGTGGGGTTGATCACCACGTCGACGTCGGGAATGATACGTACGACTGCCTTCTCGGGCTTCTTGACGGCGGCGCCCGCGGGCTGCGTCAACAGAGTTAAGGGGATGAACAGCCCCATCAACAAGGCGAAAGGGATTCTTCGCACGGCTATCTCCTTAGTCTGCACACCACGTTCGCAACGCTGGTGAGCGACGGGTCGCTGGCACACAGCACGAACCTTGGCGAGTTTTGGAAGACCCCCACCAATGGGCACATTTGGGTTGGTCACCTGTTCCACAGCTCTGTGGGGCGACGACAAAGCAGTCGTTACTGCTAGGTAGGAGCCTAGGGGAGCGCGTTGATAGAAAGTTGTGCAGAACACCCAGAACAACTGAAAAACCCAGTCTGATGAGGAATTATAATTTTCCCATTTTTACCCAGAATGGGGATAAATCCTGGTCTGAAACCCCAAATCTAGCGATTTTCGCCAATTTCTTTGAAGCGCTCCTTACAGCGTGTGTCCTATTTCGACACACCGGCTCACCTTGACCGACAGAGTCGCCGGTACGTGCTCACCGTCCGGATGACCAGGCATTCACCTGGCACTACCCGGTTCCGTCCCAAAGCCCTACCTCTTTCGAGGCTTGTACGGGTGACGAACGGCTCTTCCCGCGTGCTTCGCGGTGCAGGACTCACAGCGCGCAAGCACCATGAATCCACTCCCAACTGTACCGGTGTGATGTGACAGCGCCGGGATCTGGTAAGTGGCGGGAAATAGAACACACGCTCTTAGAGGCTCACCGGTGCCACAACCGGCTCGCGGCCGTCAGTTGTCACCGAGCGACGAGCTAGCGCTTATGAAGTTTCGTGTCGAACGCCTCGTCGAGTCGAACGGCGATCAGTTTTTCCACCAGCGATCGAGGGAGGGGTGTGTCGGGGGCGAATCGGAGCGTTCCTTTTGACCACGTGTACCGCTTGATGTCCTTCTTCAGGGCCGGCAGTACCGAACCGCTGTGGGGGAAGTAGCTGAGATGCTTCTTGTACGCGGCGAAGCCGGCCACGACTCGTTCTTGGATCCGAAAGGCGGGCATTCCGTAGGAGATGACCTCTTCCGCCTCGGGAATGATCGACACGATCGTTTGGCGCAGGTCCTGCAAGGTCGAGCGCTGGGGATCTGCGAGTCCCGCGAGGTAGGCGTCAATCTCGGCACTTGACATGGACGCATTCTCGTCCGAAAGCCCCTCTCCGTCAAGGAAATTATTGGCCAACGGAATCGACGCGTGTCGAGGGTGACACGACCGTTGCCGCCACGTGACGACTCGACGAAGCCGTTCATACTGGCGAACGACGAACGTAGGATGCCTAGCGAGAGCTAAGCAGAGGAGAGAGCAATGCCAACACGTAAGGCACGCACCACGTGGACCGGCGGTCTTCAAGACGGTGCGGGAAAAGTTGAACTAGTGAGTAGTGGCGTCGCCACCTTTGACGTCTCGTTTCCCAAGCGCGCCGCCGAAGACGCGGACGGCACCACGAGCCCAGAAGAGTTGATCGCCGCGGCACACGCCGCGTGTTACTCGATGGCGCTCTCCGCGGGCATCGCCGCCGCTGGCGGGACACCGAAGTCACTCGTCGTTGACGTCGAAGTGAGACTCGGACCAGACCCCGCGGGTGGCTTTCGCATTCCCGATATCGCCATCCACGTTCGAGGCACCGTCGACGGTCTCGATGAAGAGGGATTCGTCAAGGCGGCCAACGAGGCGAAGCTGGGCTGTCCCGTCTCCAAGGCCCTCACGGGTACGACCATCACGCTCGACGCGGCGCTCGCGTAGGCACGCTTCGACGAGTGCGCTCGTCGTCAGTTGTCGCGGACCAGTTTCTCGAGCGCCGGCAACGCGGCGTCGATAGCGGCGCGTTCCTGCGCGCTCAGTCGCTCGAGTCGCGAACTCAGTCCAATCGTTCGCTCGTTCCAGAGTTTGGCCAACGTCGCCCGGCCGAGGTCGCTCAAGTCGACGACGCTCGCTCGCTTGTCGTCGGGGTCGTCGCGGCGTTCGAAGAGGTTGAGTTCTTCCAGGGTCGCCACGACCCGCGTCGCGCCCGGCGCGCCCATTGCCTCGTAGGTCGCCAACGTACTGATGCGCATGGGCCCGAACTCCTCGACGGTCGCCAGCGCGGAGATCTGCGAGGGTGAAAGTCCTGGACCCCCGTGACGGCGAAGGGTTCGCGCCAGTCGCACGAGCGCCATACGAAGTCGCGCCGCGCTGGTCCCCGTCTGGACGGGCACCGCAACGGCGGTCATCGAACGACCTCAGCGTCCAAGGCGATCTCGCCCGGTACCGCGCCTGAACTCTCGGCGAGTTCACCAGCGTGTTTCGCCAAGGACTCCTGGGGAAAGATGTAGCGCGTGCCGCGCAGGGCCGAGAAGATCGCGCCCACCACCGCCATCGCGATCGCCAGCGCGAAGACGATGATCAATCCGTGGTGAAAGGGACTCTCGATGAGGTTCGGGAAGAACCTCTTGCCCGTCAACGTGGCCCACTGTGCGCTCGTGACGTTCGTGGCGGACTGCGATCCGAGCAAGCTCTTCAAGGGATTGAATCCCAAGAACGACGAGAAGAGGCTCCCGACGGCGGGCATGCTGGACACGGAGTGAGCTTGCGCGAGCGCGACGCCGTGTGACGTGAGTCCCTTCACCATTGCTTTAGGCAAGGTGCTCGTCAAGCCGACGATCATCAGTGAGAAGAAGATGCCAATGGAGAGCACCATGCCGGTGTTCATGAAGGCGGCTTGAATACCGGCGGCCCCGCCACGTTCGTTCGCCGGCACCGAGTTCATGATGGCGGCCGAGTTCGGTGCGGAGAACATGCCCCCACCGACGCCGTTCACGAAGATGAGGATGGCGAAGACCCAGTACGAGAAGTTCGTGGGCACGATGAGGAGTCCGACGAAGCTGAGGGCGAAGACGCTGAGTCCCGACGTCGAGAGCAGTCGCGCGCCGTGGCGGTCCGAGAGCCACCCCGAGATCGGACCCGCGAGGAGGAACCCGACGGTGAGTGGCAGCAAGAAGATGCCCGCCCACAGCGGCGTGTCCGAGTAGTTATAGCCGTGCAGTGGAAGCCAAATGCCCTGGAGCCAGATGATGAGCATGAACTGCAACCCGCCGCGCGCGATCGCGGCGAGGAGGCCGGCGACGCTACCCATGAAGAAGGGGCGAATCTTGAAGAGGCGAAGGTTGAACATGGGCGCGGTGACCTTCAACTCGATGAAGAAGAACGTGGCGAGGAACGCGGCCGCGATCACGAACGAGCTCACGACGAGAGGTGAGGTCCAACCCATGGCGCTCGAGCCGTACGGTTCTATCCCGTAGACGATGGCCACCAGTAGTGAGGTGAGACCCACCGCGAAGGTGACGTTGCCCCACCAGTCGATCTTGGCGTGCGTGCGGATGCCGTTGTCACGAAGGCTCTTGTAGCTCCAGACGGTGCCGATGATGCCGAACGGCACCGAGACCCAAAAGACGAGTCGCCAGTCGACGATGGAGAGGAGCCCGCCCGCGATCAGTCCGATGAACGACCCACCGATTGCGGCGACCTGGTTGACGCCCATGGCGAGACCGCGCTGTGTAGGCGGGAACGCGTCGACGAGGATGGCGCTCGAGTTAGCGAACAACATGGCGCCGCCGACGCCCTGGACGAGACGCCACAGCACCAGCCAGAGTGCGCCGGTGCTCCCGCGCAACGGATCGGCCGCGAGGAGGATCGACGCGACGGTGAAGACGAGGAATCCCAGGTTGAAAATTCGAACACGTCCGACGATGTCGCCGAGACGACCGAGGCTGATGACGAGGACTGCCGTAATGAGGAGGTAGCCCATGAGGAGCCAGAGAAGGTAGCCCACGTTGCCCGGCGAGAGGGGGTTAATGCCGATGCCGCGAAAGATCGCCGGGAGTGAGATCAGAATGATCGACGAGTTGACCACCGCCATGAACATGCCCAACGTGGTGTTGGTGAGGGCGATCCACTTGTAGCGATCGTGGGGAATTTCTGTCACTGGGGGCATCGAACGGCGTTTCCTTCCAGGGGATTTAGTTGCTTGACGACAAGCAAGTATAAAGCCAGAGAGGAGGACCTGATCAGTAGTTGCGACAGATTTGTCCATTGAGGTATCGACGGGATGCAGCGGTGTTCTCGCAGCGTGGTGGATGAACTCGTGATCGAGCTTGTCGTCGGACGCCCGTCTTTGACAGCGATCAGGGCTTTAGTTAGCCTGACCTAAATGAAACTTTCGCCACTGCTAGGCCCCGGTTTCATACCGACTCGCTCGTTCGAGGCGTCGCACCTCCGCGTTCGCGAAGGCGGGGTCTAGATGTCGAGTTCGCACACCTCGACGGTGGACAAATATCTCGAAGCGATTCACTACATCGCCGCCGAAGGGGAAGTGGTCCGTCCGAGTCGCCTGGCGTACTGGCTCTCGGTGAGCGCACCCACCGTGAGTGACGCGTTGGCTCGACTGAAGCGCGACGGCTGGGTCGAGATCGGTGCCGATCGCAGCGTGACGCTGACGCAAAGTGGCGAGAAAACGGCGACCGAGTTAGTTCGACGTCACCGAATTCTCGAGCGTTGGCTCACCGACGTGCTCGGTTTTGACTGGGCAGAGGCCGACGTCGAGGCCGATCGCATTTCGTCCGCTATCTCCGACGCGGTCGTCGACCAAATTGACTTGTCCATGGGTTCGCCCACGACGTGTCCCCACGGCAACGTCATTCCTGGGCGTGTCGTGCCGTACGGCGTGCTGCTGGCGCTCGCGGACCTGGAGTTGGAGACGCCCGCCACGGTTCGACGCATCTCCGAAGTGGCCGAACACGAGGCGCCGACGTTGTTGTCGATGCTCGCCGAGCACGCCATAAAAGAGGGCAGCGAAGTGAAAGTCGTGGCGTCTGACCCTCAGTCAACTGACGTCGCGCTCGTCGTCGCGGGCGAGCCGCTCACGCTGTCACTGGAGGCGGCGCAACTCATTTGGGTCGAAACCGTCGGCGGCGGCGGCCGTCTCTAGAAGTCGCTACGACGACGTCGCGGAACTCGCGGGCGGCTCGATCGGGAAGCGATGATTCGCCGCAAGGAGAGTATTCGAAGAATGATGCTGACCCCTCTCCGTAATGACCCGGAGGCGCACTGATGGCCAGCATCTGGGAAACGACGCCGCGCGCGAGCGTTGAGGCCGAATGTCGTCGAGTCGGCACGGGTCACGTCGTGGCGAACTGTATTCAGATCCTTCGTCGTGGCGACGTGGACGAGGAGACCTTGTTAGTGCTCGCGGGTCCGAGTGCGGCCGAGATTCTTCGTGGCGAGGAAGGCGGCGTGACGGGATACTGGCCGCGAGTGTGGGCAATGCGGGGATTACTTTACGCCTGGGATGACGTCGCGGCGAACGTGGTGATTGAAGGCGCTAACGACGAGTCGTGGCGAGTGCGCGAGATGTCTGCCAAGGTGGTCGCTCGTCGTGGTATCGACGGCGCGTTCGGCGCGATGACGAAGTTGAAAAATGATCCGATACCACGCGTGAAAAAAGCGGCGGAGCGTGCGCTGATTCGTCTTGTTGAATCCGAGACGTAGCTGGCACACGGGGGCGCGCACGCGACCCCCATTAGAGGAACTGATGTTGTGGCGTGCAGTTCGTCGACACGTTGTCACCCCTGCACGTCGCACAGAGCAAGATGAGTTTTCGACAAACTAGGTTCGCGCAGTTATAGAACTTGCTGGTGGGTGAATTACAGCGCTCGCACCGACCCAAGGTCTTGGACTCGTCACTGAATTCATGATTCATTCGTGAGTCAAATATGTAAAGCGAACCTTCCCACAGTCCCTTGTCGCCGAACTCCTCTCCGTATCGCACGATGCCGCCGTCGAGTTGGTAGACCTCTTCAAATCCACGCTTCTTCATCACGGACGAAAGCACTTCACAGCGCACGCCCCCGGTGCAGTACGTAACGATGGGCCTATTCTTCAGGTGGTCGAACTTTCCACTATCCAGATCGCGGACGAAGTCCCTCGTGGCTTTCACGTCGGGAACGACCGCGTTCTTGAATCGACCGATCTTCGCCTCAAAAGCGTTTCGCGCGTCGAAGAACACCACGTCGTCTCCACGTTCCTCGACAAGGTCGTTGACCTCGGTTGGCTTCAGTCGCGTCCCTCCACCAACGACGCCGCGATGATCGACTTCGAGCTCTCCCGGCGCGCCGAAGGTGACAATCTCATCTCGAACGCGGACTCTCAATCGCGGAAAGTCGTTGCCCGTTCCTTCAGACCATTTGAAGTCGATCGTTTTGAAACTCGGATACTCCTTAGTGCGCTTGATGTACGTGGCGAGCGCCGACATGTCGCCCCCGAGCGTTCCGTTGATGCCGTGTGGCGAAAGGAGAATCCGGCCCTTCAGCGCGAGTCGCTCACAGAGCTCGCGTTGCCATAGGCGCACTGCGTCAAGGTCGTCAAGGGGCGTGAAGCCGTAGTAGAGAATGACCTTTTGGGGTTCCACATGGCAATTTTAATCGGTGGGACCTCTCCGCCCACGGGGCGACTACCTGGCCATTTCGTTCTAGGAGCTCGGCTGCTAAAAAGACAGGCATGAGCACGCGCTTCCTGGGACTTCGAACAGTCATCTACCCAGCACCTGACTTGGCCGCGACCAAGGCGTGGTGGTCCGAGTTCTTGGGCATGGATCCCTACTTCGATGAGCCCTTCTACGTCGGCTTCAACCCAGGTGGCTACGAACTCGGTCTCTTGCCCGACGCGCAACCGGCGTCGGGTGCGCTCACCTACTGGGGAGTGGAGGACGTCGCGAGTGCCGTAGCGGACGCTCTCAAAGCCGGCGCGACAGAGCACGGCCCTGCGACTGACGTGGGCGACGGCATCGTGACGGCGACGGTGCAAACGCCCGACGGATCCATCGTTGGATTCATCTACAATCCGCACTTCGCAGTGACGTCTGAGGATGCATAGCCTTACGCACCTACGCGGGGTCTCCTCGTCGGCGCGCGGCGCCTGGACGTTCCCGAGAAAGTGTGGGGTGGCCATGAAGATGATCGCCGCCTGCTTCGCGATCGTCGTCGGGACGGGGACGTACGTGACAGTGTCAGTGGCGCGCGCCGACGTCGCCGCTGCGGGCCAGGTCATCACGGTGCAGGCGGCAACGCCCCGGTCGCAAGTAGCCGTCCTTCGAACATGGCAGCTTCAGAGCGATGGTCGCTACGTCCAAGTTTTCGGGGCGTTCATTGCGTACGTGGGCAAGCACGGTGTCGGCCCCACGAGGGAGGGTCTTGGGAAGACGCCGACCGGGACCTTTACCTTGACCCGAGCCTTTGGGAATCGACCAAACGACGGAACGAAGTTGCCGTACTTTCGAGCGGGGGTTCACGATTGGTGGGACGAGAACCCGGCGTCTCCTCACTACAACCGGCACGTGGTGAGCTCAGTCTCGCCGGGAGGGGACTCCGAGAACCTGTACGACGCGGGTCTTGCGTACACGCACGCGGTGGTCATCAACTACAACATGAACCCGGTCGTCAAGGGAGCAGGAAGCGGGTTTTTCTTGCACGTCAGTTTCGGTGCTCCCACGCAAGGGTGCATCGCCATCCCCGAGAATCAATTGACTCGCGTGATGCGATGGCTGCGTCCCGCGGATCATCCGGTGATCATCATCGGTATTGGTTCGACGCCGCTCGCGATCGTGACGCCGCCCGGTTAACACCGGAAACGGCTACGACCAGGGTGTGGTCGAAGGAGCCAAATGTTGTCAGATTGGGACGCTCCACGTGACGACGGTCCCGCCAGACGCGTGCTGCTCAACCACGGACACACCGTGGACTTCTCAGCGCGCTTTCGAAGATTGACCAGTCCTCGTCCCGCGTTTCCCTCGAGCGATGTCTCGATACCCACGCCGTTGTCAACGGCCAAACACTGCCACAATGGTCACTATGGCGATACGAGTCTTTCTCCTCGATGATCACGAGATGGTTCGTGAAGGTATCTGCAACTTTCTCGAGACCGACTCGGACATCGAAGTGGTGGGACAGGCGGCGACGGTCGCGGAAGCCTTCGCCCGCATTCCCTTGGCGAGACCCGACGTAGCGATCTTGGACGTTCGTCTAGAGGACGGAAGCGGAATCGAGGTCTGTCGAGAGATTCGATCCACCCATCCCGAGATCAGTTGTCTCATGCTGACGAGTTTCGCCGACGACGAGGCGCTCTACGCCAGCGTGATGGCGGGAGCGGCGGGCTACGTGTTGAAACAGATCCGCGCCCGAGATCTCATCGATGACGTGAAGAAGGTTGCGAGTGGCGCGTCGCTGATGGACCCACGGGCAGTGGCTCGAGTGGTGGAACGAATAGCCAATCCATCGAAGGCGTCGCTCGCGCTCAGCGTTCTCTCGCCTCAAGAACGACGTCTCTTGGATTTCATCGCGCAGGGTCTGACGAATCGTCAGATTGCCGAGGCGATGTTCCTCTCGGAGAAGACCATCAAGAACTACATGACGGGACTCTTGACCAAACTCGACATGAATAACCGAACTGAAGCAGCGATCTTCGCAACGAGACTCAAAGGAGATACGGCTGGCTCTTGAACGACCCCGGCCTACGTCGGACGTTCCGGGGTGTGCTCGGCGAAGTTGACGCCACAAACGGTGAGTGCTCGTTCAAGACGCCTGCGCTCCTCGCCCGGGTGCGCGAAGCCCGCGGCCCGAGCTTGAACGCCGTGACTTACGCAGAGTCGTATTAACCCGCGGTCGTACGCGATCTCTTTGGCCAGTGTGAGATACGCGTCGTCACGGGGCAACGGTGTCGAACGCTGCATCTCGACACGGCAGGTGAGCACGTGCACGAAGAGATCCTCGGCGCTCCACTCATGGCCCCAGTTCAAGAAAGCGTTCGTCAAGAGGTCGGCGTACATCGACGTACTGACGATGCGCCCTTGTCTTCCCATCTTCATGTCGTCTCCGTCGTCTCTGATTGGTATCTCTGCTCGTCTTGCGACTCAGTGCGTCAAGACGACTTTGATGGCACCAGTGTCGGCCTGAACGGTTGGGTCAGGGACGTCCGTCCACTCTTTGGGGCTTGGTCCTTGATAAACGAGTGCTTTCATTGCGTCCCTCTTTCTTGATTACTAATCACAATTCGTCGAGTGTTTTGCGTACTGAGCGAGTCGTCGACGAGGTCCCCGAGTGAGTATCGCTCTCGCTGCGTGCGTGTCGCTAAGGACGAAGGTCCCCACCATTGGTGACGTTTGCCCCTATTTGTAGGACACGACGCCGGGTGACACTGAGTAGGGGTTTTTCTTAAAGGAGAAAAAAATGCAACGTAAAATGTTTGACGTCCTCGCCAGTGCGGGTGGACTCTTGATCGTGGTGGCCCTCCTCGTGGCCGGTGGCCTCTTCACGTGGGGCTACTCCTTCACCACCGCAAGCGTTAAAAGTCAGATGGCGCGCCAAGACATCGTCTTCCCGTCGGCGGCGGCTTTCGCGAACGCGAAGCCTGGCACCGAAATAACGCCGTCCATGATTCCTTACCTGGCCAAGTACGCGGGAATGCCACTCACCACGGGCGCGCAGGCTGAGGCGTACGCCGACCACTTCATCGCGGTGCACCTCTCGGAGATGCCTTACGGCGGCGTGTACTCGAAAGTCAGCGCCGCGTCACGTGCCAATCCCTCGAACGCCGCGTTGAGTGCCAAGGTGCAAACGACCTTCCAAGGTACGACGCTTCGAGGACTCTTACTCGAGGCGTACGCCTTCTCCGAGTTCGGGCTCATTGCTCTGTGGTCCGCTGTTGCCTCGTTCACGTTGGCGGCGCTGATGGCGCTACTCGTGGCATTCGGCTTCTGGCACGCTCGACGTACTCCAGATGACTAGGAGCTCGCGCTCCACGAAGAGGCTGAACGAGTTCTGATTTTTGCTTAGTTCGCACGATTTTGCGCCTGCGGCGCCCGGCCCAGCACGTTGCTGAGTCGGGCGTCGCCGTTCGTTATGAAACAATGCGGAAGAGCAATCAGTCGCGGGAGGTCGTCAATGGTGAATCGCCCCTCGGTCTACGACTACGCCGGAGGGGCGCCAGCGTTCGCTGCACTCGCGACGGCCCTGCACGAACGTTGTCTCGAAGATCCGGTTCTGAATCATCCGTTCTCACACGACTTGAATCCAGAACACCTCCATCGCCTCGCGGGGTATCTGGGAGAGGTCTTCGGTGGGCCGCCCGCGTACTCGACGCTCGGAGACGGACACTCCGGGATGCTGCTGATCCACTCACAGTCGGGGGCGCAGGACGACTTGCCCACTCGCTTCGTCACGTGTTTCGATCTGGCGGTTGACGACGCGGGTCTGCCAACGGACCCTGAATTTCGTCTCGTGCTTCACGACTACATGGTGTGGGCCACGAATGAAGTGCACTCGTACTCTCCCCACGGCTCGCTCGTACCCGAGGACGCGCCGTTTCCCCGTTGGTCATGGAGTGGCCTCGAGACGTGAGCGAAGCGAAGTCGAAGCGATCTGCGTTGACGTTCAGTGCCGAGATACAGATCGTTGGCGTCAACCCATACGTACTCGTGAACGATGAACAGGCCCAAGCATTGAGGTCGGGGTGGCGGCGACCGATGCCAGTATTGGTGAAGTTGAACGACACGCCGGATACACCGTGGCGCACCAACATGATGCCGACGGGTACGGGGGAGTTCTACCTTTACCTCCACGGCGGGATGCGAAAGGCCGCTGGTGTCAAAGTGAACGACGTGGTGCGGGTCAGTGTGCGCTTTGACGACACGTACCGAAACGGTCCGCTCCACGATTCGCCTGAATGGTTCCAAGAGGCGCTACAGGAAAGTCCCGCAGCCCTCGAGAATTGGAACAAACTCGCACCGAGTCGAAAAAAGGAAGTCCTTCGTTACTTCGCCGCGTTGAGGTCCGACCAGGCGAAAAAGCGTAACCTCCTCCAAGCGCTGCGAGTCCTCGAGGGAGAGAACGACCGATTCATGGGTCGCGATTGGTCGAAGGGCAAGTGAGGTCCCTCAAAAAGGTGGCTCGCTCGTTGGTACCGTGGGCGTGGGCTCTCACATCGAGTTGACCCAACGGAGGTTGACGTGACGATTGCACCACATCGATCAGAGATCTTTTCTTTTGCGAACGACGTCGTCGAGCGCGACGCGGCAATGGACCCGATCTTCGCCACTAATTCAGGGATCGCAGAGTTCGATCACCTTCTGCCGGACTTCTCACCAGCGCGAATCCAAGAGGACATCGGGGTCGTTCGAGCGTTCCTCGACGAATTGGCGACCTTGCAGCCCACTGATGAGATCGATCGCGTCGCTTTCGCCGTGTTGCAGGAGCGTTTGAGCGCACGATTAGATCTTCTTGAGTCTGGTGAAGCAGCGCGCGTGTTCTCCATCTTGAGTTCACCTCTGTCGGAGATACGCCAAGTCTTCGAACTGATGTCGACGGACTCGGCGCACGACGTAGACGTCATCGCCCAGCGACTCGGCCAGGTGCGTCCCGCGCTCGAGAGTTGGCGTCGCACGCTCGAACAACTCTCGGCGAGCGACCAACTTCCTTCACGACGGCACGTGCTCGGTGTCGCCGAGCAGGCAGCGACGTACGCCGCGGGCGCGTATCGAAACTTCGTACGTCGTGCCGCGCCAGACGTCAGTGACGACAGCGCTCTCGTCATGGCGGCGCTCGACGCCGATGAAGCCTGCAGTGAACTCTCGACCTGGATGAGAGAGGAGTTGGCGCCTCACGCGAACGAACACGACGCCAGCGGACTCGATCGCTACCGCGCCTGGAGCCAGTACTGGAACGGCGCGGTGCTCGACTTCGACGAACTCTACGCCTGGGGTTACGCCGATCTTCGCCGCATCAACGCCCGGATGTGGGAGATCGCGAAGGTACTTGCCCCCGGGGCGACCAGTCTCGTCGACGTCGCCAAACTCCTCGATGACGATCCGGCGCGCGCCATTGACGGCACGGACGAGCTGTTACGTCGTCTCATCTCTTTCACTGAGCAAGCCGTCGAGAAGCTCGACGGCGTCCACTTCGACATCGATCCACGAATTCGCTTCTGCGACGCACGCCTCGCGCCCGAAGGATCGGCGGCCGCTCCGTACTACATCCCGCCGAGCGAAGACCTCTCTCGACCGGGCACGACGTGGTTCCCGACCTTGGGGGCAACAACGTTCTCTTGGTGGAGTCACGCGTCCACCTGGTACCACGAGGGCGTGCCGGGCCACCACCTCCAATGCGCCACGTCAATCATCGAGGCCGACAAACAGAGTCGCTTTCATCGACTCGAAGCGTGGACCAGCGGGTACGGCGAGGGATGGGCGCTCTACGCCGAGCGATTGATGGACGAGTTGGGCTTCTTCGACGATTTGGGCGACGAGATGGGCTTCCTCGCGGGCCAGGCGTTACGCGCGGCGCGCGTGATGGTCGACATCGGTTTACACCTGCAACTGCGCGCCCCCGACGACTTGGGAGTACTCGGCGAACTCGGCGACTGTTCGGGAAAGGTCTGGACGGCGGAGATGGCGGTCGCGGTGTTGGAGGAAAAGGCGATCCAGAATCACGAGATGTCCGTGTCCGAGGTCGAGCGTTACCTCGGACTACCGGCCCAGGCGATTTCGTACAAAGTGGGCGAGCGCTCGTGGATGCGAGTCCGCGAAGAGGCGAAGGATCGCCTCGGCGCTGACTTTTCACTGAAGAAGTTCCACGCACACGCGCTCGCTCTTGGACCCATGGGTCTCGATCCCTTCGAGGAAGAACTACGACACTGGAACGGCCACTAGGTCAGCCGTCATCCACCTGATGTCGGCGCTTCGCAATCCTCTGGGCCTAGGATGTGCCTATGGCGATGCGACACGAAAAGATGAAGAAAAAGCCAAAGAAATCAAAGACTATTTCCAAGGCAGAGCATTTTGAGGACGCTGCCCGTAACCCGTTCAAGGTGCCAAAGACCGAGACGAGCGAACAGGACAAAAAGCCCTAGATTCGAGCCTCGATTCGCTGAAGGTGAGGCGAACTATCTGCGTCAGTTAAGAGGTCGGCGGGTCCTTACGACGCCGACCGAGGAGCCAAAGGAAGGCTCGTCCGAACTTGCCAACGTTCTCGCTCCTGCCGTGAGCGGCGTCGTGATCGAGACGAGTGCTGTGGACGCCGTCCGAACTCGTCGTCAAACCCGCGAGTTG
>Ga0208849_1001717_pt1 | contig 14009 bp, 10 predicted proteins | sample NGESurdeep072012_10_FD_184470 | JGI IMG/M metagenome (GOLD analysis project Ga0208849, IMG submission 184470) | Arctic peat soil microbial communities from Barrow, Alaska - NGEE Surface sample 53-3 deep-072012 (SPAdes) | ecosystem: Environmental > Terrestrial > Soil > Wetlands > Peat ...
ACTTGATCTCGACGTCTTTCTCGTACGACGCCACGCGAAATGGGCCGGTGCCGATCGGATGATTGTTGAAATCCGCATGGTTGATGTCGGCCATCTGTCCGAGCAGATGCTTCGGCAAGATGCAGTACGACGTGCTCGAAAGCGTGAAAAACGTGCGAATGAATGGCGCGTACGATTTGGTCAGGTGAACGACGACCGTAGATTTGTCTGGTTCGTCGATGCGCGAGACGAGCTCGTAGCCGGCCCTGCTTGGCACGAAATTCTTCTTGTTCATCACGGCTCGCCACGTGAAGGCAACGTCGTCGGCGGTGAACGGCGCACCGTCCTGCCATTTCACGCCGTGCCGCAAGTGATACGTTATCGTCAGCCCGTCTCGGCTGATCCCTCCGTTGCTCAATGACGGCACGGTCTCGACGAGGTCAGGCACCAGTTGGCTGTGGTCGTCGAGCGTGATGAGAAAGCTCGCCCATAACATGGCCAGATCCGTGTCGATGCCCTGCGTACCGACGACGGGATTCAAATTGTCCGGCACGAGGCGGGCGCCGATGCGAAGCACGCCGGGAATCGTCCACGGATTGGGGTTCGCGCCGCCGGGAGACGAGCTCTCCATGCTGGGCCCGACCCGCGTGCAACCGGCCGAAAATGTTGCGGCGCAAAGAATCGCCGAAAATATCACAGCGAACCGTTTTTTCAACGCCGTTCTCCACCGGTGGTGCGCCTGCCGCGCGCCGAACAACCCCGCATCTGTTCGGAATGCCGCCGGAAGCTTCCCGTACGATTCAACGTCGGCTGGAATGACGGCTCTAATAGACGAGGGTACGATTGGAACGATGGCCGAAGTCGCGAGCACGTGATCTCCAAATTACGGGCTCATGGGAGGCTTTGCCGCATGTCTGTGTCTGCAATCAGCCGCATCATCGCTGCGCTGTTCGTCGTGCTTTCGTGCTGCTTCACGGCAGCCATCGCGGGAACGACCGGCGGCATTTCCGGAAGGGTGTCGGACGCGCACGCAGCGCCGGTTGCCGGCGTCAAAGTGACCGTTTCGTCGCCGTCGCAAATCGCGTCGGCGGTCAGCGATAGCAAAGGCTTTTTCTCCGTCCTCAATCTCACGCCCGACACGTATACGATCACGGCGAGCAAGGACGGCTTCGACACGACGCAGCTCTCCGGCATCACCGTGCAGGCCGATCAGACCGCAACCGCCGGCATCGCCATGCGGCCCACGGTGAAAGTGCTCACCACGGTCACCACGACGGCGGTCGCGAGCGTTGTGAATCGATCGGTCACCGGCGATCTGTATGCGGTGAACGCGCAGGCGATCAACGGCTATCAGGGCGCGGCCGGCGGTGCGGAGACGCTGTACAGTCAAAACGGAGTCGTGGGATCGCTGCCGGGCGTGGTCCGCGCGGTCGGCACCGGCGGCGGCTACTCGGGCAACGGCAGCCTGAGCGTACGCGGCGGCTCCAACGATCAGATCGGCTTCGAACTCGAAGGCATCCCGCTGAATCGCGGGTTTGATTCTGCGAACGCAACATCGTTCATAACCAATGGGCTCGGCAGTCTCGAAGTCTACACCGGCGGCGCGCCGGCCGACTCCGGCAGGTCCATGGCGGGCTTCATCAACGAGGTGATGCATCGCGGCACGTATCCCGGCGGCGGCGACCTCACGATCGTCAACGGATTCCCCACGTACAACCACACGTTCACCGCCGACATGTACGGCGGCACGCCCGACCGGCGGTTCACGTACTACGTCTCGACGCTCGGCTCGAATGCGGACTACAGCCAATCGAATCGGGCAAATCTCGACAACGAAACGTTGAATATCAAGGCGAACGATCCGGGCTGCCTTGCGTTCAACACGGAAGTCGTGGCCAATACCGATACGACGATTGAGGACCCGATCACGCTCGACTGCTCCAAGGCGCACGCGCTGAACATCCCGATCTCGCAGCACATGTTTCAATCGCTCGCCAATCCGTCGGCTGCCGAGCGCGACACCGTGATCAACCTCCACGAGTCCATCGCGCACGATGGGCTCAACGACGACCTGCAGGCGATGTGGGTCGGCGGCAGCACCGGCAATCCGTTCCCCTATTCCGGCACGCAGATCGATCCCGTGCTCTACGCCGAAGGCACCGGCGGCAGCACCGACTCGAGAGGCAACTTCCTGTGGCCCACAGGCACGCCCTACACTGGCGCGTTGAATCACACGTACAATCCGAATGCGTTCAGCGCGCTCACCTGGCCGTCGTCGGGCAATTCGCAAGGGCCGATCCCGAAGGACTACCTCGATAGCGAAGCCACCGACTACGGCATAAACAAGCTCAGCTATACGCGCGCGTTCACGTCGTCTTCGTTCCTGCGCCTGTACGCTTACGCGCTGTACTCGGCGTGGAATTTCGACGAAGCCACCAATGGCTTTGTCGGCGATTCATACTACCAATTGCACGATCACGCCACAGGCTACACGCTGAACTACCAAAACCAAGTGAATCAGCAGCACCTGTTGCGGTTGGACCTCGACTACAGCAAGGACCTCACCCTGCGCTACAACTACGCGCCCAACTTCGCACAGGACGGATTCTGGGTGCAATGCGGCACCACGCTCACCGATCCGAATGGCGACACCTTAGGGAATACTCCGCTCGGCGCTTGCGATCCGGTGAGTAACCCAAACGTCTTGCAAAAAGGCAGCCCGTTCGCGTACTGGAATTCGTTGCCGCTCGTGAGCACCGACGCTGCCGTCGCCGATTCGTGGCGGCCCAGCGACAAGTGGCTGTTCGACATCGGTGCGCGCATCGACAAGTTTCATATCCCCCTCACCGCATTGCAAGTGACCGGAGCGAATGGCATCGCGGAACTTTCACAGAACAACGCCGGATTCTGCTTGCACGGATACGCCTACGCATTGGGCGAGCCGTGCAACGGATTCCTCACCGAAGAAGTCAACGACGGCGTCCTCGCCGCAAGCGCACTGCCTGGCGCGGGCAAATGGACGAACGTCTCCGGCTCGCTCGACTACAACGAGTTCAGCCCACGCTTCGGCGTGACGTTCACCGCGTCGCCGACAAACGTTCTTCGATTCTCGGTTGGCCGGTATGTCGAGCCGCCGGCCACCGCGTACATCGAGTACATCGGCGCCCCGCATTTCGGCGCTACCGACACCGCTTCGGTGCTCAACAACTTCTATGACGGTCTCGGCTTCACGGCTGTGCACAACGTGCAGCCGCAGGACAGCACCAATTTCGACCTGTCGTTCGAACACGAATTCGCGGGCGGCTGGTCTGCGAAAGTGACGCCGTATGCGCGGAACACGCGCGGCCAAATCCTAAGCTTGCCGGTCGTGCCCAGCAATCCGACATTCGTGACGGGCTACAACTTCGGGTCCGCTCGCATCAAAGGCTCGGAGTTTTTGATCAGCAAACAGCGCACCACGCCGAACGGCTGGTCGGCCATCGTTTCCGCTACCCTGACCGACTCCAAGATCCACTTCGACCGCACGCTCGGCGGCCAGAGTTTCATCGACGTCATCAACTCGTCGATCGGCGCGTATAATCAACAATACGGAACGCACTTCGCGAAACTGGACCCGAACGGCTATTACTCGCCGTCGATCACGCAATCGCCAGGTTCCACGTCGCCGTCGTACGACGTGCGCTGGGTAGCGAACATCAATCTCGATTACCGGTTGAACGGCTGGGATTTCGCGCCGACGTTCACGTATCAGTCGGGCAATCCGTACGGCGATCCGCTGTCGTTCCCCGACGTTCACTGTCAACCCGACGGCACTCCATCGGCACCTGGCTGCATTCCGCTTCCGGACCAATCCTTGACTCCGCTCGCCAACGGTCCGGATCCATACACCCACACGTTTGACCAGCCCGGATCCCTGAAAGGGCCGTCGTGGCTGTCCATGAACATGGCCGTTTCGCACGATCTCGGGCGCAACATCAAAGGCAGCTTCCTCGTCACGAACATCTTCACCGTCGTGCACAATCACGGGTACCCGTGGGAATTCCCGTCGAGCGCGCAAGTGCTCGCGTACGGCGACAACTCGTTCTACACATTCCCGCTCGGCATGAGCCTCGACACCGGTTTCCCCACGCATACTGGCTACTACGGCGATAACTACCACGCGTATGTGCCGGCATCGCTCAACAGCGCACCCGAGTTCGTGTTCAGCATCTCCACACGATTGTAGGAGGGCAAGCATCGCTTGCCCACTTTTTCTACGCGCGTACTAGGGAAACCGTACTAGGGCAAGCATCGCTTGCCCATTTTTTGAGTGAGCGATGCTCACCCTAGTACGGAATGGCGGCCATGAACTGCCGGCGAATCTCTGCCGCTTCGCGTAAGTGCGCGGCCGACGGCGGACCTTGCGACAAGCCGAGCGTACCCATCAACGTCGTGATCCGCTCGCGCAGACCGTCGGGAACCGCGAGATCGTCTTCGGAATTGATAGGGTGCGATGTCAGCGCCCGATACGCATCGGAGTCTTGCAAACCTTTTTGGTCCATCGCGTTCAACTTGACGTCGATGGCCGACAGCTCATCATCCAATTCGCGCTCGATCTCGTGGCGCGCCGCGTATTCTGCCGGAGTCCAATGCGCGCGCGGATCCGATCTCACCTGGAACGTGCGCCATAAAGCGTGACCGTCGACCATGATGCGCACTGAGTACGCGCCCGCTAAAACGTCGGGCCCGTCGGCCGGTCCGCTATTCCAGTCGCGCGCCGACTTCCATTTCACCGGTCCGTCTTCCGCGAGATCCCACGAGACGCGGTTGACGCCGGCGACGTTCGTACCGACGACGTGCGCCACAACGCGACTACTCCGGTCCGCAAACTCAAGTGTCGGGGGTGCGGCAAGCGGCTCACGCAGGAAGTACGACACGATTGCGCCCGCCGGCGGATTCTCGCCGGCGAACTCCCCTGCCGTCGCGCAGCATTCACCGGCCTGGTTGCCGTAGCCGTTCGACCACCAGCGCCAGAACGAATACGCCGTGCGCGGCTGGAACAGATAATCCCCGGCGGACTGTGCACGCCGCAACGATTGGATCGGCGCGAGATCGTCGAGTATCCAGATTCCGCGGCCGTGAGTCGCCACGATCAGGTCGTTCGCAACCGGCTGGACGCGCAGGTCGCGCGCGGCGGTCGTGGACATATCCAATCGCAGCGAGCGCCAATCCGCACCGTGATCGAGCGACACCCATACGCCCTGTTCTAGACCCAGATACAATACGTCGGGGTTGCGTGGATCTTGGCGCACAGCGTGCGCGTATTGCAGCATCGGCAATCCGGAGGATAGCGAGTGCCAGGTGGCGCCGTAATCGCGCGTTTCGTAGACGTACGGCGCCTGATCGCCCATGAAATGTCTGTCTACGACCGCGAAGGCGGTCGACGCGGACCATGGCGACGCTTCAACGCAGGCCACGCGGCCATATTCGCCGACCCCTTTCATCGTGACGTCGCTCCATGTCTTTCCACCGTCGCGTGTGAGCTGCACGAGACCATCGTCCGTGCCGACCCATATCACACTTGGATCGCGCGGCGACGGCGCGATGTCCAAGATCGTGTCGTAGAATTCGGCGCCGGAAACATCCAGGCTCACCGGGCCGCCCGCTTGCTGCTGATGCGCCGGATCGTCGCGCGTGAGATCCGGACTGATGGCCAACCAATGCCGGCCGCGGTCGACGGTCTTGAATACGACGTTGCCGCCGAAGAACGCCGCATACGGTTCGCGCGCCGAGAACGCGACCGGCGCCTCCCAATTGAAACGGTACCCGTGGTCTGCTAACGCCGATCCATTGGTGTCGCGAAGCGACGGAGACACATCGAAGTTCTGCCCTGAGGACAGGTCGACAATGCCCAGCTGGCCATTGAGCGTGCTCACACCGACGTTCCACACCAGCGACGCGTCGCGCGGATCGGGCCACACCCACGACCCGTCGCCATCGTTGCCGACATCTCGCCAGTCGGCGTTGAGAATGCCGAGCGGATTCAAGCTGTCCGACGGCCCGCAATACGCGTCGTTGTCCTGCAGCCCGCCGCAGACGTGGTATGGATTTTGCAGATCGTATCCGATATGGTAGAACTGGCCGCGCGGATAGTTATAGCGCTCGTCCCACGTCTTGCCGCCGTCGAGCGAAATGGGTGAGCCGCCGTCGGAAGCTTCGATCATCCGCAATCCGCCGCTCGCGATCCACATGTCGTGGTGATCCTGATGCGCCGCGCCGGTGAGTTCGTGGAAGTGACGGCCGCCGTCGTTGCTTTCCATGAGATTCTCCGACATCGCGAAGACGTGATCGGCGTTCGCCGGATCCACCGCGATCCGGCTCATGTAGAACGGCCGTTGATTCACTTCGCTGTCGCTGCTCACGAGCGTCCAGGTGGCGCCTGCGTCCTCGGACCGCCAGAGCACACCGGCTTTGGATTGAATCACCGCATAGACGCGACGCGCGTCGGATGGCGCGACCGCTACTCCGATGCGACCCAGCGGCCCGGTCGGAAATCCCCCGCCGGCGACCTGCGACCACGTGCGGCCTTCATCGGTGGATCTGTAGAGGCCATCGTCGGCGCCGCCGCTGTCAAATGTCCAAGGCTTGCGCCGAAACTGCCACGCCGCCGCGAACACGACCCGCGAATCGCGTGCGTTCCACGCCATGTCGGCGATGCCACTGCTCGGCCCGACGTACAGCGTCTTACTCCACGTCGCCCCACCGTCTGAGCTTCGATATACGCCGCGCTCCGCAGAGTCCTTGAACGTGTCGCCGAGTGCGCCCACCAGCACCGTATGGGAATCGTGCGCGTCGACCAAGATGCGCGTGATGACGAACGACCCGCTCAAGCCCATGTGCTGCCATGTATCGCCGCCGTTTCGCGAACGCCACACGCCGTCGCCATAAGATGCGTCGTTGCGCGGATTGCCCTCGCCGGTTCCGGCCCACACGATTCTATTGTCGCTCGCCGCAACCGTCACCGCGCCGATCGAAGCGACGGGCTGATGCGCCCAGACGTCTTCCCAGGACATCCCACCGTTGCGCGTGCGGAATAGGCCGCCGCCCGCGACGCCCGCGTAATACAGGAACGGATCGCGATCGGAACCCGCGACAGCCACCATGCGTCCGCCGGAAATCGCGGGTCCGATCGATCGCCAGTGGAGCCCGGATAGTGGTGCAGAATTCGCGACCAGTACTAGGGCAAGCATCGCTTGCCCTATCGCCAATATTGCGGCGATCATCGGCAACCGGGCCGGCCTTTACGGCAGGCAGGGTGAGCGTTGCTCACCCTCCTACTCTCCCATGGCGGCGAGATAGTTGCGGTCGAATGATTCGAGAAGACCTTCTTGATTGCCGTATGGACCCGGCGTGTAGGCGCGCGACGAGATTCCCGCTTGCGACAATTCGCAGACGTGCCAGTCCTGGCGGTTGGTCATATCCCAAAACTCGATCGCATCGCTTGGATCGAATTCCGGCCTCGCCATCGTTTCGGGATCGAAGAGCCATTCGCACGACACGAGCGTGCGGTCGTGCGACAACGGCGTGAGGTAGTGCACCATGACGTAGTCGGGATGGAGGCTCAACAGCATGGTCGGAAAAATCGTATAGTAGTACACGCGCTCGATGTCGTCGGCCGCAACATCGCCCACCGGCGGCCGCGCGGTGTGTCCGGAGACCGTCATGCTGCCGTGAGTACCCGGCTCGCGAAACGTCATGAAGCCACCCTGGAAATCGCCCTCGGACAGATCGTTGCGGCCGCTGTCCGACGGCGAAAGCCTGTCGAGCGCGGGGTGGATCAGCGGACAGTGATAGCATTCCGAATAGTTTTGGAAGATGAGCTTCCAATTCGAGCGCAGATCGTAGTCGATGCGTTTTGCGGCCCGCAAGCGGCCGATGGTCCACTGCGGCCAGCGGCGAAGAACTTGCGCAAAGACCTGCTCGAAAGGCGTCGGCGTCGCCGCCAGATTGACGAACAGAAAACCTTCCCACTGCGCGAGGTTCGCTTGTTTGAGCGGATACGACGACCGGTCAAAACCTTCGACCGTCTGCATGTTGCGCGCGGCCAGCAGCGCCCCGTCCAAACCGTACGTCCACGCGTGATACGGGCACATGATGGAGCCGCCGAACGTACCCTTCTGCTCCTCGCACATGCGCGTGCCGCGATGACGGCAGACATTGAAATGTGCGCGCACTCCACCATCGGTGCCGCGCACGATGATCAAGCTCTCGCCGAACATCTCGGCCAAGAAATAGTCGCCGGCGTTAGGTATCTGTTCGGCGCGCCCGACACACAGCCATCGCTTCGTGAAGATGCGTTCCGTCTCGCGAGCGAATATGTCGGCCGATGCGTAGTAACGCTGCGGCATCGTGGACGCACCCGCGCGGACGGCGGATTTTTGGTAGACGGCCATGTCACCGCTCCTTATGAGGATAGGTTGTTTTTGGACGTTACTACTTCTTCTTTAGGCTATATCTCCCTTGTGCCTAATGTTTATGCGTCAAATCTGCGCCGTAGTACTTCTTTGATAGGCGGGATAGCGTGCCGTCGCGCAACATATTCGAAATCGCATCGTCGATCGCCGCGAGCAAGGGCTCCGGCGAATTTTCGGAGTGCCTGTCCAGCGCGATCGCATCATCTTCGTAAAAGACCGTCTGATCGATGATCCGCAGTGGCGCGCCAGCTGCGATGGCCGCGCTCGCGGTCGGCATGGCCGTGAGCACCGCGTCCAGGCGTTTGCCGTTGCCCAATTCAAGGTCTTGCAGCGCGAGTTCGTCGGTGACGTATTGGACAGGCTTGACCTTCGCCGGCCGGCGGACGAGAATCGGTTCTATGTCACCCGGAAGTTCGGCCTTGAGATACGCCAAGTATGTCGTTGCGATACCCACTCCTACCCGCGCGCCCGCCAATTGCGCCACATTCGAGACGGTGCTGTCCTTGTGCACGACAAACGCGGCGGGCACGAAATAGTATGGCGCGGTGAGCAACAACGTTTTCTTCCGCTCGGTGGTCACCGCCATGGAATCGACGTTGACATCCCAGCGATTGTGCCAATTGCCTGCGGTCACCACATCGTAGTTGCTGTCCTCAAATCGCGGAACAACTCCAAGTCGTCTCGCTACTTCCCGCGCGACGTCCACGTCGAAGCCTACCCAGTTGCCGTCGATTTTGAGGAAGGACTGCGGCGCGTAGTTACCGTCCGTCGAGACGACCAAGGTGTGACGCTGCTTCACCGCTGCGAGAAGGTCCGGAGGTCCCGCGATCGAGGTTGGATCCGAATGCTTGACGCACGCGGTCAGGGTCATGCACAACGCTAAACAAGCGCAAAGACGTTTCATGAAGTTATGCTACGAGTAATCGCCGTTCCTGACCTGGAAATCGTCGCTGATACTCTGAGCCTCTTAATACAGCATAGCTTTTGCGCGCGCGTCGAAGAACTCCGGGTCAGGTTCCCACAGATCGTCTAATTCCGCAGAGCTATCTTCGATGGCGTCGAGCAGATCCGGCCGAGCCAGCATCGGATCGAGATCGCGGTAGTGCCATTCGCTTGGATGCATAGCGCGGAGCTCGGTGATGAGCGATAGAGCGAGGACACTCGGCAAAGCCGAGTGCATGTCGCCGACGACGAAACGGACGCCGTGGCATTTCACGCCGTGATGCCGATGACGCGCTTCGTCGGGAGTGAACTCGACCGCTTCGTAGGTGAGACCCGGCAGCTCGTACTTGGCAAGTGCTTGCGCCAAACGCGGGCCGTCCATCCACGGCGCGCCGATGACGTGAAACGGCGTGGGTGTGCCACGCCCGACCGAGACGTTGGTTCCCTCCAGCAATCCGATGCCGGGATACAGCGTCGCGGCCTCAAGGTCGCGGATGTTCGGCGACGGATTGATCCAACTCTGACCACAATTGTCGAACCAATAAGAGCGCTGCCAGCCCGCCATCGTGACGACGCGCAGGTCTGCGCCGATATCGCGCTCGATGTTGAACAGCCGGCTCAATTCTCCGACCGTCATGCCGTGTCGCAACGGCAGCGGATGGTACGCGGTCAAAGACTCGCACGCCGCATCGCTGGACGGACCTTCCACGTCGAAGCCGCCGATGGGGTTAGGCCGATCCAGCACGAACATCTGCACTTCGTTCTCGGCGCACGCTTCAAGGGCGTAGCCCAACGTGGAGATATACGTATAGAAGCGCGCGCCGACGTCTTGGATGTCGTAGAGGAGCACGTCGATGTTGTGCAATTGCTCCGGCGACGGCGCCGTGCGTTTGCCGAACAAACTATAGACCGGAAGTTGCGTGATTTCGTCGCGCGAGTCGTCGAGCCGCTCGTCGCGCGTGCCGTCGAGGCCGTGCTCCGGCGCGAACAGCACGTCCAATTGAACTTCGGGATTCGCCGCAAGCGCATCGATTGTGCGGGTTCCGTCGAGAAGCCGGCCCGTGTGGTTGGTGATAAGCGCTACGCGCCGGTTTTGGAGCACGCTGAAGTCGTCGGCGGCCAATACATCGATGCCGTTGCGCACCGGGCCGAACGAAGCGATGTCGTCCATCATGGACAGGCGTTTTCCGCCCACTTTCGCGCCGACCTCTTTGGGCCGCCCGTGGAGGTCGGACTTGGGTGCCGAAGAACCCATACCATATGGAACTAGGTCAGCGGGTCCGTACCAAGCGTACGCTCGACCTCGGCGCTGAGGGCCGAGTGGAAAAAGGCACCGTTGGGGTGCTCGAAAGCGAAAATAATAGTCCGTATATGCCATATCTCGTGCGGTTTGAGCAAGGAACGTACGCGTTCCAAGACGGAGAAATCGAAGAAGCGGACGAGCCGTCGCCCGAGGGGATGAAAAACGGCTGAAACCCTTGCGCTGCGGGCGCAGGCGGCTGGTTTCACAAAAGGCAAACTACAGCCTACTATGCGACTTTTACTTGTTGAAGACGATCCGAGCCTCTCCTCCTCGCTGCGACGAGCGCTCGAGGCGCAAAAGTTCGCCGTCACCACGGCCGGCGATGGAGATCTTGGGCTCGACGAATTGTGCGGCAACGATTATCAGCTTGCTATACTCGACGTGCTGCTTCCCAAACGTGACGGCTTCTCAGTTTGTCAAGAGGCGCGCAAACAAGGCATCACCACTCCCATCCTCATGTTGACCGCGCGCGACGCCGTCACCGATCGCGTGGCTGGGTTGAACAGCGGCGCCGACGATTATCTCGCAAAACCGTTCGCGTTTCCCGAACTGCTCGCACGCGTGCACGCGCTATTGCGCCGCCCGCACCAAGATCTAAAACCTCGCGTCATCACCGTCGGCGAACTTTCGGTAGACGTGCTGCGCCACCAAGCGCTCAAGCGCGGACGCACCGTCCAACTCACGAAGACCGAATACCGGCTTTTGCTCTACTTGCTCGAGAACGCGAGCATCGTCCTCACTAAAGACGCGATACTCGATCGCCTGTGGGGCGCCGAGCATGGCGGCAACAGCAACATCCTCGAAGTCTATATCAAGATGCTTCGCCGCAAGCTCGACGATCCAGGCTCCGCCTCGTTCGTGCGCACAGTTCGCGGCGTCGGGTACACCGTCGACAAACCGTGAAGAACGTCACCACTCCTCACGCGGACGTCCGCAAGGCTCGCTTGCGGCTCACGTTCGCGTACGGCGGCATTCTCGTGCTGCTGCAGGTGGTCTTTTCCATCGTCGTCTACGCGCTGATCTCGCTCGTGGTCTGGCAAGACGTGCAGCCGATCAGCGATTGGCCGGGCATCAACGAAGTCGCGCACGCCATGATGTTCAAGAACGCCATGTTCCTGCTCGTCGCCAACATCGGCGGGCTCGTGCTGGTCGCCGGCGCGGCGTTCTTGCTCGCGAAGACCGCGCTGCGGCCGCTGGAGCAAGCGATCGAATTGCAGCACCAATTCACAAGCGACGCCTCCCACGATTTGCGCACGCCGCTCGCCGTCATCCGCACAGAGACGTCGGCCGCGCTCCATAATGCCGACTTGAGCGAAGAGGCTGCCGAGCGTCTGCGCATCATCGACGATCAGGCCCAACGCATGGAGCGGCTCATCGACCAACTGTTGACGCTCTCACATGTCGACGCTGAAAGTGCGCTGGAGCGAGAACCGACCGATCTCGTGGTAGTGGTGAACGGCGTCCTTCGATCGCTCCGCCCGCTGGCAGAGGCGCGGCGCATCGATCTCTCCGTCAATCGCAGCGAAAGCGCGCTCGTCATGGGCGACGAGCTCAAGCTGTCGCAGCTCGTCGCCAATCTTGTCGACAACGCGATCAAGTACAGCCCCGAAAGCACCCGCGTGGAGGTCGGCGTCTGGCAAGCGCGCGATGCCGCCTTCGTCGCGGTGGCGGACCGAGGCGCCGGCATCCCACAGGACGAAAGAGAGCGTATATTCTTGCGCTTTCATCGCCTGGATCAGGCGCGCAACGGCAACGGAGAGGGCGAGGGTCCAGCCGGACACGGACTCGGCCTCCCACTTTGCCGCTGGATCGCGCGGGCGCACGGCGGCGACATCGCGGTGGACAGCCGCGAAGGCAAGGGCAGCACGTTCACGGTCCGGCTCCCAGCCATCTCATCGTAAGGAGGGCATACATCATGCCCAATCATTCTAGGAAACTCTTCACGAGCGCAGCGGTATCGCTGGCAGTTCTAGGCGGCGTGCTCTTTATTTTGCCGTCGACATCGAAGCAAAGCATTGGCGCGGCGGCTGCCGCTACCACTCCATCGAAATCCATTCTCGATCTCATCGATCATGGCTTGTCGGGACCCGCCGGCATTGAAGATGAAGGCGCCTACAAGCTTATCGATCCCATCGGGCCCGGCGCAGGCACCAGCGTTTCCGCGGCAGACGAGGTGTACGCGAGCACGCTCGTCATCGGCAAGTACACGCCGTGGCAAGCCTACCGCGACCCGTTCGCTGCCGCGCCCGGCACCACCCCACCGCCGGGACCGTACACGCCGCCAGGTCCGCCGCATAGTCCGGGAGGACCGAAGTGATGAAGCGCATCGCATGGATGTTCTTGGCCGCAGCGGTCGTCTTCGGATCCGCTGACGCCGCGAAAGCGCAGAACTTTTTCCGCCAGATGCGCGTGGATTCGTTTGTCGGCGCGGGCATCGACATGTATCATCACGGCGACTATAACGGCGCGCTCGATAAATTCGAAGCCGCTCTGCGCCTCTCGCCGGACGATCTGCAGGTGCGCTACAATCGCGCCCTGGACTTGTACGCGCTAGGCCGATTCCAAGACGCGGCGGCCGATTTCAAGACGTGCCTCTCGCAACAGCCCGATTTCGTGCCTGCGCTGTTCAACTTGGGCGTCACCGATATCGCGCTCAACGACTACGTCGGCGCGAAAGGCATCTTCGACCGGATACTATCCGACCATCCGACGTCGATGCGCGCACATTTCGATCTCGGTCTTTCACAGTATCTATCGGGCCACGCCGATCAAGCGGAAAAGGATTTCGCGGTGGCCACGCTGCTGCATCCCCAATACGTTCAAGCACACTACGATCGCGCGCTTGCGCTCTATAAAACCGGCAACTTGGTGGGTGCTGACAATGAACTCACCGCGGCGTTGAAATTGAACTCGTCGTTCGCGAAGGCGTACTTCCTGCGCGGGGCGATCCGTCTGCGCCAAGGCGACAATACCGAGGCGCGCGGCCAGTTCGAGTCGGCGGCGAAGACGGCGGCAGACCCGGTGCTGAAATCGTTGTGCGCGCAGATCATCGCGCAGATCGGCGTCTAGGGCTCGACGCTTTAAGAGGCCTTGAGCTCCGAGTCGCGGACGAACAGCCGCCGCGACGAGATAAGCGCGATGTAATATGCGTGCAGCTCCTGCTCGTTGAGCTTGATTCTCGCTTTGTCGAGCTTTGATACGCGCCTTTTGCCGATGGGTCGCGGGGCTTTCATATGATTCCGGGCCTTCTTAGTGATGCTTGAATAGTGCCGGGTCGAAATACCAGTCTGGTAGAGTATTCGGAAAACCGAAGGCCGAGAAATAGTATTCGT
>Ga0208849_1001718_pt1 | contig 14001 bp, 11 predicted proteins | sample NGESurdeep072012_10_FD_184470 | JGI IMG/M metagenome (GOLD analysis project Ga0208849, IMG submission 184470) | Arctic peat soil microbial communities from Barrow, Alaska - NGEE Surface sample 53-3 deep-072012 (SPAdes) | ecosystem: Environmental > Terrestrial > Soil > Wetlands > Peat ...
GGCGGCGGCATCGGCGCAGGCGGCAGCCGCAAAGGCTGCTGCGGTCGCGGCCAAGGCCGCGGTGGCGAAGGCGGCTGCCGCAAAGGCCGCGAAAGCGGCTCAGGTCGCGAAGGCCGCTGCAGCGAAGGCCGAAACCGCGAAAGCGGTCGCGCTGAAGCTCGCCGCCGTGCGGGAGGCCCGCGCACATGCGGGATTCACCGGCTGAGCACAGGGCACGGCGAACGGCAGGCGATGGTCACGCAGGATGGGCGGCGGCGCCGCCCATCCTGCTGTGCCTCGCCCTCGTGACCGTGCTCGTCGCACTCGCCCCTGCCTGGGGCGGCGCGGCCGGGGCCACGCCCACCGTGCGCGCGACGCAGGAGCTCGTGACGCTGCTGGCTCCCCATGCGGTGCGCTCGGCGCCGAATTGGCGCGCCGAGTCGCTCCCGTCGATTGCGGTACGGCGTCCGATCACCGGCGTGAGAACTGTCCTGCCGCTGCTCGGCCGCGCCGCCGGCGGCTGGCTGCACGTGCGGCTCCCAGGCCGGCCCAACGGCAGCACCGGGTGGATCCGCGCACAGGCGACGGCTCTGTCGGTCACACCGTGGCACATCGTCGTCGACACTTCGAAGCGGAGCGTGCTCGTCTACCGCGCGGGGCGCGTGGTGGCGATCTTCCGCGCCATCGTCGGCAAGCCCTCGACCCCCACGCCGGCCGGGACGTTCTTCGTCGAGGAGCCGGTGCGCCTCTCCCCCGAGGACGTCGGTGCGCCCTTCGTGTTGGCGCTGAGCGCGCGCTCGACCGTACTCCAGGAGTTCGACGGAGGACCAGGCCAGATCGCTCTGCACGGACTGACGAACATCGGCGGCGTCCTCGGCACCGCCGTCTCGCACGGTTGCGTGCGCCTCGCCAACAGCGTAATGCGCTGGCTCGTTCTTCGCATCGGCGCGGGCGTGCCGGTCACCATCACAAACTGAACGACCCTGATCCCAGGCGCGCCCGTATCGACTGCAGCGTCGCCGGGGGGCCCGCCGCGTCGCCTACCCTGAGGCGGAGGCGAGCCCGCCGTCCCGACCATGATCAGTCACCTGAGACTGATAGCCGGTTGCCCTCCCGCGCGATGGGCGGCGTTCGCCTGCGCGGCGGCGGCGTTCGCCCTGCTGCCCGGCGGGCGGGGCGCCGTGACGTTCGCGCCCGTCGGCTGGGTGCCGCACCTGCCGCAGCAGAGCGTCGCGCTTGGACCGCTCGGGACGCGCTCCCACGGGAACGTGGCGCTCGACGTCGTCCTGAAGCCGAGCAGCGCTGCGGGTCTGCGAGCATTCGCGACCGCCGTCTCCACTCCGGGCTCGCCGAGCTTCCGCCGGTTCCTCTCGCCGGCCGAGTTTGCGGCCCGCTTCGGTGCCTCGTCGAAGACGATCGCCGCAGTGGAGCGGAGCCTGCGCGAGCGCGGCCTGCGCGTGACGGGCGTGACCTTGAACCGGCTGATCGTGCACGTCACCGGCCCGACCGCGACGGTCGAGCATGCCCTCGGCGTCTCGCTCGTCGACTACCGGCTCCCGGGCGGCTCGATCGTCTATGCGAACACGTCCACGCCCGTGCTGCCGCGCGCGGTCGCAGCACACATCGCATCGATCGTCGGCCTCGACTCCCTCGCCGCGCCGGCCCGGGCGGGGCTCGTCCGCGCGCGCAGGGTCGCGCCTCACGCGGTTCGCGCCCCGGCGACGGGCACCGCAGGGCCGCAGCTCGACGCGACGTGCGCACAGCAGGTCGCGTCCGCGGCGCAGAACTACAGCGCTCTTGTCACGAGCACCGACCTCGCGAACGCGTACGGCGTCACCGACCTCTACAACGCCGGGAACACCGGGGCCGGCTCCGTCGTGGCGGTGATCGAGTTCTCGTCGTTCATCACGGGCGACATCGGGACGTTCGCGAGCTGCTACGGGATCACGCCGCACGTGAGCGAGGTCCCGGTCGACGGCGGCCCCGGGCCCGCCGTCAGCTTCGGACCCGGCACCGGCGACCAGGTGGAAGCCGAGCTCGACATCGAGGCGATCCTCGGCCTCGCGCCCAACACGACGATCGACGTGTACGAGGCGCCGCAGGACTCGCCGGGAACGAGCGCGCTCGACGTCTTCACCGAGGCGATCGACAACCCCGACGTCCAGGTGATCTCCACCTCGTGGGGACGCTGCGAGCCCGCCGCCGACCAGAGCCTGATCACCGCGGAGACCACCCTCTTCCAGCAGTCGGCAGCCGAGGGGAAGACGATCGTCGCAGCCGCCGGCGACAACGGCTCGGAGGACTGCTACGGCCAGACCTTCGGCTTCCAGAAGACGGACCTCGCGGTCGACGATCCGGCGAGTCAGCCGTTCGTCACCGGCGCGGGCGGCACGACGTTCACCACCCTGGGGCCGCCGGCTGCGGCGACGGTGTGGAACACACCGACCGGCGCCGGCGGCGGCGGCATCTCCTCGATGCAGCCGATGCCCAGCTACCAGTCTGCAGCGGCCGCGTCGCTCGGAGGCGCGCAGTCCTGCAACGGCAGCTGCCGCGAGGTGCCAGACGTCGCGGCGGACGCCGGAACCCCGTTCGCGACCTACTGCACGGAGAGCGGCCGCGACGGCTGCGACGCGAACGGCTGGACCGGGTTCGGGGGGACGAGCCTCGCCTCGCCGATCTGGGCCGCCATCTTCGCACTGGCGAACTCGAGTCCCGCGTGCGCGTCGAAGCGAATCGGCTTCGCCAATCCGGCGCTCTACGCAATCGCCGGCGGAGCCGGCTACGCGAGCGCGTTCGGCGACGTCACGACCGGAAACAACGACCTCGGCTTCCAGGGCGGCATCTACGCAGCTCGGGCCGGCTATGACCTCGCGACCGGGCTCGGCACCCCGATCGCCGGCGCCGGCACGGGCGGCGGCGGCGGTCTCGTCGACCAGCTCTGCAGCGGCGCGGGGCCCGTGCCCGCGACGGCGATCACCCGCATCTCACCCGCCGCGGGACCGGCTCGCGGCGCCACGCGGGTGACGATCCACGGCTCGGGCCTCGCGAGCGCGACCGCCGTGCACTTCGGCACGAAGGCCGCGAAGTCGTTCGGCGTCGCGTCGGCCGGGACGATCGTCGCGGTCGCCCCGGGAGGCACCGGAACCATCGCGATCACCGTGACCTCCGGCCTCGGAACGAGCCCGCCCGTCGCCGCGGCGCGGTTCACGTACCTCGCCCTCCCGGCGGTGCGCCGGCTCAGCCCCGCGAGCGGCTCGCGCGGGACGAAGGTGACCGTCACGGGCACGGGTTTCGTCGCGGTCAGCGGCGTCCGCTTCGGCGCGAAGAAGGCCGCGTCGCTCACGCTCGTGTCCCCGACGCGGCTCCGGGCGGTGGCGCCGGCCGGCACCGGCATCGCGGCGGTGACCGTCACCACCGCAGGCGGCACGAGCGCGAAGACCCAGGCGGGGCAATTCCACTACCGCTAGCCGAATATTTGCATGTTACGCAGTATTTTGCGTAATATGCGGACGTGTCCACCGTCGCCGTCGTTGGCGCTTCGGGCTACGCCGCCCAGGAGACTCTTGACCGGGTGCTTCGCCATCCCGAGCTCGAGGTGGTCGCGCTCGGCTCCGACTCGCTCGCGGGCCGGGGCGCATCGGCGCTCGACGTCCGGCTCAACGGCTCGCTGCCCGCGTTCGTCCCGAACGAGGAGGCGCTCGCCGCCGGCGCGGACGTCGTCTTCGTCTGCTTCGGCCACGAGCGGGCCGCCGAGCTCGAGCCGCCCGCAGCTGCGGTCGTCGTCGACCTGTCGGGGGCCCACCGGCTGCAGGATCAGGCGCTCTACCCCGCCTGGTACGGCTTCGCGCATCCGCGCCCGGAGCAGCTCACCGAGTGGAACTACGCGCTGCCGGAGCTCGCCCCACCGACCGGCAGGTTGATCGCGAACCCCGGCTGCTACGCCACCGCCGCGCTGCTCGCGCTCGCGCCGCTTGCCGGCGCGATCGAGCCGGACGGCGTCGTCGTGGACGGCAAGTCCGGCGTCTCCGGTGCGGGCCGGGAGCTGAAGGCCAGCTCTCACGCGGGCTTCGTGCTCGAGAACGTTTCGCCCTACCGCGTCGGCCGCCACCAGCATGCGCCCGAGATCGCGCAGGCGCTCGGCTTCCCGGTGTGCTTCGTGCCGCACCTCCTGCCGGTACGGCGCGGCCTGCTCGCCACGTGTTACGTCAAGCCGCTCGGCCACGACCTGCGCGACCTGCTCGAGGCCGCCTACGCGAACAGCGACGTCGTGCGCGTACTGCCGGCCGGGGTCGCGCCCGAGCTCGCGCGCGTGCAGCACACGGACGGAGCCGAGATCGGCCTGTTCGAGGACGCCGCCACCGGCCACGCCGTCGTCGTCTGCGCACTCGACAACCTCGGCAAGGGCGCCGCCGGCCAGGCGATCCAGAACGCGAACCTCGCGCTCGGGCTCGACGAGACGCTCGGCCTCCGGCTCTCCGGAGTGCTCGTCTAATGCCCCTCCCGGCACTCTCCGCCGGCCTTTGGGGCGCGATCACGCTGCGCGCTGCGCCCGTAGCTTCGGCTACGAGCGCTCCCTGCGTCCTTGCATCGCTTGGTGCTCGCGCCCCAAAGCCTCGGCAACAGCACCCGGAGAGGCATTGAGCGTCACGGTGGCAAAGGGCTTCGTCGCGAGCGCCGTCCACGCGGGCATCCGCAAGAAGGACCGGCTCGACCTCGCGCTCGTGCGCTCGCTCGTCCCGGCGACGGGCGCGGGCATGTTCACCGTCAACCGCGTGCAGGCCGCGCCCGTGCTCCTCTGCAAGGAGCACCTCGGGGTCACGCAGCCGCAGGCGATTGTCGCGAACTCCGGCATCGCGAACGCCGCCACCGGCGCGCAGGGACTCGCCGACGCGCGCGCGACCGCCGCGGAGACGGCGCAGGCGCTCGGCCTCGAGCCGGAGCAGGTTCTCGTCCTCTCCACCGGCGTGATCGGCGCGACGCTGCCGCTCGAGAACGTGCTCGCCGGCGTGCAGGCCGCGGCGGCGACGCTCTCCGCGGACGGCGCGCAGGACGCGGCCGAGGCGATCCTCACCACCGACACGCACGCGAAGCAGGCCGTCGCGCACGGTGCCGGGTTCGCCGTCGGCGGCATGGCTAAGGGCTCGGGGATGATCCACCCCAACCTCGCGACGATGCTCGCCGTCGTCACCACCGACTACCCGCTCGAGCCGGGCGAGGCGCTCGCCTTCCTCGCGCCCGCGGTGGACACGAGCTTCAACGCGATCTCCGTCGACGGCGAGTGCTCGACGAACGACACGGTGCTGCTGCTCGCGAACGGCGCGAGCGGAATCGAGCGCACGCCGGCGTCCGACGAGGAGTTCGTGCAGTGCCTCGCCCAGGTCTGCGGGGAGCTCGCGAGGCAGATCGTCGCGGACGGCGAAGGCGCGACGGTGCTCGCGGAGATCGCGGTGCGCGGCGCGGCAAGCGACGCGGAGGCGCGCGCGATCGCCGAGCGGGTCGCCACGTCGCCTCTCGTCAAGACCGCGCTGCACGGTCACGACGCGAACTGGGGACGGATCGCCGCCGCCGCAGGCTCCGCGAAGTTCAACGGCGGCTACGCCGACCTCGATCCCGACACGCTGACGATCGTGATCGACGGCGTCCCCGTCCTCGTCGACGGCCGCCCCTCCGGCGACGAGCCGGTGCTCACGAACGGCCACTGCGCGATCGAGATCGAGCTTGCGCTCGGCGACGGCACGGCGACGTACCTGACGACGGACCTCTCGTACGACTACGTCCGCATCAACGCGGAGTACCGCTCGTGACCGTCGTGCTGAAGATCGGCGGCGCCTCCACGGCGGGCGCAACCGAGACGGTCGCAGAGCTGCGGGCATACGGGCATCGCGTCTGCGTCGTGCACGGAGCCGGGCCGCAGATCTCGCAGGAGATGGAACGGCGCGGGCTCGAGGTGCGCTTCGTCGACGGCCGGCGCGTGACCACCGCGGCAGGCCTCGAGGTCGTGCGCGAGAGCTTCGCCGCGGTGAACGCGGCCCTGTGCGCCGCCATCGGCCCCGACGCGATCGGGCTCGCCGGCGACGAGATCGGGCTCGAGGCCGACCATCTGCCCGAGCTGGGCCTCGTCGGCCACCCGCTGCCGTCGCAGCCCGCGGCCGTCGTCGAGGCGCTCGCGGCCGGCCGCGTGCCCGTCATCTCGCCGCTCGCGCGCGGGCCGCTCAACGTGAACGCCGACGAGGCCGCGGCCGCGCTCGCCGTCGGACTCGGCGCGGAGCGCATCCTCTTCCTCACCGATGTGCCCGGCGTCTTCCACGAGGGCCGGCTCCTCCTCTCGATCGACGCCGAAAAGGCGGAGCGGCTCGTCGGGCTGGGCACGTTCGACGGCGGCATCGTCCCCAAGCTGCTCGCGGCCGCCGGCGCGGCACGCAACGGGCTCGTTGCCGAGATCGGCGCAACGGCGGTGGTCGTGTGAGCACCGTGCTCGAGAACGCGCTGCTGCCGACGTATCCGCCGCCGCCCATCGGCTTCGTCGAGGGCGACGGCGTCTGGCTCACGAGCGCGGACGGACGCCGCTACCTCGACTTTGCGGCGGGGATCGCGGTCGTCTCGCTCGGGCACCGGCACCCGGCGCCGCTCGCGGCCGCGCATGCGCAGCTCGACCGGCTCTGGCACGCGTCGAACCTCTTCGCCACCGAGCCGGCGGCCACGCTCGCACAACTGCTCTCCGACCGGTTCGGCGGCGCGCGCGCGTTCTTCTGCAACTCGGGCGCGGAGGCGAACGAGGCGGCGCTGAAGTTCGCGCGCAAGGCGACCGGTAAGGCCGGTGTGCTCGCGCTCGAGGGCTCCTTCCACGGGCGAACGATCGGCGCGCTCGCAGTCACGGGCCAGCCGGCGAAGCGCGCCGCGTTCGAGCCGCTCGCGGCCGCCCGCTTCGCGAAGCCGAACGACGTGGCGTCGCTCGACGCCGCCGCGGCCGACGACGTCGGGCTCGTGCTGCTCGAGCCGGTGCTCGGCGAGGGCGGCGTGATCCCGCTCGAGCCCGCGTTCGTCGCACGCGCGGCGGCGCTCGCCGCTGAGCTCGGCGCGCTGCTCGCCTTCGACGAGGTGCAGACCGGGGTCGGCCGCACCGGCAGCTTCTTCGCGTGGGAGCAGCTCGGCGTCCGGCCACAGCTGCTGACGCTCGCCAAGGCGCTCGCGAACGGCCTGCCGATCGGCTGCCTGCTCGTCGCGGACGACGCACCCGACGCGTTCGCTCCCGGCGACCACGGCTCCACCTTCGGCGGCAACCCCGTCTCGTGCGCCGCCGCCGCCGCCGTCTGCGCCGCGATCACCGACGAGCTGCTCGCGAATGTGACCAAGCAGGGCGCGCGCCTGCGCGCCGGGCTTGCCGCACTTCCCGGCGTGGTCGAGGTGCGCGGCATGGGACTGCTGCTCGGGGCCGTGCTCGACCGGCCGGTGCAGCCCGTGCTCGACGCAGCGCTCGACGCCGGCCTCGTCGGCCTCGGCGCCGGGCCCGACGTTCTGCGCCTCGCGCCGCCGCTCGTCGTCGGCGCCGAAGAGATCGACCTCGCCCTCGCAATCCTCACGGAGGTGATGACCGGATGAACCGCCGTCAGCGCCATGCAGCGATCCTGCGGCTCCTGCAAGAGCACCCGATCGCCACGCAGACCGAGCTCGCCGACGCGCTGAGGAACGCCGGCCACGACGTCGTCCAGACCACCGTCTCGCGCGACATCCACGAGCTCGGGCTCGTCAAGGTGCGCGGCGCCGACGGCCGGCTCGTCTACGCGCCGCCGGAGCCGGCGGGCGCCGAGCGCGTCGACGCGATCGCGGTCGCGTTCTCCCGCTGGGTGCTCGAGCTCGAGGCGAGCGGCAACCTCGTCGTCGTGACGACGCCCCACGGCTACGCGAGCCCGCTCGCGCAGGCGATCGACCTCGGCCACCACCCGCGGATCGCCGGCACGATCGCCGGCGAGAACACCGTGCTGCTGATCGCGCGCGAGCCGACCACCGGCGCCGCGCTCGCGAACGAGATCCGCGCGATCCTGCTGCGGGGAGCCGCGTGAGCTTCGACACCCGCGAGCGCACCGTCATCCTCGGCACGCTGCCCGTCGGCGAGCGCGTCGGGATCGCCTTCTCCGGCGGCCTCGACACGTGCTGCGCGCTCGCGTGGATGCGCGAGAACGGCGCGGTGCCGTACGCGTTCACCGCCGATCTCGGCCAGTACGACGAGCCCGACATCGGCGCGGTTCCGTCTCGGGCGCGCCGGTACGGCGCCGAGGAGGCGGTGCTCGTCGACTGCAAGGACGCACTCGCGCGCGAGGGACTCGCTGCGCTCCAGTGCGGCGCGTTCCACATCCAGACCGCCGGCCGGCGCTACTTCAACACCACCCCGCTCGGCCGCGCGGTCACCGGCACGATGCTCGTGCAGGCGATGGCCGCGTACGGCGTCGACATCTGGGGCGACGGATCGACGTACAAGGGCAACGACATCGAGCGCTTCTACCGCTACGGGCTGCTCGCGAACGAGCACCTGCGCATCTACAAGCCCTGGCTCGACGACGCGTTCGTCTCGGAGCTGGGCGGCCGCACCGAGATGAGCGAGTGGCTCGAGTCGCGCGGGCTCGCGCACGGAGCGTCCGTCGAGAAGGCGTACTCGACCGACGCGAACCTCCTCGGCGCGACGCACGAGGCGAAGGATCTCGAGCTGCTCGACACGAGCATGAAGATCGTCGACCCGATCATGGGCGTCGCCCACTGGGACGCCGCGACGGCGATCGCGCCCGAGACGGTGACGATCGCATTCGAGCACGGCCTGCCGGTATCGGTCGGCGGCGTCGAGACGAGCGATCCGGTGGAGCTCGTCCGCGCAGCGAACGCGATCGGCGGCCGCCACGGCCTCGGCATGTCCGACCAGATCGAGAACCGGATCATCGAGGCGAAGAGCCGCGGCATCTACGAGGCGCCCGGCATGGCGCTCCTGCACGTCGCGTACGAGCGGCTTCTCACCGCGATCCACAACGAGGCGACGCTCGAGCGCTACGCAGAACAGGGCCGCGCACTCGGCCGGCTGCTGTACGAGGGCCGCTGGTTCGACACGCAGGCGCTGATGCTGCGTGACGCGCTCCAGCGCTGGGTGGCCGCGCTCGTCAGCGGCGAGGTGACGCTCGAGCTCCGGCGCGGCGACGACTACACGATCCTCGACACGCGCGGCGACGCCGTCACGTACGACCCGGAGCGGCTGAGCATGGAACGAAGCTCTACGGCGTTCACGGCCGCCGACCGGATCGGGCAGCTCGCCGTCCAGGTCAACGACATCGCAGATTCGCGGCGCATGCTCGCGGCGCACCGCCTCCTGCAGCACTCGCTCTCCGATCCGCTCCAGCTGGGGCCGGCGGAATGACGCTCTGGGCCGCACGCACCGGCGTCACGCTCGACCCGGACGTCGATGCGTTCCTTCGCGCCGAGGACGCCGAGCTGCTCCCGTACGACTGCGCGGCGAGCGCGCTGCACGCGCAGCGCCTGCACACGGCGGGACTTCTCACCGACGCGGAGCTCGCCGAGGTCGAGAGCCGCCTCGCGACGATCGCCGACGAGGGCGCCGCGTTCCTCGGCGAGTACGAGGACGTCCACTCCGCGATCGAGGCGCTGCTCGGGACGGTCGGACGCAAGATCCACGCCGGCCGCTCGCGCAACGACCAGGTAGCCGCCGCCGCACGCCTCTACGTCGAGGACGCGAGCCGCGAAGCCGACGCGTCGATTGCGGGATTCGTCGAGACGATCCTCGACCTCGCCGAGCGTGAGGCGACGACGCCGCTGCCCGGCTACACGCACCTCCAGCGGGCGCAGCCGGTCACGGTCGGACATCACATGCACGCGTGGGTGGAGATGCTCGAGCGCGACCGCAGCCGCTTCGAGCAGGCCCGCGCCGCGAGCTCGCCCAGCCCGCTCGGTGCAGGCGCGCTCGCCGGGTCGACGCTGCCGCTCCCGCTGCCGGCCGGCGCGATGCGCAACTCCCTCGACGCGGTCGCTGACCGCGACTTCGCGCTCGACTACCTCTACGCCGCGTCGGTCCTGTTCACGCATCTGTCGCGGATCGGCGAGGAGCTCGTGCTGTGGTGCACCTCCGAGTTCGGCTTCGTCCATCTCCCCCTCAGCGCTGCCACGGGATCGTCGATGATGCCGCAGAAGCTCAATCCCGACGTCGCCGAGCTGGCGCGCGGCAAGGCCGGCACGCAGATCGGCCGGTTGACCGGGCTGCTCGCGGTCGTGAAGGGGCTCCCCCTCGCCTACGACCGCGACCTCCAGGAGGACAAGGCGCCGCTGTTCGCGACGAGGCGTGACGTACGGACGGCGCTCGCGGCGCTGGCGGCGCTCGTCTCCGGCATCGAGTTCGACGCCGAGCGGGTCGCCGCCGCCGTCGCCGATCCGCTGCTGCGCGCGACCGACGTCGCCGAAGCGCTCGTCCGGGACGGAATGCCCTTCCGCGACGCGCACGAGCAGGTTGCCGCGACCGTGCGGGACGGCTCGTTCACGCCGCCCGACCGGACGGCGCCGCGTGCCGCGCCCGGCCCGAGCGGGGTCGCAGCGGCGCTTCGCGATGCGCGCATGCGCCTCCAGGCGCGGTCGCTCGCCGACCTTCCCCGCGGGCTCACCGGCCGCGACCTGACCACGCTGACGACGTGGAGCGCCTACGAGCTCGGCTCCGTGCTCGACGTCGCCGACCGGCTGCAGGCGGCGCACCGGCAGGGGATCGAGCACCGCCTGCTGCCCGGCCGCACGCTCGGCCTCCTGTTCACGCGGCCGTCGACGCGCACCCGCGTCTCGTTCGCGGCCGCGATGGAGCAGCTCGGCGGCTCGGCGCTGATGCTGAACGCGTCCGAGCTCCAGCTTTCCCGCGGCGAGCCGATCGAGGACACGGCGCGCGTCCTCTCCGGCTACCTCGACGCGATCGTCGTGCGCTGGCCGTCGCAGGCCGACCTCGAGACGATGGCCCGGCATGCGTCGATCCCGGTGATCAACGGGCTCACCGATGCCGAGCACCCGTGCCAGGCGCTCGCCGACGTCCTCACCATCCGCGAGCACTACGGCGACCTGCGCGGCGTCCGGGTCGCGTACGTCGGCGACGGGAACAACGTCTGCGGCTCGCTCCTCGTCGCCTGCTCGGCGCTCGGAGCCGAGGTCGTGTGCGCGACGCCGCCCGGCTACGAGCCGGGCCCCGGCGCGCTCAGCGCCGCCTGCACCTTCGGCGGCACGGTCTCGCTGACGCATGACCCGCACGAGGCGGCCGCCGGCGCCCAGGTGATCTACACCGACGTCTGGACGAGCATGGGCGACGAGGAGGAACACGACAAGCGCGTGCAGGAGTTCGCCGGTTTCGGCGTCGACGCCGCGCTGCTCGAGGCCGCGGCGCCCGGCGCGATCGTGCTCCACTGCCTGCCGGCGCACACCGGTGAGGAGATCTCGAGCGACGTCCTGTACGGGCCGCAGTCGGCCGTCTGGCGGCAGGCCGAGAACCGGTTGCACGTGCAGAAGGCGCTGCTCGCGCTGCTCGTCGACTGACACACTGTGCGCCGCGCTCCGTGCGCGCCTTCCGATGAGCACAGACGACACGCATCCCGACCTCCAGGCGCTCCGCGCGCAGATCACGGCCCTCGACCACGAGGTGCTCGCAGCTCTCAACAAGCGGCGTCAGCTCGTGGAGCGCGTGCGCGAGCACAAGCAGGAAACGGGCGCACCGCCGATCGACGCGCAGCGCGAGGCCGAGCTGCTGCGGGACCTTGCCGCGGCCAATCCGGGGCCTCTCTCCGAGCGCGCGGTGCACCTGGTGTTCGCCGCGGTGCTCGACGTGATGAAGCGGGAGGTGTACGCCGAGCCGCGCTCCGAGAGCCACGCGCCAGCGCCGGCTCGACGTCGGACAGGGCCTGCGGGCATCGCCGTGATCGGCACGGGGCTCGTCGGCGCGTCGGTCGGCCTGGCGGCGAAGCATGCCGGCGTGAAGCGCGTGATCGGCTGGGATGCAGACGGCGAGACGCTGCGCGAGGCGGCGGGCGCGAAGGCGATCGACACGGCTGCGCCCTCGCTGCGCGCGGCGGTCGCCGGAGCGGAGCTCGTCGTCGTCGCGGTGCCGGTCGGGGCGCTCGTCACCGCGACCCTCGACGTGCTCGCGGCAGCCGACGCGGACGCGACCGTGACGGACGTCGGCTCGACGAAGCGCGCGGTCGCCGCCGGCGTCGACGACCCCCGCTTCGTCCCGGGACATCCGCTCGCGGGCGGCGCGACAGGCGGCCCGACACGCGCGGCCGCCGATCTCTTCGACGGCGCGACGTGGTTCCTCACGCCGCTCGCTTCGACGACTCCCGACCACCTCGCCGTCGTCGAGGGATTCGTGCAGCTGCTGGGCGCGCACGTCGTGCGGCTGGATGCAGGCGAGCACGACCGGTTGCTCGCGCTCACGAGCCATCTCCCCCACGCGCTCGCGAATGCGCTGATGCGCCAGATCGCCCGTGCATCCGTCGGACACGACGAGCCGCTCGCGCACGCGGGAGCCGCGTTGCGGGAGATGACGCGCGTCGCCGGCGCGAACGCGGCGATCTGGGCCGACATCTTCGACGAGAACGGCGACCTGATCGCCGACGCAGTCGCTGCGCACCGCGACGAGCTCGCAGACGTCGAGCGCGCCCTGCGCGCGCACGACCGGGCATTCTTCGAATCGTGGATCACGGAGGCTGCAGCCGCGCGCAGCCGCATGCTCGAGTACGCCTACCGCACCGAGGCGCAAACGCTGAACCGGATCCGGATCCGCGTCCCCGACCAGCCGGGCGTGCTCGCGCGCATCACCCAGACGCTCGGCGCGGCCCGCATCAACATCGAGGACTTCGAGCTGCGCCACGTCTCGCCGGAGTACGGCGGCGTGCTCGTGATCCTCGTCGCCGGCGCCGACAACGCCGAGCGCGCCCGCGCACTGCTACGGCGCGAGGGCTACAGCGCCGCTTGAGCTACTTGCCGTAGCCGCCGTTCGAGTTCGTCGTCGTGGTGGGCGGCTTGACCACCGTGCCGCCGGACGTCTTCACGGCAACGACCTTCATGCCCAGCGGCGAGAGCACGAACCACTTGCCGCCGAAGTGGACGATTCCCTCGCCCTTCGTCTGGCCGGCCCTGGCGTCCGGGGCGAAGAAGTAGAGGGGATGGCCCGCATAGGTGACCTGCCGGGTGCCGTCCAGGCGCTTCACCGTGCCGAGCAGCGAGCTCTTCACCCCGGCGCCGGCTGTGGGCGAGCCCTTGGCGAGCAACGGCGGCCAGAGAGCGGCGCACGGGCCGGTGCACGCGCTCGTCTTCCGGTCTGCGGTGAAGAGATAGAGGGTGCGGCCGTTCCCCGCGACGAGCACGGAGCCGAGCGGCGTCGAGCGGAGCGACACGGCCGGGTGGCCCGTGGCTCCGCTCGCGACGGCCGAAACGGCAGCCCCGGCCAGGGCGGCGGCGAGGACGGCGACGGCGAACGAGCGGCGCATGATGCTTCCTCCTCGGAAAAGCGTGAGCTGCACCAAGAGTAGGCCGAAACGCCGGGAAACGGTTGTAAAAGGGCGGTAAGGCGTGTGAGGCCCGGCCGCCGACACCCGAAAAGGGGCCGATCGTCGTCGAAAGGCATGAAAGTCGGCGCGCGGAACCGAGGATCGACGGGCCGGCCAGGCTGACACATGCTCGTCTCATGGCCGCACTCGCCCCTGCCGTCGACACCTTCCCCCCGCTCAGCACGGAGGCTCCCAGCGTCCTGACGCTGGTGCCGACCTCGCCGCGCAGCAACCTCGAGCATGCACTCGCGCGGGCCGAGCGGCTCACCGCCGACAACCATCACGAAGACGCGGTTCAGGCCCTCGAGGAGATCTGGCAGGAGATGCGGGACGACATGTCCTTCGTCCTGCGCCACCGCCTGGCCCTCTCGTGGGCCGAGATGTACCGCGGAAACCTCGACCATGCCACCGAGCTCCTCGAGCAGGCGCAGACGATCGTGCAGTCGCCCCGCTTCGA
>Ga0208849_1001719_pt1 | contig 13988 bp, 11 predicted proteins | sample NGESurdeep072012_10_FD_184470 | JGI IMG/M metagenome (GOLD analysis project Ga0208849, IMG submission 184470) | Arctic peat soil microbial communities from Barrow, Alaska - NGEE Surface sample 53-3 deep-072012 (SPAdes) | ecosystem: Environmental > Terrestrial > Soil > Wetlands > Peat ...
GGCGGCCGCGGACGGTCGTGCCGCCGCGTATGGTTTCCTTGTAGGGAATGGCGGATTCCCTGGTCTTTATGCCAATGCCGTACTTGCCGGTGAGGCGTTCCAGCGCGACGCGGAGGTGCATCTCCCCCTGCCCCTCAATGAGCGTCTCGCCGCTATCCTGGCCGTGCGAAACCCGTAGCGACGGGTCTTCCTCCAGTGTCCGCGCCAGCGCGGTCGACAGCTTGACCTCGTCCTTGCGCTCCCCCGCAAACACTGCAAGTCCGAGGACCGGATCCGGCGCGGCGAGCGTCACGACCTGCAGCGGCGCCGCCCTGCCGGCGGCCAGCGTCATGCCGGTGCGGGCGCCGTCGAGCTTGCCGAGACCGACCGTCTCGCCGGCCTCGGCCGCATCGCGTTTCACCGCCTGCTGGCCGAAAATCCGAAAAACGCCCGACACCCGCCCGGCCGGCCCATCGGGCCCGAGCAGCTCGGCACCGTCACCGACCGAGCCGGCAAGCACGCGGGCGATGGAAAGCTTGCCGCCATGCGTGGTGTGTAGCGTCTTCAGAACCTGGACGGCGGTGGCGCCAACCGCGACCTTGAGCCGGGCGCGGGTATCGGCAATGTCCGGCGCCTCGTGGCGGATCGCCTTCAGCAGGCGGCCGACGCCGTAGCCATGCTCCGCCGAACCGATCAGCACCGGACAGATGGTGCCTTCGCGCATCTCCATGGCAAGATCGGAAAACACGCGGTCGCGCGGCGGCTCGATCTCGCCGAGCAGCTGTTCCATCAGTTGATCGTCGTAGTCGGCGAGCGTTTCCAGCATGTGGAAGCGCGCGTCGGCCTCGCGCGCCTTCTCGTCGGTCGAGATATCGACGACTTCACTGGCGGCGTGCTCGCGATAGACGAAGGCGCGTTCCAGCGCGAGGTCGATGAACCCGGTGACCGTGTTGTTTTGCAGGATCGGGATATGGCGTAGCACCAGCGGCACGCCGCTCGCCGGCTGCAGCGTCTGCAGCGTTTCGCGCACACCGACGTCGGCCTTGTCGACCTTGTTGAGGAAGAGGACATGCGGGACACCCCTGTCCTCCAGGCTTTTCAGGATGACCTGCAGGGCCGGGATTTTCTTGGCGTCCGCCTCGGCCACCACCACCGCCAGATCGACGCCGGCAATGACCGCATCCGCCTCGAAGGCGAACTCGATCGACCCCGGACAATCGACGAAGGTGAACCGGTCGCCCATGAACTCGGTCTCGGCGATGTTCGCCTCGACGCTCATCTGATGCGCCCGCGCCTCGGGCGAGGCGTCGCCGACCGTGTTTTTTTCGCCGACGGTACCCTGCCGGGTAACGGCGCCGGTGCGCGCGAGAATGGCCTCAAGAAGCGTCGTCTTGCCGCTGGCGAACGGCCCGACAAGCGCGATGCATCGCGGACCAGGTACCCTGCCGGCTTTGCCGGACTGCGCTCTTTCCATGGACGTGCCTCCCATGGCGATTGTTCACCACGCGAGGCCGCCGCCTTCGCGGGACTGAACCGATGCTCTCAGGGAACGGTGCGGAAGACAAGGGCGCCGCGAAAGAACGCTCGCAGCCGGTGCGCAACCGGGTCGCTCAATAGTGCCGCGATCCGCGTTCGGCGGCTTGATCCTGACGCTTCAAAAGTGCATGCCCTCGGCAAATGAGGGCTGCAGAATGCTGACGGCATACAGGTTGGGCGAAAAAGGGCTTGAAGAGGCGGCCGCCGGCGACACGACGGTGCCACCCGACGCCACCTGGGTCGATCTCCGCCAGCCGACTATCGACGAAGACAAGGCGGCGGAGAAATTCATCGGCGCCGCCCTGCCTAGCCGGGAAGAGACCGAGGAGATCGAGTTTTCCAGCCGCTTCTACGCCGAGGACGGTGCGGTCTTCATGACTGCCAGCCTCCTCACCGGCATCGAGGTCGGCAAGGCTGCGCTGACGCCGTTTACGGTCGTGGTCGCCGGCGATCGCATCGCGACGGTGCGTTACGACGATCTCCGCGCCGTGCGCCAGTTCGTCACCCGCGCGGCCAAGCCCGGTAACGGCTGCACAACTACCCCGGCTATTTTTCTCGGTCTCATTGAGGCGATCGTCGACCGCACCGCCGACGTGCTGGAGCGGCTGAGCCAGGACGTCGACAAGATCAACGGCAACGTCTTCACCCGCCCCGAGGACATCAGCCGCCAGAACGTCCAGTCCGGCCGCCGCCTGGAAGCGCTGATCACGGCTATCGGCGTACAGGGTGACATTGCCGCCAAGGCACGCGAAAGCCTCGCCTCGCTTGAACGACTGGTCCAATACGCCGGGCTGGCGCTTCCCCTGATCAACGCCAAGGGTTCGAGCCGCTCGCGGCTGAAACTCGCCGGCCGCGATATCAAGTCGCTTGAGGACCATGTCGAATTCATTTCAAACAAGATCACTTTCCTGCTCGACGCCACGCTCGGCCTCATCAACGTTCAACAGAATGAGGTCATCCGGATCCTGACGGTGGCAACCACCGTTTTCTTCCCGCCCACCCTGCTTGGCACCATGTGGGGTATGAATTTCCATTGGATGCCCGAGCTTTCCCTGCCCTTCGGTTATCCCCTCGCGATCCTGCTGATGCTGGCTTCGGCGGCGCTGCCCTACCTCTATTTCAAACGTCGCGGCTGGCTCTAGTTTAACGCCGCGTAAACGCTGCCTTCAGGCATAGGCAACGAATGTCCGTCATAGGTTGTTGTTCATTGACGGTGAGAAACTGATCGTGCGGCTTTCTTTTTTGCGCCCTGTGTTGCTGGCGGCCGCTTTTATTGCGCTGGTTGGCGCCGCCGTGGCAATCGAGCAGTGGACGATCACGCGCTTGCTTCGCGACGACGCCGTCGCCACCGCGGCGGCGTGGTCGAAATTCCTCGCCGCGAGCACTGACGACTTACGGCAGATTGCCGAAGGCGCCGCGCCCTCCGCCGACACCATCGCGTTCCGGGCCCGGATCAAGGGCGCGTCCCGCATTTTCCGGTACAGGGTCTACACTCCGAACGGTATGCTCCGCTTCGTTTCCGACGGCGTCGGCGCGGTCAAATCGACGGAGGTTGACGCCGACGCCGCAGCCGCGACACACGCCGACACTCCTTTGGTTACCGAAAGGCAGGCGCAACGCTCGGACCGCCCCGCCTTCTACGCCGACGTCTATATCCCGCAGTTCGATGCCAGCGGCAAAGCTTTCGCCGTGCTTGAGATCTATATCGATCAGACCGGCAAGCACTTGACGTTTGAGCAGGTGTCACTGATCAGCACGATCGCGCTCGGGCTGCTGCTCGCCGCTGCGCTGGGGGTGCCCGCCACCGGCTGGTCCCAGCGGCGGCGCGAACAGGAACGCGCCCGCGGCCGTCTCGAATATCTCGCCAGCCACGACATCCTTTCTGGCCTCGCCAACAACAAACAATTCTTTGAAGAGCTCAACAATGCATTGACGGAAGCCGGACCGCGCAGCCGGCTGGCGATCCACCGGATTGACATCGATCACTTCGGCGACGTCAACAACTGGCTCGGAATGGCCGTCGGTGACCAGATCATCAAGATCATCGCCGAACGCCTGCGCGCCGTGGCGGCAGCGGACGATTTGATCGCGCGCATTTCCGGTGACGAGTTCGCGATTGTGCAGCGCGGCGGGCGCGAACGCATCGCCGCCGTGATGTTCGCCGAAAAGGTCGCCCAGGCGATTGCCATTCCCTTCGACATCGGCGGCCGGGAGGTTTCGCTGACCGCCAGCATCGGCGTGGCGCTGGCACCCGACGACGGAGCCGACCCGGAGCGGCTGAGCAAGAGCGCCAAGCTGGCGCTTGCCAAGGGCAAGTCCGAGGCGCGCGGCCGCGTGCGTTTCTTCGATCGCGAACTCGACGGCGAGATGACTGCCCGACTGAAGATCGAACACGCGGTCGCCACTGCACTCGCCACAGGCGGCCTCACGCTGCACTATCAGCCACTCTATTCCGAGCCGGGCGAGACGCTTACCGGTTTCGAGGCGCTGGCGCGCCTGCAATTGCCAGACGACACGATGATTCCGCCAAGCCTGTTTATCCCGGCGGCTGAGCGCATGGGCGCCATCGACCGCCTCGGTGCGTGGGTGTTGCTGGAGGCCTGCACGACCGCCGCGGCGTGGCCGGAACATCTGACGCTGTCGGTCAACCTCTCCCCGACGCAGTTCGGCAACGCCAGCGTTGCCGACATCGTCGGGTCGGCGCTTGCCCGCAGCGGCCTAACACCCAACCGCCTGCTCCTTGAAATTACCGAGAGCGTTCTGATCGCCGATCGCCAGAACGTGACTGCCGAGCTTGCGAAACTGAAGGCGCTCGGTACCAGGATCGTCATGGACGACTTCGGCACGGGCTACTCCAGCCTCAGCTACCTGTGGCAGTTTCCGTTCGACAAGATCAAGATCGATGGCAGCTTCATGCACGCCTTCGACGTCGCCGACGTGCCGCCGAAAAGATCATGCGAACCATCATCGCGCTCGGCCACGCGCTTGGCATGCGTGTCTGCATCGAAGGCGTCGAGCATGAGCGCCACGCGACATGCGCGCGTCGTCTCGGTTGCGACGAGGTGCAGGGTTTCTACTTCGGCCGTCCCATGCCGACTGCCGACCTCGCGGCCACCATTCCCGCCGACTTCCGCCACGCTGCCGTAGCGCAACCCGCACGGCCGGGCGTCAGGATTGCCGCCAGCTTTTGAACCGCCGCCTGAATCGACGCATAATGGCGGACGGAGCAACCGGCAATGTCCGCAAGTGAAAAGAACGCCGATGAGCCAGGCGGCCAGCCCGAAGCAAGGCTGCGTATCGACGTACGCAAGGCCACCGATGCGCGAGCCTTGCTGGCGGCCGTCGATGCCGGAGTCTTCGGTGCCCATGCCCGGCGCCCGCCAGGCACCCACGCCGGCCTGATCGCGCGCCTCGTCGCCTCTCTGTTCGCCGATGGTTGAGCCGGTGGCGCCCCTCGCCGATCGCGAGACCTGGAGCCTTTCCTCACTCGCCGACGAGACGGGCTTTGGCCACTATCTCGACACCGTAGCGGCCGCCATCGCCGACCGTTTCACGCTGAAGATTCACCAGAACCTGATTGCCCGGCGCATGGCGTTCATCGCCTGGATCGACAGCCTCGCCGCCATCGACCGCGCCACTGTCGACTTCCGCAGCTTCATTGCGATCTGCGGTGCGCTCGTCGGCAGCCTCGCCCGCCACCGGGTGGTCAGCTATTCCGCCATGATCCGCGACCCCGGCGACGCGATGATCGGCGTAATCCTGAAATTTCCCAACGAAGTGACGGCGCTTGCCGCCGGCGCCGCGCTATACGAATTGAGGGTCGGCGCGTTGACCGGCGCATCGGCGGGCGAACCGCTGTCGCCACTGGTCGTTGAGAACGCCGCCGGCAACCTCGCCCGGCACCCCGAAGCGGCGACGCGCTTTCGCGAACTGCTGCGGCTGGGCACGCCGTGGACGTGAGAACGCGGCTCACAGCGCCCCGGCGTCGCTCCTGAGCGCGCCGGCACAGCCAGCGAAATCGCCGCCTTGCCCGCCGAGCGCCATCCGCACCCGGCAGCGGCCGGCAAAGGCGCGATCATCGGAAGGATCGGCGGCCAGCGCAGCGTCGTAGTCGGCAAGCGCCGCGGTGAGCGCGCCCAGACGTTCATACACGCGGCCGCGACCGCGATGCGCCCACGCCACCAGCGTCGGCGAATCCGAATCCACAGTGGCGTCGAAGTCGACAATGGCCGCCGCATCGTCGCCCCGGTGGAAATAGGCGAAGCCGCGGAAGTAGCGGTAGGTTTCGTCGCCGGTGAGCGCGAGGAGCGCACCGTAGTCCGCGATCGCACCGGCATAATTCCTGAGCGAATCCCACGCAAAGGCGCGGGTGCGCAGTGTCGCCTCGTCGCCCGGCGCCAGAGCCAGCGCGCGGTCGAGATCGACCAGGCCGTCGCGGAACTCGTCGTCCTTGAGGTAGAGCGTACCGCGCGCGCCGTAGGCGGCAGCGGAACCCGGCGCCATCTTTATTGCCGCGGTGAGATCGGCGATCGCGGCGGCTCGGTTGCCGAGCTCGGAATACGCCGCGGCCCGCCAGAGGAAGGCATCATAGGACTGGCTCGAGCGGATGATATCGGTGCAGGCGATGACGCGCTCGCCGGAATTTGCCAGATCCGAAGCAGCGCACACATTCAAGGCCTGCGGCGCTTCGGCGGCTGACGGCGCGCCGATGGCAAGAAAAAATGCCCCGAACGCGAGAGACGCTACCCGCATCGGCGTTCTCCAAAGGTCCTCCCCCTGGATACCTACCAGATCGCCCGATTCTGGAAATCGAGCGCCGCAGCATTGCCGCGCGGCACGGTCATGCAGTGCAGCGCGCACAATGGTTAACAAGACGTTAACGCGGCAAAGCGGCCAGCGGCGAGCCGAAATATTAAAACGACGGGCGGCTACTTGAGGGAAGGGCAGGTCTGGCGGTTGGCTTCGAGGCAGTGGTGCGGACAGTTTCAATACAAATCCGATTGCTGGCTTCCTACCTGCTCCTCGCCGGTATCCTGGCCGCCTTGGCGATCTATGCGATCATCCAGATCGCCGCCATAAACCACCTGACCAGCACCATCCGGACGAAGTGGTTCGCCGGCACCGGCATGCTCGGCGAAATGGCCGACCTCCTCTCCGAAATCCATATCGACCAGCTGCACACCCTCGTCCAGCACCCGGAGGTCACCCGCGCGGAAGCCGACGCCTTGGCAGAGGAGCACATCAAGAGCCTTGAGGCGCTGAAGGCGGCCTACGAACCGTTGATCCAGTCGGCGCGCGAACGTTCGCTCTTCGACGCCTTCGCCACCACGTCCAACACCTACGTCACCCTGCACCAAGCGTTCGCCCGAACCAATAACTTCGAACCGCAAGGAGCGAATGACCACGTCGACGAACGGCTTGGCGGCGCATACCTCGCCGCTGACCATGACGTCGACGCGCTGATAGCCACTAATGCGACCGGCGCCGACGCGGACGCGCAGCACGCGCAGGCAACGAATGACCTCGCGTTCGATGTTCTGGTTATCGGGGCGCTTGCCGGCCTCACTCTTGTCGGCTGGATGATTTTCGTGGTCAGGCGCCGCATCACCCTGCCGCTCGGCGCGATCACCAAAGCGCTCTCCCGCCTCGCCGAAGGTCACACCGAGATCACCGTGCCGGGCGCCGATCGCGGCGACGAGATCGGCGCAATGGCGCAGGCATTCGACGTATTTCGCCACAATGCGATGGAGCTGGCGACGGCCTACAAGGCGGCCGAGGAAGCCCACGCTGTCGCACAATCGCTCGCCCGCCACGATGCCCTGACCGGACTTCCCAATCGGCGCGTTTTCTCGGAAAAACTCGAGGAAGCCATCGTCCGCGTCAAGGATGGCGATGCTGTCTATGCGATCCTTCTTGTCGACCTCGACCGCTTCAAGCCGGTCAACGACGTCCTCGGCCACGCCGCCGGCGACATGCTGTGTGAAGTAGCCGAGCGGCTGAAGGCAGCCATGCGCAAGGAGGACGTGGTCGCGCGCCTGGGCGGCGATGAGTTTGCCATCATCAGCACGTTCGAAGGCCCGGCTGCTTCGTTCGCCGAAGCCACCCGGCGTCTCGCCAATCGGCTCGTCGCCGCAATCGCCGAGCCGATCAAGGTCGGCGACAGCATCGCCGAGGTTGGCGCCAGCGTCGGCATCGCGGATTGTCCGATTGACGGCATCGATGCCGACACCCTGCTGCACGCCGCCGACATCGCCATGTATCGCGCCAAGCGCGACGGCCGCGGGACGTTCCGCTTCTTTGAGCCGAGCATGGATCTTGAATTGAAGGCACGCATCGAGCGCGAAGCGGATTTGCGCCGCGGCGTCGCCGCCAACGAGATCGAGCCCCACTACCAACCCCTGATGGCGTTGGGCGACGACAGGCTGATCGGCTTCGAGATACTGGCGCGCTGGCGACACCCGCGGCGCGGCGTCGTCATGCCGGCCGAATTCATACCGCTGGCCGAAGAAATCGGCGTGATCGAGGATCTGACCTACCGCATCCTGCGTCACGCCTGCCGCGACGCCCGTACGTGGGCCGGCGACCTCATGCTGTCGCTGAACGTCTCCGCCTCGCAGCTCAGGGACAAACTGCTACCGACGCGTATTCTCGCGATCCTGGTCGAAAATGACTTCGCCCCGCGTCGCCTACAGGTCGAGATCACCGAAACCGCGCTGGTCAGCGAGATGGACACCGCGCGCGAGATCCTCGGCACGCTGCAGGGCCTCGGCATACGCATTGCGCTCGACGATTTCGGCACCGGCTACTCGAGCCTCTACCACCTGCGCGAACTCCATCTCGACCAGGTCAAGATCGACCGGTCGTTCATCGAGTCGATGCGCCAGAACCCGGAGAGCGAGAAGATCGTCAACGCCATCCTCGGGCTGACGAAAAGCCTCGGCCTGCCGACGACGGCCGAGGGAATCGAGGATGCCGACACGCTCAGCCGCGTGGTGGAAGGCGGCTGCACCTACGGCCAGGGCTTTTACTTCGCCGCAGCGATGCCGGCGGCGGCGGCCGCGACGTTCTCGCTCGGCCAGACGAAGCTCGCCGCGACTGCCTAGCGCAATCCCGCGCAGAAGCGCCGGATGCGGGTGCAGGCTTCTTCCAGCACATCCGTCGCCGCGGCATAGGAGATGCGGAAGTAAGGCGCGAGGCCGAAAGCCGATCCCTGCACGACGGCGACGCCCTCCTCCTCCAGCAGCGCGGTGACGAAGTCCTCGTCGGTGGCGAGCCTGGCGCCCTTGGCCGTCGTCTTGCCGATGGTGCCGGCGCAGGACGGATAGACGTAGAACGCCCCTTCCGGCCGCAAGCAGACGATGCCCGACGCCTGGTTCAGCATGGACACGACGAGATCGCGGCGCTGGCGGAAGATCTCCGCGTTGCTGGCGATGAAATCCTGCGGGCCGTTCAGGGCTTCCACCGCCGCCCACTGCGAGATCGACGACGGGTTGGACGTCGATTGCGACTGCAGCGTCGACATCGCCTTGATGAGATTGGCCGCGCCGCCCGCATAACCGATGCGCCAGCCGGTCATGCAATAGGCCTTGGAGACGCCGTTGAGCGTCAGCGTGCGCGCCTTCAGCGCCGGCTCGACCGCCGCCGGGGTGGCGAACTTGAAGCCGTCGTAGATGACGTGCTCGTACATATCGTCGGTCAGCACCCAGACGTTCGGATGCTTGAGCAACACGTCGGTGAGCCCCTTAAGCTCCTTGGCGCTGTACGCGGCGCCGGACGGGTTCGACGGCGAATTGAGGATGACCCACTTGGTCTTCGGTGTGATCGCCTTTTCGAGCGCGGCTGCGGTCAGCCTGAAGCCCGTCGCCGGGCTCGTCTCGACCGAAACCGGCGTCGCGCCACAGAGCGCCACGATCTCCGGATAGCTTACCCAGTAGGGCGCCGGGATAACCACCTCATCGCCGGGATTGAGCGTCGCCATCAGCGCGTTGAACAGCACCTGCTTGCCGCCGGTGCCGACGCTGATCTCGCTCGCCTTGTAGTCGAGGCCATTCTCGCGCCGGAACTTGGCGGCGATCGCCGCCTTCAGCTCGGGAATCCCGTCGACGTTGGTGTACTTGGTCTTGCCGTCGCGAATGGCGCGGATCGCCGCTTCCTTGATGTTCTCCGGCGTGTCGAAATCCGGCTCGCCGGCGCCAAGGCCAATGATGTCGCGTCCCGCCGCCTTGAGCGCGCGCGCTTTGTCCGTGACCGCAATGGTGGCGGACGGCTTGATGCGGGCGAGCGAGTCGGCGAGGAAGGCCATTGCAACGGAACTCCGGGCGGAAAACGGCGCGGACCCTAGGCCGCCGACCTCGGCGAGACAAGGGGCGGCGGCCGATCGCAAAACCGGCTCACGGCGCTTTGTAGCCGTCCGTCAACGTGCCGATGAAGGCGACGAGATCGTCGATCTCGGCATCGGTGAGCGGCGGCTTGTCGCCGGGCTTGCCGCCGAAGGGCGGATCGGTGTTGAGGTTCGCCTGATATGGTCGCGGCAGATCGTTGTACTTCTGCACGACGCCGGCGGCGTCCTTCGGATACCAGCGGCCGGGGTCGGTATCGCGGGTGGCGTATAAGGCGACCGCATCGCGCAACGTATGGAACACGCCGTTGTGAAAGAACGTCTGGCGGAGCGCCGCATTGCGCAACGACGGCGTGCGGAAGAGACCGCAGTATTCGGCGCGGCCCGTGAAGTCGCTGCGCAGGGGGCCGCACAAGCCGAGATCGAAGTATTTGGGATCGGAATTGGCGGCGATCGCCGGGTTGCGTGGCACGCCGAGCGCGATGAGGCCGAAATCGGTGAACTGCGGCGGCTCGCCATCGTTCGCCGGCGCGCTGATGTGGCAGCTCGCGCAATTGCCCTTGTCTTCCGCCTCGAACAAACGGAGGCCGCGCGCCTCCTGCTCCGTCAGCGTCGCCTTGCCGGCGAGATACGCGTCGTACTTGCTGGAGTAGGGATAGAAATCGGCGGGCGACTCCTGGAAAGCTGCGAGCGCCTCCAGGGCGGCATCGAAGGCGGCAGCGGAATTGTCGAAGACGGTCGACCCGAAAATGCCGCGGACGTCGTCCGCGTAGGATGCTCCCTCGAGTTTTGCCGCGACGACAGTCGCATCGGTATTCGCCATCTCGAATGGCGACAGCAGGGGAAAGCGCGCCTGATCGGCGCGGCCGTCCCACATCAGGCCGCCCGTCGGACCATTGTCGAGGCTCTCGTCGCCCTCGTCGTCGGAGTCGAAGAAATGCTCGCTGAACTGCGGCGTCGCCTGCAGATAACGGCGCGACGGCGCGGCGCGAACGCCCGGCAGGTCCATTAGCGGGCCGCCTGTCTGGACCGGCAGCGCGTTAGGTGGTCCAAAGGCGTGCGCCGGATCGTGACACGTCGCACACGACATGCGACCGGAAGCCGACAGGCTCTGGTCGAAAAACATCTTGCGGCCGAGATCGGTGAGCGCCGCGGCCCGCGCATCGGCTTCGCCGCGCGTGAGTGGGCCGGGGCTGAAATCTGGTGACGGCGCTGCGGCCGCGCCCGCCAGCACGACGACGCCGGCCGCGAACAGGGAATGGATTAGCCGGCGCAAGACCATGTTTCCGGGCAGCCAAAGTGACCGTTTGCAAGAGGCTAGGAACGGACGGCGACGACAAGATGACGCTTCCGCTTGTCATCAAAGCGATATGGCCTCTACCTAGATTCGATGCGGTATCATCCGGCAAGGACCAGCCCCATGCTGATGCGAGCGCTGCTGTCTTCCTCGTTCTACGCAACGGCATTGCTGATCGTCGCAAGTTCGTCCGCCGCGGCGGCCGGCCTCGACAGGATCACCAATATCGTCGTCATCTACGCCGAGAACCGCAGCTTCGATAACCTCTACGGTTCGTTCCCGGGAGCCAATAGTCTTGCGAACGTGCCGCCCGCCATAGCGCAACAGATCGACCGCGACGGCACGCCGCTGAAGGAACTGCCTCCCGCCTGGGGCGGCCTCACCGCCAAGGGCGTAACGCCGCCCGTCACAGAGGCGCAATCGGCGCACATGCCGAACGCGCCGTTCGCCATCGACGAGGCCGCCGGCCTCAACCAGCCAATCAGCGTCGCCACCCGCGACCTGTGGCACCGCTTCTACCAGGAGCAGATGCAGATCGACGGCGGCAAGAACGACGGGTTCGTCGCGTGGGCGGATTCGGGTGGACTGGTGATGGGGCACTACGACGGATCGAAGCTGCCGATGTGGAAAATCGCGCAGAAGTACGTGCTTGCCGACAATTTTTTCCAGGGTGGATTCGGCGGCTCTTTCATGAACCACTTCGAGCTGATCTGCGCCTGCATCGCGGTCTACCCGGACGCCGACAAGAGTCCAGCGAAGCCGACCATTGCCGCTGTCGATCCGAGTGGCGCCGCCTTGAAGCTCGCCGACAACAGCCCGAAGTCGGCCCTCGTCGGCGGCCCGAAATTCGTCGCAGACGGCAACATCACACCCGACTTCTACGCCGTGAACACCATGCAACCGCCCTACCAGCCGAGCGCCAACAAACCGGCGGCCGGAGGCGACCCCGCGATGGCCGACCCGATGCAGCCGACCAGCCTGCCGCCGCAGACGATGGCCAACATCGGCGACCTGCTCGATCAGAAGGACATCACCTGGGCCTGGTACGCCGGCGCCTGGCAGGCAGCGCTCGACGGCAAGGGCGGCGGACCGGTTCCGAATTTCCAGTTCCACCACCAGCCGTTCAATTATTTCGCCGACATGGCACCGGGCACGCCGGATCGCACCGAACACCTGAAGGATGGCGGCCTCGCCGGCTCGGCTTTCATTGCCGACATCGACGCCGGCAAGCTTCCGCAGGTGGCGTTCTACAAGCCGCAAGGCAACCTCAACGAACACGCCGGCTACGCTGATGTGCTTTCCGGCGACCAGCACATCGCCGACCTCGTCGGCCATCTCGAGAAGAGCCCGCAATGGCCCGGCATGGTCGTCATCGTCACCTATGACGAGAATGGCGGCTTCTGGGACCACGTCGCGCCGCCGCGCGCCGACCGCTTCGGTCCCGGCAACCGCATCCCGGCGTTCATCATCTCGCCATTCGCCAGGATGGGGACGGTCGATCACACCGAATACGACACGACTTCGATCCTCCGTCTGATCACCGCGCGCTACGCCCTGCCGCTGCTCCCGGGCATCGTCGGCCGCGACATGGCACTCAAGCAGAATGGCGAGCCACCCCTCGGCGACCTGACCGCCGCGCTCGACCTGGGCAAGTAGCCTGGGACGGACTCGCCCGCCGAAGCCTCCGCCCCTCCCCGACCGGGCGGGGGCTTCTTCTTTCCGCGCGATCCATCAACGCGGTGATGAAACCGCCAACGGCTCGGCATTGGACCGCCGCTGCAGTCCGGCTTAACAATCGGACATGGCCAACGAATACACGCTCTACTCGATGCAGGAGTCCGGCAACTGCTACAAGCCGCGCCTGCTGCTCCATCTGCTCGGACTTCCGTTGCGCCTGATAGAGACGGATCCGCGCGACGGCGCGACCAAGCGGCCGGAGTTCCGCGCAATCAACCCGAACGGACGCGTGCCGCTGCTGGTGCTCGCTGACGGGCGACTCCTGTCCGAGTCGAATGCGATCCTCCTCTACCTGGCGGAGGGAACGAAGTATCTGCCCGCCGACCGCTACGAACGGGCCCAGGTGCACCAGTGGCTGTTCTTCGAGCAGTACGAGCATGAGCCGCAGATCGCCGTAGCACGCTCGTACCTGCACACCTACCCCGACCGGAAGGCCAAGGTAACGCCGGAGCTGATCGCCGGCTGGCAGCAGAAAGGCGGCCGCGCCCTTTCCGTCATCGAGTCGCGCCTGGCCGGGCACGACTGGCTGGTCGGCAGCGGCTATACCGTCGCCGACATCGCCCTTTACGCCTATACGCACGTCGCCCATGAGGGCGGCTATGACCTCGCGCAATATCCGGGCATCGGCCGATGGCTGGCGCGAATTGCGGCGACCCCGCGGCATGTCCCGCTGGAATGGCGGCCCTGAGGGGAATCCGGGCGACCGCCGCGCCTAATTTCTGCCCGCACAACTGTCCGCCCCCGCCCTATTGCTGTCGGCTGACCGCCCTCTTCCCCCGCGACCATGCATCATCAAGCGGAGGGAAATGCCATGCGTCACGCGATCAGGAATATCCCCGAGACCGCTCCCGATGCCGCCACGGGCGTCTTCATCGTTGGCGCCGTTCTCTGCGCCGCGGTGATCGTCGCGCTCTTTGCCTTCAACGGCGGCCCCGACTTGCTCGGCGGCCGCTTCGACAACGGGCTTACCGCGTTCCAATCGCCCTAGCGCTGCAATAAATAAAAAAGGGAGGCGCCCGAAGGCGCCTCCCGGATTCAGCAAGCCTCAGCCTACTTCTGGATGCAGGTATCCGCGGTCGACTGCGTGCACTCGTCGAGACC
>Ga0208849_1001720_pt1 | contig 13987 bp, 10 predicted proteins | sample NGESurdeep072012_10_FD_184470 | JGI IMG/M metagenome (GOLD analysis project Ga0208849, IMG submission 184470) | Arctic peat soil microbial communities from Barrow, Alaska - NGEE Surface sample 53-3 deep-072012 (SPAdes) | ecosystem: Environmental > Terrestrial > Soil > Wetlands > Peat ...
CGACAAGAGCGAGCAGCAGCGCCTGGCGCGCGAAGAGGCCTATGCGACGCCGCTGAAGGATTTTCATCCCGGCGCGCCGCGCCTGTTCCAGAACGATACGCTGTGGCCCTGGTTCGAGCGGTTGCGCAAGGAAGAGCCGGTGCATTACTGCACCAGCGCGCCGATCGAACCCTATTGGTCGGTCACCAGATATAACGACATCATGCAGGTCGACACCAGTCACGGAATCTTTTCGTCCGACTCCACCCTCGGCGGCATCTCGATCCGCGACGCCCCTCCCGGCTATGACTGGCCGAGCTTCATCGCGATGGATCAGCCGCGGCACTCGGCCCAGCGCAAGACGGTGTCGCCGATGTTCACGCCGACCCATCTGGACGAACTCGCGGTATTGATCCGCGAACGCACCGGCAAGGTGCTCGACGCGCTGCCGCGCAACGAGACCTTCAATTTCGTCGATCGGGTGTCGATCGAACTGACCACGCAGATGCTGGCGACCCTGTTCGATTTTCCCTGGGAAGAGCGCCGCAAGCTGACGCGCTGGTCCGACGTCGCCACCGCACTGCCGAAAAGCATGATCGTCGAGTCGGCGGAACAGCGCGGCGCTGAAATGGGCGAGTGCAGGGACTATTTCACCCGGCTCTGGAACGAGCGCGTCAATGCCGCGCCGAGAAACGACCTGATCTCGATGATGGCGCACAGCGACGCCACCCGGCACATGGATCCCGACAATCTGATGGGCAATATCGTCCTGCTGATCGTCGGCGGCAACGACACCACCCGCAACACCATGTCGGGCTCGGTGCTGGCATTGAACGAAAACCCCGACCAGTATCAAAAACTGCGCGACAACCCGGCGCTGATCGATTCCATGGTGCCGGAAGTGATCCGCTGGCAGACGCCGCTGGCGCATATGCGGCGTACCGCGCTGATCGATACCGAGCTCGGCGGCAAGACCATCCGCAAGGGCGACCGGGTGGTGATGTGGTACGTCTCGGGCAATCGCGACGAGCAGGCGATCGAAAACCCCAACGACTTCATCATCGACCGCGCCCGGCCCCGCACCCATCTGTCGTTCGGCTTCGGCATCCACCGCTGCGTCGGCATGCGGCTGGCCGAACTGCAGCTGAAGATCGTGTGGCAGGAAATGCTGAAACGATTCGACAAGATCGAGGTGGTCGGCGAGCCGAAGCGGGTATATTCGAGTTTCGTCAGAGGCATCGAATCCCTGCCGGTGCGCATTGCCGCGTGAATCGAACAGCGCCTTGAACACCGATCTGAATCCGCCGAGCCTCGCCGAATCCGCCGTCGAAATCCTCACCGGGGACGAGACCTCCGAACGCCTCGGCGCATTCTGCACTGCCACCAAGCGCGCCCCCGATCTGCCAGCCGAGTTCCGATGACCACGACAGAACCTGACGAGTTTGCCGACATCCGCGATGCCGTTGCCAAACTGTGCGCGCAATTCCCCGGCGAATACTGGCGCAAGCTCGACCGCGAGATGGCCTATCCCAGCGCGTTCGTCGATGCCCTGACCAAGGCCGGATATCTCTCGGTCCTGATTCCGGAAGAATATGGCGGCGCCGGGCTGAAATTATCCGCCGCCGCCGCGATCCTCGAAGAGATCCAGCGCGCCGGATGCAACGGCGGCGGCTGCCATGCCCAGATGTACACCATGGGCACGCTGCTGCGCCACGGCAGCGACGCGCAGAAGGCCAAATGGCTGCCGAAGGTCGCCAGCGGCGAATTGCGGCTGCAGGCGTTCGGCGTCACCGAGCCGACCAGCGGCACCGACACCTCGTCGCTGAAGACCTTTGCCAGGCGCGAAGGCAACGACAGCTATATCGTCAACGGCCAGAAGATCTGGACCAGCCGCGCCGAATATTCCGACCTGATGATCCTGCTGGCGCGCACCACGCCGAAGGAGCAGGCCAAAAAGCGCACCGACGGCCTGTCGGTGTTCATCGTCGACATGAAGGCGGCCAAAAATAACGGGCTCACCATCAGCCCGATCCGCACCATGATGAACCACTCCACCACGGAAGTGTTCTTCACCGATCTGCGGGTGCCGGCGGAAAACCTGATCGGCGAGGAAGGCAAGGGCTTTCGCTACATCCTGTCCGGCATGAATGTCGAGCGCATCCTGATCGCGGCCGAATGCGTCGGCGACGCCAAATGGTTTATCGCCAAGGCCTCCACCTATGCCAGGGAGCGCGCGGTATTCGGCCGCCCGATCGGTCAAAACCAGGGCGTCCAGTTTCCGATCGCAAAAGCCTATGCGGCGATGCGCGCCGCCGAGCTGATGGTGAGGGAAGCCACCCGCCGCTATGAAGCCGGCATCGATTGCGGCGCCGAGGCCAACATGGCCAAGATGCTGGCGGCCGACGCCTCCTGGGAAGCGGCGAACGCCTGCGTGCAGACCCATGGCGGGTTCGGCTTTGCGGAAGAATACGATATCGAGCGCAAATTCCGCGAGACCCGGCTCTACCAGGTGGCGCCGATCTCGACCAACCTCATTTTGTCGTACCTCGCCGAGCACGTGCTGGGCATGCCGCGCTCCTACTGAGAAGGTCAGATGCTGCCGCTGGAAGGACTGATCGTCGTTGCCGTCGAACAGGCGGTCGCCGCCCCGTTCTGCAGTTCGCGGCTGGCCGATGCCGGCGCCCATGTCATCAAGGTGGAGCGGCCGGAGGGCGATTTCGCCCGCGGCTATGATGCCGCGGCCAGGGGCCAGAGCAGCTATTTCGTCTGGCTCAACCGCGGCAAGGATTCCGTGGTGATCGACCTCGCCACCAAGGAAGGCCGCGCCGACCTCGAGCAGTTGATCGCCGGCGCCGACGTGCTGCTGCAAAACCTCAAGCCGGGCTCGATGGACAAGCTCGGCTTCTCGCTGGCTCGCCTGAAAACGGATTATCCGGCGCTGATCTGCTGCACCATCTCGGGCTATGGCGATGACGGTCCATATGCGCATCGCAAGGCCTACGATCTCCTGATCCAGGCCGAGAGTGGCCTTGCCTCGATCACCGGCGGTCCGGACGGCCCGTCGCGCGTCGGCGTGTCGATTGTCGATATCGCGACCGGCGCCGCCGCGCATGCCGCCATCCTGGAAGCGCTGATCGGTCGGTCGCGCCATGGCAACGGCGCCGACATCCGGATTTCGATGTTCGACGTGATGGCCGACTGGCTGTCGGTGCCGCTGCTCAATGCGGAGGCCGGTAACCCGCCGCAGCGGATGGGCCTTGCGCATCCCTCGATTGCGCCCTACGGCGTGTTTCGTTCCAAAGACGGCAAGGACATCCTGATTTCGATCCAGAGCGAGCGCGAATGGAAGAAATTGTGCGCGGATGTTCTCGGCCGGCCCGACCTGCCCAGCGACCCCAGATTTTCCAGCATGGTCGAGCGCGTGCGCAACCGCCAACTCACCGACCGGGCCGTCGGCGACAGTTTTGGGGCGATGACGCGCGATGCGCTGCTGGCACGCCTGTCTGACGCCGACATCGCGTTTGCCGAGGTCAACACCATGGCGGATCTCGCCGTACACCCCCATCTGCGCCGCATCGAAGTGGAAACCCCGGCGGGACCGGTGCGCTATCCAGCGCCCGCCGCTATCGTCGTCGATCAGCCCCGTCACTATGGCGCCGTGCCCGGGATCGGCGACCACACCGATGTCCCCAAACCTGACGTTCCCAAGCCTGCTCATATCCGGACTAAATCGTCATGACCGACCAACCCGATCTCGATCATTTGCGCCAATGGATCGGCCGCACCGATGCGGCCTCCGATGTCGTCACCGCGCAACTGGTGCGCGGCCTGCGCGCCACTCTGTTCATGGAGATCGGCACGCCGAAGCCGGGAGACGCGGCGCCGTTCACGACGCATTGGTGCCTGGCGCAGCCGGTCTACCCGATGTCGGAACTGGGCCCCGACGGCCATCCGACTCGCGGCGGCTTTCTGCCGCCGGTGCCGCTGCCGCGCCGGATGTGGGCCGGCGGCGAACTGGAATTTTTCGAACCGTTGCGTGTCGGCGATGAGGTGACGCGGACGTCGCGCATATCTGACGTGACGATGAAGACCGGCAGCACCGGCATCCTGTGTTTCGTATCGGTGGAACATGCGATCGCGACGCCTCGGAGAATCGCGATCCGCGAGCGCCAGGATATCGTCTATCGAGACGTATCGGCCGGGCAGCCACCCGCCAAGACACCCCCGCCGCCGCCGCCGCCTGTTGCGAAACATCGCGAAAGCCACATGGCCGATCCGGTGCTGCTGTTTCGATATTCGGCGCTGACCTTCAACGGTCACCGCATCCATTACGACCGCGACTACGTCACCAGGGTCGAGGGCTATCCCGGCCTGATCTTCCACGGCCCGATGCAGGCGGCCTTCATCGTCGAACTCGCCGCGAAACTTCACGGCGGGACTGCGCCGAAGAAATTTGTCTATCGCGGGGTGCAGCCGCTGTTCGAAGGCAGCGAATTCAGCGTCAACGCCAATGATATCGGTTCCGGCATGGAGCTATGGACCGCGAATTCGGCAGGTCAGCCGACCATGAAGGGTACCGCGACGTGGTGAGGGGCATAAAGATCGCGCAAGCGGAAACCTGCCCCCTCTCCACCCAACTCGGGCTTACCCGAGTTGGGCATTTTAAATTATCGAAGTCGGATATATCCGACTTCGATTGGGAGAGGGTTGGGGTGAGGGGGTACGCTCCCACGTTAGGCCGTAACCCCTCACCCGGCGCTTCGCGCCGACCTCTCCCAAAGGGAGAGGTGACGAAAACTCGCAGCGCTTGCTTTGCTGCAAAATCTTCATAAGAGGATTATTAGTTTTGCCACGTGAAAAGTCGAACGCAAGCATCACACCCCTCACCGTCAAACACGCCACGCTCAATTTGTTGCGGGCGTTCGGTATCCGAAAGGTGTTCGGGAATCCCGGCTCGACCGAATTGCCGTTCCTCAGCGACTGGCCCGACGACATCGATTATGTGCTGGGTTTGCAGGAAGCATCCGTGATCGGCATGGCCGACGGTTACGCCCAGGCCACCCGCAACGCCAGCTTCGTCAATCTGCATTCCGCCGCCGGGCTCGGCAATGCGCTCGGCAATATCTACACCGCCCACCGCAACCAGACCCCGCTGGTGATATCGGCAGGCCAGCAGGCGCGCGGCCTATTGCCGCTGCAGGCCTTTCTCTATGCCGAGCGCGCCTCGGAATTTCCGCGTCCCTATGTCAAGTTCAGCATCGAGCCGGCGCGCGCCGCAGACGTTCCGGCGGCGATCGCGCGCGCCTATTACGTGGCGATGCAGCCGCCCTGCGGACCGACCTTCGTGTCGGTGCCGATCGACGACTGGAGCCATCCAGCGCAAACCGTCGAAGCCCGCAGCATCAGCCGCGAGCTCGGACCCGACGCGAGCGCGATGCAGGCGCTGGTCGCGGCGCTGTCGTCGAGCAAGCACCCGGCCTTCGTGGTCGGCCCCGGCGTCGACCGCGCACTGGCGGTCGATCTGATGGTGCGCGTCGCGGAGAAGGCGCGGGCCGCGGTCTGGGTCAGCCCGTTTTCGCCGCGTTGCAGTTTCCCGGAACGGCATCCGCAATTCGCGGGCTTCCTTCATGCCTCGCCGGCGCAGCTTTCGGACGCGCTACGCGGCCATGACCTGGTAGTGGTGATCGGCGCGCCGGCGTTTACCTTTCACGTCGAGGGCCAGGCCTCGATCTTCGATGGCGCGACCGCGATTTTCCAGATCACCGACGATTCCGATGCGGCCGCGACAACGCCTGTCGGCACCAGCATCATCGCAACCATGAAACCGGCGCTGACGATGCTGCTCGATCTCTTGCCCGAGACCAAACGCGCCAAACCGGCCGGCCGCGTCCTGCCACCGGCGCCGGTCAGCGGCGATCCGATTCCGGTCGAATTTCTGCTGCACGCGCTCGCAACCGCGATGCCTGGCGACGCCATGCTGGTGGAGGAAGCCCCGTCGCATCGGCCGGCGATGCAAAAATTCATGCCGATGCGCGGACAGGACAGTTTTTACACCATGGCCAGCGGCGGGCTTGGCTACGGCCTGCCGGCCTCGGTCGGCATCGCGCTCGGCTATCCCGGCCGCCGCACAGTTTGCCTGATCGGCGACGGCTCGGCGATGTATTCGATCCAGGCCTTGTGGACCGCGGCGCAGCGCAAGCTGCCGCTGGCGGTGGTGGTGATCAACAATGCCGGCTACGGCGCGATGCGCTCGTTCAGCCAGGTGATGCAGGTCCGCAATGTGCCCGGCCTCGATCTGCCCGGCATCGATTTTGTCGCGATCGCGCAAGGCCTCGGCTGCGACGCCGTGCACGTCAGCAAGGCGTCCGAACTCGCAGCGGCGCTCAAGCGCGGTCTCGCGCACGACAGCACGAGCCTGATCGAAGTGATGGTGGATTCGGCGGTGCCGGTGCTTTATTCGCGGAAGCACTAGCGTAGCTCGCAGCATGAGCTGACCTCAACCAGAGGAGCGGCCTGTTGGCCGCGTCTCGAAGCATGAGAGCCGTGGCGCTCATGGTTCGAGACGGCGCAAGCGCGCCTCCTCACCATGAGGGTCGTTTTACTTCCCGAAGCTTTCCCGCATCCTAGCCTGGATCTTTGCCATGCCCGCGATCCAGCGGTCGTAATTTTCGGTCTTCTTGCGCATGTAGCCCAACACCTGCGGATGCGGCAGGATAACAAAAATTTCCTGCTCGATTCCCGCCAGCGCATCGTTGGCCACCTGCTCCGGCGTCAGGTCGCCATCGCCGGATTGCGGGCCTTTGGGAATCGAGCGCAGCATGTTGGTGTCGACGCCCTGCGGGCACAGGATCGAAACCTTGATGCCGTCGGCCCTATGCGAGATCGCGAGGTTTTCGGCGAAGCCGACCGCGGCATGCTTGGTGGTCGAATAGGCTGGACTTCCGACCTGCGACAGCAGGCCTGCGGCGGAAATCGTGTTGAGGAAGTAGCCGCCGCCGCGCGCCTTCATGCGGGGGATCAGGTGCCGCGCGGCATAGACATGGGCCATGACATGGATGGCCCAGCTTTTCGCCCACGGCTCGTCGGAAGCGCCGCCGGCATTTTCGGAAAGCGGATCGAAACCGCCGCCGATGCCGGCGTTGGAGCAGAACAGCGCAATCGGCCCAAAACGTCGCTCGGTCTCCTCGATGAGGTGGAGAATGTCCTTCTCCTGCCCGACGTCGCATTTGAACGCCGCGCCATCGACTGAGGCGGCGACGGCTTCGGCGCCGGCGAAATCGAGATCGGCGACCACCACCTTGGCCGCACCGGCGCGATGGAAGGTTTCGCACAGCGCCCGGCCAATGCCGTTGGCGCCGCCGGTGACAACCACGACCTTGCCCGCGACCTGCATCTTCCTATCCGCTGTCTAGAAGTTTCAGGCCAGCACGAGAGCGAGCACGGCGGTGTAGTGACAGGCCGCACCCAGCAGCACGAAGGAATGCCAGATCGCGTTTTGGAACCGCAACCGCCGCCAGGCGTGAAAGATGACTCCGAAACTATAGAGCAGGCCGCCGGCCACGATGAACCACAGCGCCAGCTGCGGCAGCGACGAAATCCCGGCGTCGTAGGCGATCAGCCCGCTCCAGCCCATCGCCAGGTATAGACCGACGGATACCCTGTCGAAGCGCCCCGGAAAAAACAGCTTCAGCACAATCCCGACCGCGGCCACGCTCCAGACCCCGATCAGCAACGACACCGCAAAGATGCGGTCCTGCAACTGGGCGAACACCGGCGTATAGGTCGCGGCGATCAGAATGTAGATCGCGGAGTGATCGAAGCGGCGCAGCAGCCATTTGCCGCGCGTGACCGGCCAGAGATTATAGGCGGCCGAAAACCCGAGCATCGCCAGCAATCCGGTGGCGTAGACCGACACCGAGACGATTTCGTAGGCGGAAGCAAATACGCCGGCCAGCACGATCAGCGCGGTGGCGGCGATCAGGCCGCAGAACACGCCGACCCCGTGCACGACGCCGTCGGCGATCAGCTCGGCCCGATCGTAATTCCAGCGGACGGCGCCCTTCGCCGCATGGACGGAAGTCGAGGCGAATTGCTTGAGTTGGAATACGGTCATGGCGGCCCGGCGAGTTCCTGACGAAGCGATAAATCAAACCTCCGGGGAGGTCAACGAACCCCGAACTCCTCGGCTTGAATCGCGTCGTAAGTATGAAACTTGATTTCCCCCCGCCAATCGCCACTTTCCGGGTGTCCTGCCGCCCATTTCCGCCGTCAAATCGAGCTTCAGCGCCCGCATGGTCCTCCATTTTTCCGATATCGTCGAGGAAGCGCGCCTGTCGGCGCGCGCCCTGACGGATTATGGCGGGCACTTTTTCAATCCGACGGTTCGGCTCGGCGTCACCGGGCTGTCGCGGGCCGGCAAGACCGTCTTTATCACCGCGCTGATTCACGGCCTGACCCGTGGCGGCCGCTTTCCGGTTTTCGAGCCGTTCGCGACCGGGCGGATCGCCCGCGCCCGGCTTGAGCCGCAGCCCGACGACGCGGTGCCGCGGTTCGATTACGAGAACCATGTCCGCACCCTGATCGAAGCGCGCCGCTGGCCGAATTCGACGGTCGATATCAGCGAACTGCGGCTGGTGATCGATTATCAGCGGCAGAGCGGCGCCGACCGCAAGTTGACGCTCGACATCGTCGACTATCCCGGCGAATGGCTGGTCGACCTGCCGCTGCTCAACAAGAGTTACGAGCAATGGTCCGCCGAGAGCCTGGCCTTGTCGCGGGAAGATCCCCGCGCGCGGCTCGCCGCACCCTGGCACGCGCAGCTGGCGACGTTGAACGCCGAGGGTCATGAGGACGAGCAGGCCGCGCTGACGGTCGCGCGGCTGTTCACCGACTATCTGCGCGCCTGCCGCGACGAGCGCTTCGCCATGAGCCTGCTGCCGCCGGGCCGCTTCCTGATGCCGGGCAATCTCGCAGCCTCGCCGGCGCTGACCTTCGCGCCGCTCGATCTGCCGGTCGACCAAATGGCGCCGGCGGGATCGCTGTGGGCGATGATGGTCCGGCGCTACGAGGCCTACAAGGCCGTGGTGGTTCGCCCGTTCTTTCGCGATCATTTCTCGCGGCTCGATCGTCAGGTCGTTCTGGTCGACGCGCTGGCGGCGTTCAACTCGGGACCGGCGGCGCTGCACGATCTCGAGGCGGCGATGGCGGGAATTCTGGACTGCTTCAGGATCGGCCGCAGCACGCTGCTCAGCAGCCTGTTCCGGCCGCGGATCGACCGCATCCTGTTCGCCGCCACCAAGGCCGATCATCTGCACCATTCGAGCCACGATCGCCTGGAGGCGGTGTTGCGGCGGACTGTCGCCAAGGCCGCGGCGCGCGCCGAAGATACCGGGGCGGCGATCGACGTCATTGCACTGGCCGCGGTCCGCGCCACCCGCGAGGCGACGGTGGCGCGCGGTCGGGAAAAACTGCCCTCGATCCTCGGCATCCCTGCCGCGAGCGAGATCGCGGGCGGCGCGACGTTTGACGGAAACACCGAGGTCGCGACCTTTCCGGGCGATCTGCCTGATGATCCGGAACAGCTTTTTGCGGGCGAAGCCGCGTTTCGCGGCCTGTCCAGCGCCTCCGCTGAAAAGACCGATTTTCGCTTTCTCCGCTTTCGCCCACCGCAACTCGAGAGCCAAGGCCCGGAGGGCCCGGCCTTGCCTCACATCCGCCTTGACCGCGCCCTCCAGTTCCTGATTGGAGACAAACTGCAATGAGCGAGCGATCTTTCCATCGGCGGCCGGCGACCTTCAAGCTCGACGACCCCGGCGTGATCGTGATGGACCCGGATGATGCCAGCCGCCCGTCGCGCGGCACCGTCCACATCACGCCGGAAGCCGATCCCGCGCTGCTGCCGGCCCCGATTGAGGCGCCTATCCTCAGCCTGCAACGCGGTTTCCGCTGGGGCGCGACGTTCTGGATCGCCATCGCCGGACTGGTCCTGCTCGGTCTCGGCCTTGGCGTCGCCGGCTTGATCGAGGATCTGTTCGCGCGCAGCGAGGGCCTCGGCTTGCTCGGGCTGGTGTTTGCCTGCGCCGCCACGCTGGCGTTCGCGGTTGTGGTTGGGCGGGAAGCGCTCGGGCTGGCGCGGCTCGCCGCCATCGAGAAACTACATCAGCGTGCGGCCGAGGTGCTCCTGAGCGACGATCGCGCGGAAAGCCGGGTCATCGTCCGGGAATTGACAAAACTGGCGCACCAGAACCCGCATCTGGCGCGGGCCCGCGCCACACTGCAAGGCCATGTCGACGACATCATCGACGGCGCCGATCTGGTTCGATTGGCCGAGCGCGAGCTGATGACGCCGCTCGATCGGGAGGCGCGCCGCCTCGTCTCGTCGGCCGCGCAGCGCGTCTCGATCGTCACCTCGGTCAGCCCGCGCGCTTTGGTCGACGTGCTGTTCGTGTTTGCCGCGTCGCTGCGCCTGATCCGGCAGCTGGCGCGATTGTATGGCGGACGGCCCGGCGCGCTCGGCATGATCCGGCTGTTGCGCCACGTCATCGTCCATGTCGCCATCACCGGCGGCATGGCGGCGAGCGACAGCATGATCCAGCAGGTGCTCGGCCATGGCCTGGTTGCGAAACTGTCGGAGCGGCTCGGCGAAGGCATTCTCAACGGCCTGCTCACCGCGCGGCTCGGCCTGGCCGCCATCGACGTCACCCGCCCGCTGCCGTTCACCGCCCTGCCGCGGCCCGCCCTCAGCGATCTGGCCAAGGACCTGCTGCGCAAGCGCGACAGCGAGGAGTGAGCGTTAGCCAGACTAGATTCCGACTCATGAATTGACGCGTCGCGCATGTTCAGCGCACCTCTCCCTTTGGGAGAGGTCGGATTGCATCGCCAGATGCGATCCGGGTGAGGGGTTACGGCCTAACGATAGATTGTAACCCCTCACCCGGCGCTTCGCGCCGACCTCTCCCAAAGGGAGAGGTAAAGCGGTGCATGCCGCCCGCACCGACCACAATTCGAGCTACGCAGGCGCGACAATCTTCGTGCGCAGCGACATCAGACCTTCGAACCCGATCACCATGTCGTCGCCAGGCTGCAGATAAAGCTCGGCCGCGTTGGGCTGTCCGACCGCGACGCCGCTCGGAGCGCCCATCGCAATCAGGTCGCCCGGCTCGAACACGACATAGCGCGAAAAGTGCTCCAGCACGTCGGCGATCTTGTAGAGATAGTCGCCGGCCGAGGCCGGCTGCGCCAGCGCAGCAACCGACAGCGCCAAAGCGGCAGCAATTCGAGCGAGCATCATCAGGATTCTCCGTACAGAGTCAGTTGAAAATCACCCGCCAGCACGCGCCAGCGGTAGAGCGGCGAATCCGGCGGCGGCGAAAGCTCCGGTGTCCAGCCGGTCAGCTTCTCCAGCGCATAGGTGTCCATCACGATCCCGCGCCAGCTGCGATCGACCCGCTCGAGCGGCGTTCGCACCGCCGTGGTGGCAGCCCATACCGGATTGGCATTGTCGGGCTCGCGCGCGACGTAAAGCCCGGTGTGGCCTTTGATCAGGCTCATGCCGGGGTCGCGAAAACCGATGAACCGGCCGCGCTCGTTGATCTGGACCACCGGGACGCGGCCGTTGAAATACCAGCGCAGCATCGAATAGGTGCGGTAGTCCGTGGTCGCGATCCAGGTCGCGCCGGTCTTTTTCAGCTCAGCCTGTGCCCGCGCCACGACCTGCTCGTAGCCCGCCTCGCCGCCGATGGGGTCGGCGCGGCCGATGAAATTCCAGGGACAGGCGACATAATAGAGAAACACCAGAACGACGAAGACGATGCCGGAGGCAATGGCCGCGACCGCCCACGACACGGTCGATTTGACCATCCATGCCGGCCAGCCTTCCCGCGGCAGCATCGCGATGTTGATGGAAGCGGCGGCAAACCCGGCCGGCCACAGGAACATCGGCCAGGTATCGCCGACCCGCAGCGTCAGCGATTTCCAGAAAAAATAACCGAAGGGAACCATGACGGAGGTCGAAAGCAGGATCGCCACCGCGTCGCCGCGGCGATATCCCCGCCACGCCGTCAGCGCCACGCCCGACAAAACCACCGGCAGCAGGATAAATCCGACCAGCCCGAATTGCAGGCCGATAAAATCCCCGACGGTACGAAGCGAGTATTCGTGAGTCGCGGTGGCCCGCACCAGCTGAAAGCGGAATGACGCCCAATCGTGCTGCTCGTTCCAGATCAGGACCGGCAGGAACACCACGACGGCAATCAACGCCGCGAGCCATGGATAGGGGCTCGTCAGCCAGCGCCGGCGCCAGTCCGGCACCAGTATGAAAGCCAAAACGGCGGGCACCAGCATGACGGCAGTGAATTTCGACAGCAGCGCCAACCCTGCGAACAATCCGGCGGCCAGCCACCAGCGCCCGTCGTCGCTTTCGTAAAGCCGGACCAGTGCCCACAGCATGGCGACCGCAAACGGGATCAGGGCGACGTCGGGCGAAACCTTGGCCATCAGCAGCCCGTAATAGAGCGCCGCCTCCGGCATCAGCACCGCCAGCACGATCGCTCTGATGTCGTGGGTTACGCGCCGGACGATATCGGCGAGCAGCAGTTGCGTGACCAGCATGGCCAGCACCCCGGCAAACCGCACGCCGAAATTGGTGTCGCCGAAAATAGCGGTGCCGAAGCGGATGAACCAGGCGATCATCGGCGGATGGTCGAGGAAAGAAAGCACGTTCTCCTTCGACCAGGTCCAGTAATAGGCCTCGTCGGTGCGCAGGTCGAGCAGGCTCGCGTAAACCACCCGCATCGCCGTCAACGCCGCGATCACCGCGGCGACGGTAAACCATTGCCGGGGACTAAAACTGTCCGGTCTGGTGTTTCTGCTGTTGGGCGGGGCGATGATCACGGCGCTTTCTCCCCGACTCCGGATGGGGTGTCAACGTGCGGGCATCAGTCTCGTTGCGTCGTCCCGGCGAAGGCCCGGCCGATGGGTGAAAAGGTGGTCACCGACCGCATTAAACTTTAACATTGCGAGAGCTTATCGACGGAATCGCATGACCCCACCGATCCGCACCCATCTGACAAAATACTTCCGCGGCATCGGCGTGCGGCAGATCCGCCTCGCCTGCGGGCTGGTGTTGTTTTCCTACCTGGTCAGCCATTTCCTCAACCACGCGCTCGGCAGCATCTCGCTGGATGCGCTTGCCGCCGGCGTCGGCTACCACATCATGTTCTGGCAATTTCTTCCGGTCGCCATCGTGTTTTATACCGCGGCCCTGGTCCATTCCGGTCTCGGAATCTGGGCGCTTTACCAGCGCCGGCAATTTCACTGGAAAGCCATCGAGCCGCTGCAACTCGTGCTGGGCTTAAGCATTCCCGCGCTGATCATCGCCCACATCACCGACGTGCGGCTCGGCCATAGCCTGTTCGGGCAGGAGCGGCTCTACCCGCAGGTGCTTTATGCCGACTGGGTGGCGGCGCCGCATGGAAAGTGGCTGATGTTCACGGTCCTCACCGTCGCCTGGGTTCACGGCAGCATCGGGCTTTATTTCTGGCTGCGGATGAAAGCGTTCTACACCCGCGCCGCACCCTTTCTGCTCGCCGCGGCGGTGCTGATTCCGACGCTGGCCATGCTCGGTCTTTATCAGGGCGGCCGCAGCATCGTCGCCGACGGTGGCAGCCCCGAATGGAAGGCGGGCAACCTTTCGCAGCGCCAGCTCGGCACGCCGGCCGAACAGGACGTGCTGGAAAAAATCGTCGACGATTTCCTGATCTTCTATCTCGGCGTGATCGGGTTGGTGCTGTTGGCAAAGGGCGCGCGCGCCCTGCTCGAGCGGCGTCGCGGCATGGTCACCCTGTCGTATGGCAACGGCCGGACGATCCGGGTGCCGAAGGGGCTAAGCGTGCTCGAGGCCAGCCTGCGCCACAATGTCCCGCATGCCAGCGTCTGCGGCGGCCGCGCCCGCTGCTCGACGTGCCGCGTGCGCGTCGTCAGCGACAGCGGCGCCTTGCCGCCGCCTTCC
>Ga0208849_1001723_pt1 | contig 13961 bp, 11 predicted proteins | sample NGESurdeep072012_10_FD_184470 | JGI IMG/M metagenome (GOLD analysis project Ga0208849, IMG submission 184470) | Arctic peat soil microbial communities from Barrow, Alaska - NGEE Surface sample 53-3 deep-072012 (SPAdes) | ecosystem: Environmental > Terrestrial > Soil > Wetlands > Peat ...
AACCCAGCACCACCACCGCGCCTTCGAGCTTCGCGCGCATCACCGCCACGTCGCGGCCATGGTAGCGTGGCGTCTCTTCTTGCTTGTAGCTGGAGTCATGCTCTTCATCGACAAGAATCAGCCCGAGGTCTTTCAGCGGCGCGAAGACTGCCGACCGCGTTCCTACCACCACGCGCGCCTCGCCGCGCCGGATGCGGTGCCACTGCTCCGCGCGCTCATCCGGCGTCAGCGCGGAGTGCAGCAACGCCACCTGCGCACCGAAGGCAGCATAGAGCTGCCCCGCCATCGCCGGCGTCAGCCCGATCTCCGGCACCAGCAGCAGCGCCGATTTGCCAGCATCCAGCGCGCGCAGCATGGCCGCGAAGTAGACGCTCGTCTTGCCTGATCCTGTCACTCCGTACAGCAGGATCGGCTTGAACTCTCCCTGCGACATCACCGCCGCAATCGATCCCAGCGCCTCCATCTGCTGCTCGTTCAGTGCATGCTCATGCGCGTGCTTCTTGCCCTCAAGGTGCACTCCGCCCAGCACAAACTCCTCCGGCTGCTCGTCTATTCCAACCAGACCGCGCTTTACCAGCGTCGCAAGCGTTGTCGCTGGAACCCCCATGTCGTTCAGGATCGCCGAATCCCGCAGATCCACTACTCGCATCCGACCGCCAGTTGCTGCCAGTTCCGCCAGGATCGCCGTCTGGTTCGCATTCAACTTCGGGATGCGTGCATCGGGAACAAGCACCGCGACGCGCTCCAGCCGCCGCGCATCGCGCTCTTCGGCCATCGCCTCCCGCGTGAGCCACCTCTTCCGCACCATGCCGTCCAGCAGCGCCTTCTTCGCGCCCGTGGAGGAGCGCAGGGCGGCCAGTCTCGCCGTCTTTCCATCTTCCAGATAATTCAGCACCGCATACTCGCGGTCCTGCTCCTCCGAAGTCAGCTTCGACCGTCGCGACGTGCCCTTCTGAGCCCCTTCGTACAGCACGCGTCGCCCGGCCTCTGCAATGCGATACAGAAACTCCCGCCGGACCTCGGCCCCCAGCGGCAGCATCCCGCGCAGCACCTCGCCCAGCGGTGCAACGTAGTACTGCGCAATCCATTCGGCCAACCGCATCAGTTTGTCGGAGATCAGGCCCTCTGTGTCCAGCACCTGCTGGACGGGCTTGATCTCGACGTCTTCCGACGGTCGCAAATTGTGCAGCCTCACCACCACGCCTAGCAGCCGCTGCCCGCCGAACGGCACCAGTACGCGGGCACCTACCGGGGGCACAACGCCGTTCACGGCATAGGTGAATGCCTGGTCCAAAGGGACCGGCAGGGCTACATCGCAGTAAGTTGGAGGTGGCGTCTCGTTCAAAGCCTCTTCAGACTATCGCTCCGCCCTGTGCAGACTCCGCTTACTGCGTTATATCCCCATTCCCTGCGCGGGTTCCCCGTTCGCTCCAGGCGCACAATCCACGCGCCTCGCGATGGTATTCTGGGTAGAGATCACGAACACTGGAAGCGCACAAAAACAACTCCCCAATGAGGTGAAATGCATGGCGACGGCAACGATCGATAAGGCGGCTCTCGATTACAAGGTGGCAGACATCGGCCTGGCCGACTTCGGACGCAAGGAGATCGACATCGCCGAGCAGGAGATGCCCGGCCTGATGGCCATTCGCGCCAAGTACGCCCCTGGCAAGCCTCTCGCCGGCGTCCGCGTCACCGGCTCGCTGCACATGACCATCCAGACCGCCGTGCTCATCGAGACCATGGTCGCCCTGGGCGCCGACGTGCGCTGGGCCAGTTGCAACATCTTCTCCACGCAGGACCATGCGGCCGCCGCCATTGCTGCTACAGGCGTCCCCGTCTTCGCATGGAAGGGCGAGAGCCTCGAAGAGTATTGGTGGTGTACGAACCAGGCGCTTAATTTCCCCGGCGGCAAAGGCCCGCAGCTCGTCATTGACGACGGCGGCGACGTCACGCTGCTCATTCACAAAGGCGTCGAGCTTGAAAAAGGTGAAAAGTGGGTGGACTCACCTTCCGGCTCGCAGGAAGAGAAAGTCATCAAGGACCTCCTCAAGCAGGTCTATAAAGAAGACCCCAAGCGCTGGCAGTCCGTCGCCAAGGACTGGCGCGGTGTTTCCGAGGAGACTACCACTGGTGTGCACCGTCTCTACCAGATGCTGGAGCAGGGTAAACTGTTGGTCCCAGCCATTAACGTCAATGATTCGGTTACCAAGTCCAAGTTCGACAATCTTTACGGCTGCCGGGAGTCGCTGGTGGACGGCATCAAGCGCGCGACGGACGTGATGGTCGCCGGGAAGGTCGCCGTCGTGTGCGGCTATGGCGATGTTGGCAAAGGCTCGGCTGCTTCCCTGCGTGGTATGGGAGCGCGCGTAGTCGTCACAGAGATCGATCCCATCAATGCGCTACAGGCCGCGATGGAAGGCTATGAGGTCACCACCATTGAGGAGACGCTCGGCCGAGGCGACATCTACGTCACCTGCACCGGCAACGTGGACATCATCACCGTCGACCACATGAAGCTGATGAAGGACCAGGCCATCGTCTGCAACATCGGCCACTTCGACAACGAAATTCAGATGGAGAAGCTGAGCGAAGAGAAGGGAATCACCCGGCTGAACATCAAGCCGCAGGTGGACAAGTACACCTTCTCCTCGGGCAACAGCATCTTCGTGCTCGCCGAAGGCCGCCTCGTCAATCTCGGTTGCGCGACGGGCCATCCGAGCTTCGTCATGTCCAATAGCTTTGCCAACCAGACGCTCGCGCAGCTTGACCTTTGGAAGAACAAAGACACCTACAAGGTCGGTATCTACATCCTGCCCAAGAAGCTGGACGAAGAGGTCGCCCGTCTGCATCTCGAGAAGATCGGCGTCAAGCTCACCACGCTCTCCAAGCGCCAGGCCGACTACCTCGGTGTGGCCGTCGAGGGCCCTTACAAGGCCGAGCACTACCGCTACTAGGCTCGGCATTCTGCTTGCCACAGGTCCCCGCCACTCGGCGGGGATCAGTGCGTTTTGCCCTCGTATCTGCGATTCCGGCCACGGTGCCAATTCATCCGGATCCAGTGCGATGAATCGCAGGAGCGCTTTCTCTCACTTCAGGCGGCATATCCGCACGCTCACATTCGTATACGGACACGCGAACGTGGTTTTCGCACCGGCATCCAGCACCACCCACTTCACGCCGAGCGGCCTGAGTCGCGAGACTCGTTCAGCATCGCCGATCGCATTCAATCCAGCCTGCGCCGCCACACCGCGTGCCCACATATCGGCCAGGTCGGGTGCAATCGACGCCTCGCCGCCATCCTTCGAGCGGTCCGGCAGCGCACTCCGTTCCGCGATTGCGCGAAAATTCTGCGCGTCCTCACCTGCGGCATGGATGTAGTCCGCATCCACAGCGAACAGCGCATCGGGCAGCGTGTTCGCGCGGATCCACTCAAATGCCTGCGCCCATGCACTCCTCGGCGTCATCCACGGCATCTCGAGATGATTTGATCCGGGATACTCAGCTTGCGCAGCGCCAAACATCGCTCCGCCCAGCAATACGACCGCAGCGCCCCATCGCCACGCGCTCCGCCGAAGCACCCGGTCGCCAAGCCAACCGCCCAGCATCACAATCATCACCACATACACAATCTGAAACACCCGCAGCGGCTGCATCCGCGCGATCAGATGCGTCGTTGAAGCCTCGCTCGCCAACAGCAGCGCCAGGACGCATACGGTTACACCGATGGTCACCGCCATCCGCGCCAGCGCGTCTCGCGCTTCCAACAATCCGGATGCGCCAGGTTGCGATGCTGGGAGGTGAGATCGAAACACCGGCCCACGCCCTCTTCGGGCGCCAAGCCATGCCACCCCGCCGAGTATTCCAAGCGGCGCAAACAACCCAACTACTTCGTACCAGCGCCATTCTCCCAGGAACCAGTAGCTGCGCGACAGCGCCGCGCGAACATACGCTGCGCTCTCAGCCGGCGCAAACCCCTGGGCACACGCCGCCGCGATAGCTGCGGCCGCGCACAATCCCGCAACTCCCCACACGCGCACTGCACGGCTGCGCGCGCGTATAGATGCAAGTAGCGCCGTCGCAAACGCCGCATACATCGCAGTGAGCGGATGCATCGCCGCGCACACAGCCAGCCCCGCAGCCCACAGCGCCCATCCACGTCGCCGCCGCTCCGAATTGTGCCATTGCGTCGCATCCAGCGCGCCGACTATTGCCAGGATCATCGCCGGCGTGGCGAGGCTCCTTGCTGTGAGATATGGGTCCATCACATACAGCGCCGTCCCGGCTACCGGCAAGCCCAGCCAGCATGCCAGCAGCACTACTGCGCCGGTACGCGCTTCACTCCGTAACGAAAGCCGCGCTGCCAGCATCCACGCTGCAAAAAGCGCTGCCCATACACTCAACGCATGCAGCGCCAGGAGCATCCAAGGCAGCGTCAGATGCGTTAGCGGCACCAGCTCCGCCACCATCGGTGCAAACAATGACCATCGCGACGGTTCCATCGCAAATGCAGCGTCGTGCGGATACAACCTCGCATCCAGCAGGTACTTCACGCCGGCCGCGTAGATCCCGCCGTCCTCCGCGAAGGGGTGATACCCGGCAACGATCACCGCAAGTATTGTCGCTACGCTCACCAGCGCGATAACTCGCTGGCGCTCTCCAATACTTCGCGCAACTCGCACGCGTAGGCGGACGCGCCGCGCCTCAACTGGTGCTACTAGAACTCCCAACGCTTATCGCTCCAATGCGGTCCCGTTCGCATCCTCCATCTTAGACGCGCGCGGGCGTATATTAACTCCTTCAGCTTTGGTCGCAATCAGACCCCTTGCAAGAGGCGCCGCTTATGGACCGCAAAGAGATCGTCGAGAAGAAACAGAAGTACGTCTATCCCGCCGTCTATAACTACTTCGCCGATCCGCTGCCCATGGCGCGCGGCTTTATGCAGCATCTCTGGGACGTTGACGGTCGCCAGTATCTCGACTTCTTCGGGGGCATTGTCACCGTTGGCGTTGGCCACGCCAACCCGCGCATCACCTCCGTACAGAAGCAGCAGCTCGACACCATGAGCCACTGCTCTACCGTCTACCCCACAGAGCAGATGGCCGCGCTCGCCGAAAAGATCGCCCAGATCACGCCCGGCAAACTCGAAAAATCCTTCTTCACCTCATCGGGCTCCGAGGCCAATGAGACCGCCATCGACTCCGCGCGCATGCACACCGGCCGCATGGAGATCATCGCCCTTCGCCACTCCTACTCCGGCCGCACCGCGCTCACGCGCTCGCTCACCGGCATCGCCGCATGGCGCAAGGCTACGTATCAGATCGGCGTCGTCCACGCCATGAACCCCTACTGCTATCGCTGCCCCCTGGGCAAGACCTACCCCTCCTGCGAGGTGGCCTGCGCCCAGGACATCGAGGCCGTCATCCAGGCATCAACCTCAGGTGCGATTGCCGGCATGATCGCCGAACCCATCCAGGGCGTCGGCGGCTTCATCACCCCGCCCAAGGAGTACTTCAAGCTCGCCTTCTCCATCGTCAAGCGCTACGGCGGCGACTTCATCGCCGACGAGGTGCAGACCGGTTGGGGCCGCACCGGCAAAGGCTGGTTCGGCATTGAGCACTGGGAGGTAGAGCCCGACATCCTCACCGCCGCCAAGTCGCTCGGCAACGGGTTCCCGATTGGCCTGACGGTAGCCACACCCGAGATCGGCAACGCCTATCAGGGCCCCACCATCGCCACCTTCGGCGGCAACCCCGTCGCCTGCGTCACCGCCCGCGCGGTCATCGACCTCATCGAAGAAGACGACCTCATCCGCAACTGCGATATCGTTGGCGGCTACCTGCGCGACGGCCTGCTCGAGCTGCAGCGCAAGTACCCCATCATCGGCGACGTGCGCGGCATGGGCCTGATGCAGGCGATGGAGCTGGTCACCGACCCGAAGACCAAGGATCCCGCGCCCGCGCTGGCCAACCAGATGATGGAGGCCGCGCGCGAGGCCGGCCTGCTGATCGGCAAGGGCGGCATGTATAACAACGTGCTGCGCATGTCCCCTCCCATGAACATCGCCAAGTCCGATGTCGACCAGGCCCTCCGCATGCTGGACACCGCGTTCGCCTCCGTCACCGCGAAAACGCTAGCGAACGCCTAGCTTCTTGTTTCGTGCAAATTGGCGTTAGGCCTTTACGCGAATCCAACAAGATGCTCCGCCCATTCCGCTAGAATCAAGGCTAGTGGCCCTCTCCGACACCTCCGCCTCTGAAGACACTCTCATCCCCGACGGCGCGCCGCCCAACCCCAACGCCCACGGCCCATTTAGCGCGATGCGCCGCGCCCTGCCCTCGGGCGAGGTCATCCGCTTCCTCATGGTCGGTGGCTTCAACACCGCCTTCTCGCTCGCCTTCTACTCCGGCTGCGTCATCCTCTTCGGTCGCACCATGCCGCACCTCAGCAAGCCCCTTATCGCGGACATCGCCTCCATCGTCTCGCAGCCCATCTGCATCACCGTCGCCTTCCTCTGTTACAAACACTTCGTCTTCCGTACCAAGGGCAACTACCTCAAGGAGTGGCTGCGCTGCTTCGCCGTCTACTCCGTCTCCATCGTCGCCGGCCTGGCCATCCTGCCCGCCGCAACCAAGTTCTTCCTGATCTTCAAGTCGCTGCCGCCCAACGCTCCGCCCATCTTCGCCGGCATCGTGAACTCAGTCATCATCGCCTGTTACAGCTACTTCGGCCACAAGAAGTTTTCCTTCAAGCGCTAAATACGCTTCAGCGCCAGACCGACCAGCCGCGCCGATTCAAACTCCAGAAGAGGACCGCGAGGCAGACGCCGCTGAGGGCCACAAGGCCGAGGCCAGCGGCAACCCGCCCGAAGAGCAAGTCCCCGATGCCGAACAGCATGGCGTAGACGAGCGTAAAGCCCAGCACCCAATGCAGAAAGTTATACCGCAGAGTAGGCTCATGCTGCTGCGATGCGGGAGCGAACCTGCGCCAGCCCAGCGCTGCGGGGCGTACGCGATCGTAGAAGGCCTGCAGCGTCGCATCCTTCTCCGGACGCGTCATCAGAGTAACGGCCAGCCAGACTGCTGTGGTGAGAACGGTCGTCGTCAGCATCAGCCATGCAAAGGCGTGCGGATCGTCCTGGTTCAGCGGCGCAAGCGCAAGTGCGGGATCGAACCGATGCAGCAGGCGCACAATAGGTAGGCCAAGGCGGCTCTCCAGTGTCAGCGAGATCGTCGCTGCTGCAATCATTGCCGAGATCTCGCTCCACGCGTTGATGCGCCACCAGTACCAGCGCAGGATGAATACCAGTCCCGCACCTGCGCCCAGCGCGATCAGGAACTTCCATGCCGCCGCAATCGACGCATCATGCGTGAGCATGTATCCCGTAGAACCAGCAGACAAGAGAGCCGCCAAAATCGTCGCCAGCCGCGACATCGCGACATAGTGCCGCTCGCTTTTGTCCGGCGCGAGGAACCGGCGATAGAGATCATTGATCATGTACGACGCGCCAAGGTTCAACTGCGTGCCGATGGTCGACATGTACGCCGCAGCAAAGCCCGCCAGCATCAGGCCGCGAAGGCTAGCCGGCAGGTAATGCACCATCACCCAGACGTAGGCGCCCTCTGTCCCACCCTGTGCAGCGGTGGGGGAGGGAAGCAGCACCAGCGCGACCAGCGCGGTCAGGATCCACGGCCATGGCCGCAGGGCATAATGCGCGATGTTGAACCATAGTGTCGCGCCCAGCGAATGCTTTTCATCCTTCGCGGAGAAGATGCGCTGCGCAATATAGCCTCCGCCGCCCGGCTCGGCGCCCGGATACCAGGTCGCCCACCAGTTGAGCGAGAGCAGCACCAGGAAGCTAAGGAAAAACGGCGACGCCCGCGCCGGAATGAACGCCAGCGTGTCCCGCGCAGCACCTGCGGTCGAATGCGCGGCATCGAAGGCCCGCACCTGGCTTGCAAGCGATCCCATTCCGCCCACTGCATGCACCGCAAAGTACGCCAGCAGGATCACCATGCTCATCTTAAGGACAAACTGCAACATGTCCGTCCACAGGACCGCCCACAGTCCTGAGATGGCGTTGTAACCCAGCGTCAGCGCCAGGCAGCAGAAGACCGCCGTCAGTTGCTGGCGTGGCGTGGTCAGGCCCAGGGTCAGCGCCAGTATCTTGGCCATGGCCAGGTTCACCCAGCCCATGATGATAGTGTTCACCGGAAAGGCCAGGTAGGCCGCACGGAATCCGCGCAGGAATGTCGCGGGCGGTCCGGAATAGCGCAGCTCCGCGAACTCCATGTCCGTCAGCACCTGCGCCCGCCTCCACAGGGGCGCGAAGAAGAAGACCGTCAGCATGCCGGAGAGCAGGAACGACCACCAGAGCCAGTTTCCTGCAATGCCCTGCGTGTAGATCAGCCCGGTGACCACCAGTGGCGTGTCCGCGGCGAATGTCGTGGCTACCATGGAGGTGCCGGCGAGCCACCAACTGACGTTGCGACCGGAGAGGAAGAATTCGCCAATATCGCCCGAGGCGCGCTTCATGTAAAAGAAGCCGATGGCTAGGTTGACCGCGAAGTACGCGGCGATCACCAGCCAGTCGAGCGATGTCAGGACCAACGAGGCCTCCAAAGAACGCGAAGCTCCATCCTATTGCATGAATGGGCAATGTGGGGTTGGTCCGCGCAGGCGGAATTTTGCGACCTACGGCAGGGCCCATGCGCTAGACTCATTTCTTGGTGGATGCGATGAAGACAAGACGGCTTTGGACAGTAGCTTTGGCGGCACTGGCAATAACCGCAATTCCCACAGCAAAGGCGACCGCCGCCGAGCCCTGGGCACGGGCGGTCACTACTGCGACTTACGTCAATGAAAATGGCACTGATCCCGCGCCGCTCAACCTGCGCGAATTGCAAGGCACAGTCGTCGGCTTGGGCGGTGAGGCGATGCCTCGCGCCCAGGTGACGCTATTTACTGAGGCCGACCATTCGCCGGTCGCAACCGTCACCAGCGACCGTGAAGGCAAGTTTCGCTTCGATAAAGTGGAAAAGGGATTCTACCGCGTGCTCGCGCGCGTAGAGGGCCTATGTCCCGCGAACGTGCCGGTAAAGCTGGAATCATCGTTGTTCGCCAAGCGCAAGCTCATCATCACCATGCGCCCGAAGGGTCTCGACACCTGCAGCTATGGTGTGGCAAAGTAGGCACCGCTATTGATTTCTTTAGTTGTCATTCTGAGCCGTAGGCGAAGAATCCCCGCATTTAGTGCGCCGGTTCAGTTCGAGTAGCCGGCAGGGCTACTGTTTCGCAAGGTCGAACACCTTCTCCATCGACTGCCACTTCCGCACCAGATCGCCACCCTCGGGCACGGCCTGGAACTGCGCCATCAGCGCCTCCCATTGCTGGACCTTTGGGTTCGCCCGGTCCATTGCCGCCTTGCGCTCGAACGAGAAATCCTCAGCCACGTCCATGATCATGAACATGCGCGTGTCCAGCAGGTATATCTCCATGCCCGTCACACCGGCGGCATAGAGGCTGTCGCAAATCTCCGGCCATATCTTCTCGTGATAGCGCTTGTACTCAGCGATTTTGGCCGGATCATTCTTGAGGTCGAGAGTGAGACAGTGGCGTGGCATCGGGTTCCTGACGAGTAGTATCTGCTGTTTCATATTGTCGTCGCAAAAGGCGACGCGCGATCCACAAAACGATTCCAAGAACTGCATTGATAATGGCTGGTCTCAGAACATGCGGCCAGTTCCAATTGTCCTCAGTCCAGCAATTTGCACAACCTTCGATCTGAATATGGATCAGCCATGCCTTTACGTAAGGCAGACCGCCTTCAATGAACTTAATAAAGCAATATGGGATAGTCATGGCGAAGAACGCAACGATCAAAACGTACGGGATGGACACAATCCAGTAGAAAATGCGCCACGCTAATCGCATCATTCGGTGCTCCCATATTTGCCTTATCCCGGCCCGATGGAGCGCAGCGCGAAGAACAGCAGCACCCCTGCAAAAAAGACGAGTGCCATCTTCACTCCCGGCTCGCGATTGACCTCGGGAACCAGGTCGGTTGCGGCGACGTAAATCGTTACGCCGGCTGAAAGCGGCAGGCCGGCCTTTACCCAAGCGGGGAACAGATTGATGGCCAGCACGCCGGCCAGGGTGGTCGCGCCGAGAAAGAGCGCTGAGTTCAGCGCGGCACGTCGCCCTTGACCGCTGGCCAGCATCACGCTGGCTACGGTGAAGCCCTCAGGAATCTTGTGCAGGAATACTGCGACAAAGAGTATCCAACCCAGCCACGCCGAGACCACAAAGCCCGACCCAATCGCGATACCGTCGAAAAAAGTATGCGTCGCGAGTCCCAACAGGACCGAGTAGCTGCGCCCTGCGGAGAGGAACTCATGGTGGTGCGTCTCCTCGCCGAAGTGGAAATGCGGCACCAGGGTATGCTCCAGCAGATGCACGCCGCAGTATCCGGCCAGCAGCAGGGGCGCGGCCCAGCGAGCGTTGATGACCATGGCCTCGGGCAGCATCTCCAGCAGGGCGGCCGCCAGCATAAAGCCCGCGCCCAGCGCGACGAAATACCGCAGCGCGCGCACCGAAGGTGAGCGTCGCACCAGCAGAAATCCGCCGAGGTAGTCGGCGAGGCCGGCAAAGAGGCCGAGCGCAAGAGCGATCCAGAAGCGCGGTACGGGCATGTCGTATGAACTATCCTGTTACCAGATCAATCTTAGCGTGCGCGCACCCCATCCTGAAGGAACCCCCACGGAATGCCTCTGAACTGCGGAATCGTTGGCCTGCCCAACGTCGGCAAAAGCACCATCTTCAACGCGCTCACCTCTGCCAAGGCCCAGGCCGCGAACTATCCGTTCTGCACCATCGAGCCCAACACAGGCATTGTCACCGTGCCTGACCAGCGGCTCGACAGGATCTCGGCGCTGGTCAAGCCGAAATCGCTCGTGCCAACCACGATGGAGTTCATCGACATCGCCGGTCTGGTTGAAGGCGCCTCCAAAGGTGAAGGGCTGGGCAACCAGTTCCTCGGACACATCCGTTCCACCGACGCGATCCTGCACGTCGTCCGTTGCTTTGCCGACCCCGAGGTCGTCCACGTCGCAGGCGCAGTCAATCCGCTGCATGACATCGACATCATCAACACGGAGCTGCTGCTCGCCGACCTCGAGACCGTCGACAAGCGCTATGCGAAGCTTGAGAAGCTGAGCAAGCCCGCAAATGCGGACGCGAAGATCAAGGCCGAATTCGCCGTAGTCGGCCGCTTGAAAGCAGCACTCGAAGACGGCAAACCCGCGCGAACCGTCGAGCTGACCAATGATGAGCTGCCATACACGCGCGACCTGCACCTGATCACGGCAAAGCCGCAGCTGTATGTCGCGAACGTCGATGAGGACGGCCTGGCAGGATCGAGCGAGTTAGTTGCTGCGGTGGAAAAGCGTGCAGCGGAAGAAAGCTCGCAGGTCATTCGCATCTGCGGCGCCATGGAGGCTGAGATCGCGCAGCTTGATCCTGCTGAGCGCGGCGAGTTCCTGAAGGAGATGGGCCTCGCGGAACCGGGACTGGACCGGCTGATCCATGCGGCCTACGCCCTGCTCAATCTCATCACCTATTTCACCGCGGGAGAGCAGGAGGTGCGCGCGTGGACCATCGTGCGCGGCACAAAGGCGCCAGGCGCTGCTGGCGTGATCCATACTGACTTCGAGAAGGGCTTTATCAAGGCCGACTGCTACCACTCGGACGATCTGTTCAAGTATGGCAGCGAGCAGGCGGTGAAAGAAAAAGGCCTGCTGCGCTCCGAAGGTAAGGAATATGTCGTCAAGGATGGCGACATCCTCTTCTTCAAGTTCAACGTATGACCTGCGAACGACAGACCGGCAGCAAGATCAGCCGGCCGGCGCGCGCCGATGTTCCCCACGCTCCGCGGCCATCAGGATGATAGTTGCAATGCCCAGCAGCAGCGCAGCCCCTTCAACCTTCTCCGAGAGCGAGTGCAGTCGTTCGAAGTGGCGCCGCGCCGCATTTCCTGCGGGCGCAGCACCAATGTCGCCGCCTGCGGCGATGCGGTCGCGCTCCATGGCCGGAACAATACCGCGCTGCACTACCCCCGTTGCGAACATCATCACGACAACCAGCAGAAATTCAATGGGTAGAAGTCTGCGGCTTCGCGGTTCAGTACGGAACCAGAGCGCAATCGTCGCAATCAAAAAGAGGAAGCCGGATGTATTCCCCACCGTGTTCAGGACACGCAATGTCCCGCCAACGATCATCCCCGCCTCGCGTGGAGTGGAGAGCGTGCTAAAAGCCATCGGCGCGAGGATGAAAGCAAAGAAGACCAGTCCCCCAACCCAGACGGTCAGGGAGAGCAGTCGCAGCGCTCGGAAGAAGATCGCCATATCTAGATGCTAGACGACGAGTCTACACCCAGTCGCGACCGATCAGCCGCCGAATGCGCTCCTTCGTCGGAGGGTGGGTCGAGAACAGGCTGCCAAAGCCTCCGCCCAGCAGCGGCGCAATGATGAACAGATGCGCTGTCGCCGGTGTGGCCTGCATTGGAATGCGCTTTGAGTAGCTTTCAAGCTTCTGCAGAGCGCTGGCCAATGCATAGGGATTGCCTGTGGTATGCGCCCCTGTCGCGTCAGCCTCGTACTCGCGCGAGCGTGAGACCGCAAGCTGGATCAGCATCGCCGCAAAGGGAGCCACGATCATCATCGCAAGCGAACTCAGCGCGCCGCCATTACGCCGGCGGTCGCCGCCGCCTCTACCGCCAAAGCCGAAGATCTCCGCATAGTAGGTCATGCGCGCCAGCAACGTGATTGCACCGGCAAGCGTCGCTGCAATGGAGCTCGTGAGGATGTCGCGGTTTTTCACATGGCCAAGCTCATGCGCCAGGACGCCCTCCAGCTCTTCATCGTTTAGCAAACCGAAGATGCCATGTGTCACCGCCACTGAAGCATGCTGCGGGTTGCGTCCCGTTGCAAATGCATTTGGAGAGTCGGTGGGGATGACGTAGATCTTCGGCATCGGGATGCCGTCCTTCGCCGCAAGCCGCTCCACGACTTCATACGCGCGCGGGAGCTGCTCCCGACTTGCCGGCTGCGCGCGATACGCCGCCAACGCGAGCTTGTCCGAAAAGAAGTAGGACGTAAAGTTCATTGCCACCGAGATGGCGAAGGCCAGAATCATGCCGTTCTGCCCGCCCAGGCGGTCGCCCACAAACAACAGCAGCAATGTGAGGCAGACCAGAAGCAGCGTCGATTTGAATGTATTCATCGGCTCTTTCCCCGCAGACATCCTGCCGCGCACTGGCTATTAGACGCGGACGCTCATGATTCGATCCGGCTCAACGCTCGCCGCAGCACAACGTCGAAGGCTGCCTTCTGCTCGGCATATTCCTCTGGCGTGATGCGTCCGGCAGCTCTGTCCGATTCCAGATCAAATAGTTCGTCCTTCAACGTTTGCAAGAGTGAAGTCGCATTTGGGGTAGCACCAAGCGGTCCATTCGCGGAACGAAGCTCCGCCATTGCGGTGGGATACGCAGGAGGCGCCGTTCCGGTTCCATCTCCGGCTTCAGCAGTGGCAGCGGGATTGTTCTTCAGCATGATCCCCGCGCCGGTTGCCAGCGCAAGTCCCAGCCCACCCACGATCCACCACTTGTACTTGGAGAGCGGTGCGTTGTCGCCGCCGGGATCGACCGGCACGCCCAACCCTCCACCTGGCCTGTCTCCACCTGCCGCCTGAGGGGTGCCTGCCCCTTGATCGCTACCCTGCGCCTGTGTGGCCACCCCACTCTCCTGCGGCAACTGGCCGGCGCCAGCGATGGTGAACTCGACCGGCTCCGCGAAGGCAGGCTGGTGATTGTCGTAGCTTTGCGACCTTACCTCGGGATCATTGATCGGTTGGAACGCCGTTCCCTCAAACTGCATGCCCTTGGGCAGCATCACTGCAACATCGTC
>Ga0208849_1001724_pt1 | contig 13958 bp, 11 predicted proteins | sample NGESurdeep072012_10_FD_184470 | JGI IMG/M metagenome (GOLD analysis project Ga0208849, IMG submission 184470) | Arctic peat soil microbial communities from Barrow, Alaska - NGEE Surface sample 53-3 deep-072012 (SPAdes) | ecosystem: Environmental > Terrestrial > Soil > Wetlands > Peat ...
CTCGGGTCGGATCGGCCAGGCGATCGCCGCCGAAGTGCAAGGACGAGGAGGCATCCTCACCGGTGCCGACATGGCCGCGTACGGCGACGCCAAGGCCAGGCTGTTCCAATGGCCGACGTTGGCGGCGAGGGTCATCAATGTCGATGATCCGTTTGGCCGCGAGCTGGCCCAGGACAGCCAACGCCGCGGCGACTCAGGCCAGTTGTTCCTGACCTCGCAGCGCCCATCGCGGGGGCTGGCAAGCGGCGCGGATTATGTGTGCGCCAGCGCAATCGGCGCCGGTGACAGCGGATTGAAACTGGAGATCGTGAGCAGCCGCGGCGCAGCGCAGCTGCCGAGTGCGCTCATCGGCGACTTCAACGTCGATAATCTGCTGAGCGTGCTGGCGGTGCTGCTGGCCTGGGACGTGCCGCTGACGGCGGCCTGCGAGGCACTGTCGCGTTGTTCAGCGCCGCCGGGACGCATGCAGCCCGAGGGCGGCGGAGCGCGCCCATTGGTGCTGATCGACTACGCCCACACGCCCGACGCGCTCGCCCGGTCTCTGCGCGCCGCGCGCGCCTATTGTCGCGGACGCCTGCATTGCGTGTTCGGCTGCGGCGGCGAGCGCGACGCCGGCAAGCGCGGTGAGATGGGTCGCATCGCGGCCCGGGACGCGGACACGCTGATCGTCACCGACGACAATCCGCGCTCAGAAGATCCGCAACAGATCACTGCGGCCATCATGCAAGGCGTGGCGGCGGCCGGCGGCGGCGCGCACACCCGCGTCATACACGATCGCGCGCAGGCCATTCGCACGGCGCTCGCTGCTGCCGATGCCGGGGACGTGGTGCTGGTAGCGGGCAAAGGGCACGAGGAGTTGCAACTCATTGGCGGCGAGCGCCGGCCCTTCAGTGACGCTAAAGTCGTGCGCGCGGTGTTGCTCGACTGGGGCTGCGCATGATCCGCAGCCTGTCGCAGTTTGCTGAAGCCTGCCATGGCCGGCTCCATGGCGCCGACCGCGAATTCGATGAGGTGGCGATCGACACGCGCAAGCTCGCGCCTGGGAATCTGTTCGCGGCGCTGCACGGCGAGCATCTCGATGGCCACAGCTTCATCGCCGCCGCTGCTGCGGCTGGCGCCGCCGGCGCGGTGGTGCAGCGGCGAATCGAGGCGCCGCTGGCACAGATCCAGGTCTCCAATGTCGAGCAGGCGCTCACGCGCGCCGCGCGCTCGGCGCGCGCTGCATTCGCCGGCCCGGTGATCGGCGTGGCCGGCAGCAACGGCAAAACCACGGTCAAGGAGATGCTGGCCGTGATTCTTGGTGAGCTTGGGCCGTGCCTGGCCACGCGCGGCAACCTGAACAATCACCTCGGTGTGCCCATGACGCTGTTGCGCCTGGACGCGAGCCACCGCAGCGCCGTGATCGAGATGGGCGCCAATCGCCGCGGCGATGTCGAGCAGCTGGCGCAGATCGCCCGTCCGGGCATTGGGCTGATCACCAACGCCGGCGCTGAGCACCTGGAAGGGTTCGGCTCGCTCGAATGTGCGGCGCGCGCTGAAGGCGAGATGGTCAGCGGACTGCCCGCGAGCGCCACCGCGGTCATCAATGGCGATGACGCCTACGCATCGCTGTGGCGGGCGAGCACGGCGGCGCGCGTTTGCACTTTCGGACTGCGGCACGAGGCCGATTTTGGCGCCGAGGAGCTGCACTTCGAGGCAGGTGCGCAGGGCTTTAGTACGCGTTTTCGTCTGCGTACTCCCGGCGGCAGTACGGCGGTGAGCCTGGCGCTCGCCGGCCGGCACAATGTCGTCAACGCGCTGGCGGCCGCTGCCGCCGCGGTCAGCGCCGGCGCCAGCCTGGCGCAGGTGGCCTCGGGCCTGAATCAGATGCGGGCGGTGCGCGGACGCCTGCAGTTTCAACGCACCCGCCACGGCGCATGGCTGATCGATGACTCCTATAACGCCAATCCGAGTTCGGTGCGCGCGGGTCTCGAGGTGCTCAGCGAATTGCCCGGACGGCGCTGGCTGGTGCTGGGCGACATGGCAGAGCTGGGCGATGCCGCCGAGGCCAGCCACCGCGAGATCGGAGAATTGGCGCGGACGCTCGGAGTTGAACGGCTATTCAGCTTCGGCGCGCTCGCGGCCCTGGCGGCCGATACGTTTGGCGCCGGCGCCGAATGCTATCGCGATGCCGCCGAACTGGCGCGGGCCGTGGATGCGGCACTCGCCGGCGACGTGCGGGTGCTGATCAAAGGCTCGCGCGTCAACCGGCTCGAGCGCGTGGTCGAGGCGCTGCTGGCGAGCGCCGATGCGCGCAGGGCTGGCTGACGCATGCTGTACTGGTTGGCCAAGCTGCTGGCGGCGCATTACACGGGGTTTCACGTTTTCTCCTATCTCACGCTGCGCGCGATCCTGGCGGTGATGTCGGCGCTGAGCATGGCGCTGCTGGTCGGTCCGAAGATGATCTCGCGCCTGTCGCGCTACCAGATCGGCCAGGTAGTGCGCGACGACGGGCCGCGCTCACATCTGCCCAAGGCGGGCACGCCCACCATGGGCGGCGCACTGATCATCGTCGCCATCGCCGTGAGCACGCTGCTGTGGGCGGATCTTCGCAATCGCTTCGTCTGGATCACGCTCGGCGTCACCGTGGGCTTCGGCATCATCGGCGCGTGCGACGATTACCTGAAACTCGTCGTGGGGAATTCGCGCGGCCTGACGGCGCGCTGGAAATACCTGTGGCAATCGGTACTGGGACTGGGCGCCGCCGTGCTGCTCTACCGCACCGCCCAGGTGCCGGCCGAGCTGGATTTTTTCGTGCCGTTCGTCAAGAGCGTCAGCGTGCCGCTCGGCGCTTTCGGGTTCATCGCCTTGAGCTATTTCATGATCGTCGGCATGAGCAATGCAGTCAATCTCACCGACGGTCTCGATGGCCTGGCGATCATGCCCGCGGCCATGGTGTCCGGCGCGCTGGGTATCTTCGCCTACGCCAGCGGCAATTCTATTTTTGCCAATTACCTGGCGATTCCGGCAATTCCGCAGGCCGGTGAGCTGTTGATATTCTGCGGCGCGCTTGCCGGGGCCGGCCTGGGATTTCTGTGGTTCAACTCCTATCCGGCGCAGGTGTTCATGGGCGACATCGGTGCGCTCGCGCTCGGCGCGGCCCTGGGGGTGGTGGCGATCATCGTGCGGCAGGAGATCGTGGCGCTGGTCATGGGCGGCATCTTCGTGCTCGAGACCGCTTCGGTCATATTGCAGGTGGCGTCGTTCAAGCTGACCGGCCGCCGCATCTTTCGCATGGCGCCGATTCATCATCACTTCGAGCTCAAGGGCTGGGCTGAGCCGAAAGTGATCGTGCGCTTCTGGATCATCAGTTTCCTGCTGGTGCTGGCAGGACTATCGACCTTGAAACTGCGATGACGACATTGCAGCGCGCCGTGGTCGTGGGTCTGGGCAAGAGCGGCTTTTCCGCGGCGCGCTACCTGCTGGCGCAGGGGTTCGAGGTCGCGGTCACCGACAGCCGGGCCGAGCCGCCGGAATGGCCGCGGCTGGCAGCGCTTGGCACCGCTCTGGGCCGCGAGGTTATCGTGCGCCGTGGCGGGTTCGATGCCTCGCTGCTCGAGGGCGCCGAGTTGCTGGTGGTCTCCCCCGGGGTGAGGCCGGCCGGGCCGTTCTTCGATGCCGCGCGCGCCAGGGGCCTCACCGTGGTCGGCGATGTCGAACTGTTTGCGCGCGCTGCGCGCGCGCCGATCGCGGGCATCACCGGCACCAATGGCAAGAGCACGGTGACGACCCTGCTGGCGCAGATGGCCGCGCGCGCCGGACTAGGCATTCGCAGCGGTGGCAACCTGGGCGAGCCGGCGCTGGATCTGCTCGACGACGCGGCTGAGCTCTACGTCATCGAGCTGTCGAGCTTCCAGCTCGAGACCACCAGTTCGCTGTCACTGGCAGCGGCGGTTGTGCTCAACGTGACGGCGGATCATCTGGACCGTTATCGCGACCTCGAGGCCTATGCCGGCGCCAAGGCGCGCATCTATGCGCGCTGCGAGGTGGCGATTGTGAACCTCGACGATGCGCGGGTAGCCGCCATGGTCGAGCCGGCGCGGCGCCGCCTGAGTTTCTCGTTACGTCCGGATTCGGGTGCGGACTACGCGCTCATGCAGCGCGCGGATGGGCCATGGCTCGCGCGTCGCGGTGAGCCGCTGCTGGCTGTGAGCGCCATGCGCCTCACCGGCGCGCACAATGCCGCCAACGCACTCGCGGCGCTGGCGCTGGGTGAGGCCCTGGCGTTACCGCAATCAGCGATGCTGGCGGAACTGCGCAGCTTTACCGGACTCGCGCACCGCTGGCAGTGGATCGCCGACGTGCGCGGCGTGCACTACATCGATGATTCCAAGGGCACCAATGTCGGTGCGACGCTGGCGGCGGTGGCAGGGCTGCGCGGCCCGCTGCTGGTGATTCTCGGCGGCGACGGCAAGGGCCAGGATTTCCGGCCGCTGCACGCCGCATTCAGCGGCAAGGTGCGCTGCGCGCTGCTGATCGGCCGCGATGCGCACACACTGGGCGATGCGCTCGCGGGTGCCTGCGAGTGCCGCTACGCATCGAGCCTCGAGGCGGCGGTGGAGCTGGCGGCCACCGTGGCCGAGCGCGGTGACACGGTGTTGCTCTCGCCCGCCTGCGCGAGCCTCGACATGTTTCGTGACTATGCGCACCGCGGCAAGGTGTTCGCCACTGCGGTACAGGGGCTCGCGGCATGAGCAGCAACACGCTGGCGATGTCGGACACCAAAGCGCGCGGCGGCGGTCCGGCCCTGGACATACCGATGATCACGCTGGCGCTGAGCATCGTGCTGCTGGGCCTGATCATGGTCACTTCGGCATCAATCACGATCGCCGGCCGCGACGGCGATCCGTTTGCCTATCTGGAGCGGCAACTGCTGCTGGTGCTGGTGGGCGGTGCATTAGCGGGATTTACCTTTTCGATTCCGAGTCAGCGGCTCGAGCAGCTGGCATTGCCATTGCTGCTGCTGGCGGTGGCGCTGTTGCTGTGCGTCCTGCTGCCGGGGCTCGGCCACATGGTGAACGGCAGCCGCCGCTGGTTGCGGCTGGCCGGGGTGAACTTCCAGGTGTCGGAGGCGGCGCGCGTGCTCACTCTGATCTATATCGCCAGCTACGCGGTGCGTTTTGAATCAGCATTGCGCAGCGGCATGTCGGGACTGGCCCGTCCGCTGGCGTTGCTGGGATTCATCGCCCTGCTGCTGTTGCTGGAACCGGATTTTGGCGCCGCCAGCGTGCTGTTCATCACCGGCTTCGGCGTGCTGTTTCTGGCCGGTGCGCGCTTGCGCTACGTACTGGTAATGCTGCTCACGGCCGGCGGCTCGATGGTGCTGCTGGTGGTGTTTTCGAGCTATCGCATGCGCCGCATGACTGCATTCCTGGATCCGTGGGCCGATCCATTCAACAGCGGCTTCCAGCTCACGCAGTCGCTGATCGCGATCGGCCGTGGCGAGTGGTTCGGGGTTGGTCTGGGCGCCAGCGTGCAGAAGCTGTTTTATCTGCCGGAGGCGCACACCGATTTCCTGTTCGCGGTGCTGGCGGAAGAGCTTGGATTGTTCGGCGTGGCGCTGACGCTGGGACTGTTTCTGGCATTGACGTGGCGCGCCTTGGTGATTGCGCGCCGCGCCTACGAAGCCGGGCTGAAGTTTCCCTCGTACCTCGCTTCCGGTTTCGGACTGTGGCTCGGCGTGCAGGCGTGCATCAACATCGGCGTCAACATGGGTGTGCTGCCGACCAAGGGTCTGACGCTGCCACTGATGAGTTACGGCCGCAGCAGCCTGATCGTGACTCTGGCCTGGCTTGGCATCGTACTGCGGGTCCATCACGAAACCGTGCGCTGCGCACGGCGCGCCACGCGAGAGCTGCGGGCATGAACGCAAATCCACAAGCGACAGCGCGCGGCACAGCGGCAGCGATGCCGCTGGCGCTGATCATGGCGGGAGGTACCGGTGGTCACGTGTTCCCGGCGCTGGCACTGGCGCGCGAGTTGCGCGCGCGCAGCTGGCAGGTGGTGTGGCTCGGCACGCGGCGCGGACTCGAAGCGCGCCTGGTGCCGGCCGAGCACATCGCGATCGAGTGGCTGTCGGTCAGCGGTCTGCGTGGCAAGGGCTATCTGGTCTGGCTGACGGCGCCGCTGACACTGTCGCGCGCGTTGTTGCAGGCTGTGGCCGTCATTCGCCGCCGCCGTCCGGCGTTGGTGGTCGGTCTCGGCGGTTTCGTCGCGGGGCCGGGCGGCGTCGCGGCGTGGCTGCTGCGCAAGCCGTTGCTGATCCATGAGCAGAACGCCATCGCCGGGTTCACCAATCGCTGCCTGGCGCGGCTGGCGGCTCGGGTCCTGACCGCCTTTCCGGGCAGCTTCAACGACGATGTCGGCGCGCAGGTGATTGGTAATCCGGTACGCAGCGAGATCAGTCAGCTGCCGCCGCCGCCACAGCGCTTCGCCGCTCGCGGACCGGGCATTCGCCTGCTGGTGCTCGGCGGCAGCCAGGGCGCCGCGCGGCTCAATGCCATCGTGCCGTTTGCGCTGGCGCTTGCGGGCGCAACGCTGTCCTTCGATGTACGCCATCAGTCCGGCGAGCGCTGGATCGAGGCGGCGCAGCGAAATTACGCACAAGCCGGAGTAGCGGCACGGCTGCAGCCGTTCATCGACGACATGGCGGAAGCCTACGGCTGGGCGGATCTGGTGATCTGCCGTGCCGGGGCACTGACCATATCCGAATTGGCCGCGGCCGGCGTCGGCGCCATCCTGGTGCCGTTTCCGGCCGCCACCGACGATCATCAAACGCGCAATGCCGCCTTTCTGGTGTGCGAAGGCGCGGCGGTCGTGATCGCCGAGCGCGACCTCAGCGCCGAGGCCCTGGCCGCGCAACTGTCATCGTTGTGCAGGGGACGCGGTCGCCTGATCGCAATGGCCGAACGCGCGCGCACGCTCGCCAAACCGCGCGCGGTGCTGGATCTGGCTGACGCCTGCGCCGACCTGGTTCGCTCGCCACGCGATGGAGTGGCCGCATGACGGCAAAAACTCCTCCGGCCGCGCGGCTGGCAGCATTGGTAGCCAACAGCGCGCGCATGCGCCGTATCGAGACCATTCATTTTGTCGGCATCGGCGGCAGCGGCATGGGCGGTATCGCTGAAGTGCTGCTCAACCTCGGTTATCGCGTGCAGGGCTCGGATCTCAAGCACAATGCCATCACCGAGCGGCTGGCCGGGCTCGGCGCGAGCATACGCATCGGCCACAGCGCCGCCAACGCCGATCGCGCCGACGTGGTGGTGATCTCCAGCGCGGTTGCCGCTGACAACCCGGAAGTGCAGGCCGCGCTCGCGAGGCGTGTGCCGGTGGTGCCGCGCGCCGAGATGCTCGGTGAACTCATGCGGTTTCGCGAATCGATCGCGGTCGCGGGCACGCACGGCAAGACCACGACCACCAGCCTGATCGCCAGCGTTCTGGCTGAGGGCGGTGAGGATCCAACCTTCGTTATCGGTGGACGTCTCAAGAGCGCCGGCAGCAACGCCCGGTTGGGCGCCGGACGCTACCTGGTGGCTGAGGCCGATGAAAGCGATGCCTCGTTCCTGCATCTGCAGCCGGTGATCGCGGTGGTGACCAACATCGACAACGATCACCTGGGCACGCATGGCGGTGATTTCGCCAGGCTTGAGCGCAGCTTTTTCGAATTTCTTCACAACCTGCCGTTCTACGGTCTGGCGGTGCTGTGCGGCGATGATGAACATCTGCACGCCATGCTTCCGCGCCTGGCGCGTCCGTTCCTGACCTACGGGTTGCGCGCAGGGGTTGATGTGCGTGCCAGCGAGCTGGTGCCCGAGCGCGCCGGCACGCGCTTCCTGGTGGCGCGGCCGGGACGGCCGGCGCCGCTGCGCGTGATGCTCAATCTGCCGGGCACGCATAACGTGCGCAATGCGCTGGCCGCGATCGCAGTGGCCAGTGAACTGGGCGTGGACGATGAGGCGATCTGCCGCGCGCTGGCGGCCTTTCAGGGCATCGACCGGCGCATGCAATACATCGGCGAGGCGCAGATCGCCGGTGGCTCGGTCAGCATCGTTGACGACTATGGACACCATCCGACGGAAATCGCCGCGACCCTCGAGGCGCTGCGCCAGGCATGGCCCGAGCGCCGGCTGGTGCTGGTTTTCCAGCCGCATCGCTATAGCCGCACCCGCGACCTGCTCGATGACTTCGCCAACGTGCTGGCGGCTGTAGACGTGCTGCTGGTGACCGAAGTGTATGCAGCCGGCGAGGCACCGATCAAGGGCGCGGACGGGCGGGCGATCTGCCGCGCGATACGCAGCCGCGGCAAGGTCGAGCCGGTGTTCGTCGAAAAGCTCGAGCACATCGCCGCTGCGCTCAGCGACGTGCTGCGCCCGGGCGATGTGATCGTGACCATGGGCGCCGGCCACATCGGCGCGATCGCGCAGGAACTGCCGGCCAAGCTGGCGCAGGGAGGACTATGAAGCCCAATATCACACCCGAATTCATGGCCCGCGTACGCTGGCACGAGTCGATGTCGGCCCATACCTCCTGGCGCGCGGGCGGTCAGGCCGACATGTTCTTCGTGCCGCGCGATATCGAGGATCTGGCCTCATTCCTGCGCGCGTTGCCATCCGACGTGCCGGTGTATTGGGTTGGCCTGGGCAGCAACCTGCTGGTGCGCGATGGTGGTATTCGCGGCGTGGTGGTGGCCACCGCCGGCGCGTTCACGCGCATCGAGCGGCGCTCCCAGAGCCGCATCTACTGCCAGGCGAGCGTGCCATGTGCGCGCATCGCGCGCGCCTGCGTGAACTGGGGACTGGGCCAGGCGGAATTCTTCGGCGGTATTCCCGGCACCTTCGGCGGCGCGCTGGCCATGAACGCCGGCGCCTTTGGCGATGAGACCTGGCGCCATGTGATCAGTGTCGAGACCATCGATCGCCGCGGTCAGCGGCGCGAGCGCACGCCGCAGGACTTTAGCGTCGGCTATAGACATGTCGAGCCGGCCGATGCGGGCGGGCGTGCAGGCGGCGAGGAATGGTTCCTGTCCGCCGAACTGCAATTCGAACCGCGCGCCGGCGAGCCGCGCAATAGCGTGCGTTCGCTCACTGAGCGTCGCCGCCAGACCCAGCCGCTCGGACGCTGGAGCTGCGGCTCGGTGTTCAAGAACCCGCCCGGGGATCATGCCGCGCGCCTGATCGATACCGCCGGCCTCAAGGGCTATCGCATCGGCGATGCCGTAGTGTCGGAAAAACATGCCAACTTCATCATCAATGACGGCCATGCCAGCGCCACCGAGCTGGAACAACTGATCCGCCACGTGCAGCACACAGTCGAGCGTATGCACGGTATCGCGCTCGAGCCCGAGGTGCGCATCGTCGGCGAAGCGGTCACGGCCAGCGCACTGGCCGGAGTCCCGGACTGATGCGATTGCAGTACGACAGCACGGCGGTGCAGCGCGTCCAGCAGGCGGCGCAGTTCGGCCACGTGGCGGTGCTGTACGGCGGAACATCGAGTGAGCGAGAAGTGTCCTTGATCAGCGGCAAGGCAGTGCTCGCGGGCCTGCAGCGCCGCGGTGTGCGCGCAATCGCTTTCGATCCGGCCGAGCGGCCGCTGACCGATCTGCTGGAACTCAAGATCGATCGCGTCTGGATCGCGTTGCACGGACCCGGCGGCGAAGATGGCACCCTCCAGGGGGCGCTCGAATTTCTCGGCGTCCCCTATAGCGGCAGCGGCGTCATGGGCTCGGCCATCGGCATGGACAAGGTGCGCACCAAATGGCTGGCGCAGGCGCTGGGCGTACCGACGGCACAGTTCGTGGTCCTGCGCGAGGCGCCGGATCTGGAGATCGCGATCGAGCGCCTGGGCCTGCCGCTGTTCGTCAAGCCGGGATCGCAAGGCTCGAGCGTCGGCATGGCGCGAGTGGAGCGCGCACAGGATCTCAAGATTGCCTGGGACAACGCCTTGCGTTTCGATCCGGTGGTGTTCGCCGAAGCGCTGATCCCCGGGGCGGAATACACCATCGCCATCCTGCAAGGTGAGGCACTGCCTTCGATCCGCATCGAAACGCCGCGCACTTTCTACGACTACGAAGCTAAGTATCTGCGCGATGACACGCGCTACTTCTGTCCCTCGGGACTTTCCCCGCCGGCCGAGGAGCATCTGGGCCGACTGGCGCTGGCCTCGTACCAGGCCTGCGGCGCCGAAGGCTGGGGACGTGCCGACTTCATGATGGATCGCACTGGCCGGCCGCTGCTGCTGGAGATCAACACCGTGCCCGGCATGACCGACCACAGCCTGGTGCCGATGGCCGCGCGTGCTGCCGGCATGGATTTCGAGCAATTGGTATGGCGCGTGCTCGAGACCAGTTTCGCGCGCCGCCCGCTGGCGCGGGAGGCTTGATGCTCAATCGCAAACGCAACAATCGCCGCAGCCCGCCCCGTACGGGCCGGTGCAAGTGGCCGTCGTTCAACTGGCGGCGCATTGGCTTGAGCCTCGCCGGCATTGCCGTGATGGCGCTGGCATTGGCGGCACTGGGATGGCTGCTGGATCAACCGATCCAGCGGGTGATCGTGAGCGGACGCCTGCAGCGCGTATCGGCGCTCGATGTCGAGAAGGTGGTGCGGGCCCGGCTCATGGGCGCAGGACTGGTGACCGTGAAGCTCGATCAGATCGGCGACGGCTTGCGCACATTGCCCTGGGTCGACAGCGCCGCGGTACAGCGCAGCTGGCCGCGCGGATTGAGGATCGAGATCGTCGAGCAGGCGGCCGTTGCGCGCTGGAACGACAGCGGACTGGTCAATGCACGCGGACAATTATTCATGAGCGACGCGCATTTCGTGCCGCCCGAATTGCCGCAGCTGACCGGTCCCACCGGCAGCGAAGCCGAGGTCACTGCCCGGTACCTGGCCGCTCAGGGGCGCCTGACCGAAGTGGGTCTGCGGCTGGTGGCGCTCGCGCTTGACGCGCGCGGGGCCTTGAACATGACGCTCGACAACGGCGTGCAGGTGCGGCTCGGGCGCCAGCAGATCGAAGCACGCTTCGAGCGTTTCCTGCTGGTGGCGGCCAAGCTGGTGAGCCAGCGTGCTGCCGACATCTCTTACGTCGACATGCGCTACGGCAATGGCTTCGCCGTGGGCTGGAAGGGCGGTGCCGCTCACCTGGCCGGGGGCGCGACGCCGCCAGAGGCGCACTTGCATGGCTAAGAAATCGGACAGAGACGTCATCGTCGGCCTGGACATCGGCACCTCCAAAGTTCTGGCGCTGGTCGGGGAGATCACCGCCGACGGCGCCATCGAAGTGATCGGCCTGGGCAGCCAGCCGTCGCGCGGCCTCAAAAAAGGCGTCGTGGTCAATATCGAATCGACCGTGCAATCCATCCAGCGCGCGGTCGAGGAAGCCGAGCTCATGGCCGATTGTGAGATCCATTCGGTCTACGCCGGCATCGCCGGCAGCCACGTGCGCAGTCTCAATTCCCACGGCGTGGTGGCGATCCGCGACCGCGAGGTGACTCAGGGCGACGTCGAGCACGTGATCGATGCGGCCAAGGCGGTCGCGATACCGGCCGACCAGCGAATTCTGCACGTGCTGCCGCAGGAGTTCCTGATTGATGGACAGGAGGGTATTCGCGATCCGATCGGCATGTCGGGGGTACGCCTCGAGGCCAAGGTGCATATCGTTACGGGTGCCGACAGCGCCGCGCAGAACATCATCAAGTGCGTGCAGCGCTGCGGTCTGGTGGTCGAGGACGTGGTGCTCGAGCAGCTGGCCTCGAGCTTTGCCGTGCTGACCGAAGATGAAAAGGAACTCGGCGTGTGTCTGGTGGATGTCGGCGGCGGCACTACCGACATTGCGGTGTTCTCGGGCGGCGCGATCCGCCATACCGCGGTGATTCCAATCGCCGGCGATCAGGTCACCAACGACATCGCCGTGTCGATGCGTACGCCCACGCAGTATGCCGAGGACATCAAGATTCGCTACGCCTGCGCGCTCTCGCAGCTCGCCAATCCGGATGAGAGCATCGAAGTGCCGAGCGTCGGCGATCGGCCGGCGCGCCGGCTGGCGCGCCAGACGCTGGCCGAAGTGGTCGAGCCGCGCTACGAAGAATTGTTCAATCTGATCCGCGAGGAGCTGCGGCGCAGCGGCTTCGAAGAAGTGATCGCCGCCGGCATCGTCTTGACCGGCGGCAGTGCGCGCATGGAAGGGGCGATCGAGCTGGCCGAGGAAATATTCCACGTACCGGTGCGGCTGGGACTTCCGGGCCACGTGCGCGGCCTGGCCGACGTGGTGCGCAATCCTATTTATTCCACCGGCGTGGGGCTGCTGCTCTACGCCCGCGAAAACTCTGCGCCGGCTTCGCGCTCGGCGGCGCTGACCGGCAATGTCGCCGGCGCACTCGGGCGCATGAAGAGCTGGTTCAAAGGCAATTTCTGATTTCACCGATCGTAAGGAGCTGACAGACATGTTCGAACTCATGGACGCATACAGCCAAAGCGCTGTAATCAAGGTGATCGGCGTGGGAGGCGGCGGCGGCAACGCGGTCTCGCACATGGTGACGAGTGGAATCGAAGGTGTGGATTTCATCTGCATCAACACCGATTCACAGGCGCTCAAAGCATCGAAGATCAAGACCTCGCTGCAGATTGGCGCCAATATCACCAAGGGCCTGGGCGCAGGCGCCGATCCGGAGATCGGGCGGCAGGCAGCGATGGAAGACCGTGATCGCATCGTCGAACTCATCGAGGGCTGCGACATGCTGTTCATCACCGCCGGCATGGGCGGCGGTACCGGCACCGGCGCGGCACCAGTCGTGGCGCAGATCGCGCGCGAACTCGGGATACTTACCGTGGCGGTGGTGACCAAGCCATTTCAGATGGAGGGCAACAAGCGTTCGATGGTGGCCGATCACGGCATCTTCGAGCTGACCAAGAACGTCGATTCCCTGATCACCATTCCAAATCAGAAACTGCTGACCGTGCTCGGGCCCGCGACCACATTGCTCGACGCCTTCAAAGCCGCCAACCAGGTGTTGCAAGGCGCGGTGCAGGGCATTGCCGAGCTGATCACGCGTCCGGGCCTGATCAATGTTGATTTCGCCGACGTACGCACGGTCATGAGCGAGACCGGGATGGCGATGATGGGCAGCGGCACGGCCGGCGGGGAAAGCCGCGCGCGGCAGGCGGCGGAGGCGGCGGTGTCTTCACCGTTGCTGGAAGACATCAATCTGGCGGGGGCGCACGGCATTCTCGTGAATGTGACCGCAGGCCTGGATCTTTCGATCGGCGAGTTCGAGGAAGTCGGCAATATCGTCAAGGAATACGCCTCCGAGGATGCCACGGTCGTGGTCGGCACGGTCATCGACCCCGATATGTCCAATCAGATCCGCGTGACTGTCGTGGCCACGGGCCTGGGAGGCAATGTTGCCGCGACGCGCGGCCGCGGCGATGTTGCGCGCGAAGCGTTAAGCGAACGTTCAGGGCATATGGGGCGTGATAGCCACTCGCGCGGCGAGTCTATGCGCGAGCGTGAGCGCGAATCCGCGAATTCACGTTCTGAGCAGGCAAGGCAGGGTACGGCGAGAGCGCGCGGGCCGATGAGCGCCAGCGACTACTCGGCGCTCGACAAGCCAACCATCGTACGGCAGCGCGCCGTAGGCGATGGCCTACGCACGGAAGTGGATAGCGAGGAGTTGCTGGACATTCCAGCATTTCTGCGGCGTCAGGCAGACTAGTCGCGCACCGGGTGTTGCGCGGCGGCGCGGGTGGCGTGCCGCTGTGATACGGTAGCGTTCGTCTTTGGAAGCGGCGCTACCGCGGGTTCTTAACGTAATACGTATTGGGTCAAGCTATGGTCGGCCAAAGAACGCTGCGCACTTCGATTCGGGCCACGGGCGTGGGATTGCACACGGGCAAGAAGGTCATGATGACTCTCAAGCCCGCGCCCGC
>Ga0208849_1001725_pt1 | contig 13947 bp, 10 predicted proteins | sample NGESurdeep072012_10_FD_184470 | JGI IMG/M metagenome (GOLD analysis project Ga0208849, IMG submission 184470) | Arctic peat soil microbial communities from Barrow, Alaska - NGEE Surface sample 53-3 deep-072012 (SPAdes) | ecosystem: Environmental > Terrestrial > Soil > Wetlands > Peat ...
GGCTCAAACTCGTGCACGTTGGAGCCGCCAACCAAACCGCTCAGCAGAGTGCGTGCGAACTCGGTCTCTTTGGGATGATTGACCGTAGGCGGATAATTGCGCCGGAATGTGAAGTCGCTGGTAGCCCCGAATGCCTGGCTGGTGGCTTCAGCGATCTGCCGCATGCGTCGTTCGATCATATCGAGCACCTCAGACGTAAAGGTTCGCACCGTTCCCTGCAATTCACACGACGCAGGTACTACGTTGGTGGCCTCTCCGGCATGGATCATCGTGACTGAGATCACGCCGGTATCGATCGGGCGCTTGTTACGCGTAATAATAGTCTGGAAGGCCTGTACCATTTGACAGGCCACCGGAACTGGATCGATGCCGTTGTGCGGCATGGCCGCATGCGAGCCCTTGCCGCGGATGGTGATCTTAAATTCATTGCTGGACGCCAACACCGGTCCGGACTTTATCGCAAAATGCCCGACCGGCATGCCGGGCCAATTGTGAACTCCGAAGATTGCCTCCATCGGGAACCGGTCGAGCAGGCCGTCGTTGATCATCACGCGCGCGCCACCGCCGCCCTCTTCAGCAGGTTGAAAAATCAGGTAGATAGTGCCGTCGAAGTCGCGATGCGTGGCCAGGTACTTCGCGGCTGCCAGCAGCATGGCCGTGTGACCGTCGTGGCCGCAGGCATGCATCTTTCCGGCGTGCACGCTGGCGTGAGCGAACGTGTTGTGCTCGCTCATCGGCAGAGCATCGATGTCCGCCCGCAGGCCCACGGCACGATGACCGTTGCCGTTCTTCACGATGCCAACCACTCCGGTCGTGCCCAGGCCCCTATGTAAAGGGATGCCCCAATCTGTCAATACCTTGGCGATAAGATCCGAGGTGCGCTGTTCCTGAAAGCAAAGCTCGGGATGAGCGTGAATGTCGCGTCGCAGTACTCCCAGGACGGCCGCGTCGGCAACGATGGGTTTAATCAGGTTCATGGTGCATCGCTCGTTTGCGGCTACTTGCCGTATGGGATACAAGTATGTCACTGCAATAGGAGCTTGCCATGGCCGCCACGTCAATGGTTCATATTCGTGTCGACGAACAAGTCAAGACACAAGCCACCAAGGTGCTCACTGCCATGGGACTATCGGTCTCGGATGCGGTGCGCATCTTTTTGACGCGAGTAGCGGTCGAAAAACGCCTGCCCTTTGCGTTTGAACAAGGGGCGTCTGCCAAGCTCTGATGCATGGGCGCGTCCGGACTTGCAATAGAACATCTACGGGGAACCAGCTATGCGCGGATCATTCAACGTCGTTATGCGGATTGTCAGCAGCCTGATCGGAATTGCGATGATTCTGATGGGAGGCGTGTGGATTCTTCAGGGCCTGAACCTCGCCTTCCGCGTCGGTTTCATGGTTGGCGATTATCACTGGACTATCTATGGCGCGATCCTGGCGCTGGTCGGCGTCGGCCAGGTTATCTGGAGCAACACCCGGCAGCGGTAGTGGGTTAGGGAGAAAAGCCATGGCTGACCATTCGACGCCTTCTGGGCCCGATCTGATACAAGGAGTGGCGCTGACCGAACTGCCCGATGGCGGTAAGCTCGTGTGCCATGTGGGCGATGAAGAAGTGCTGCTGGTACGTCGCGGAACCGAGGTGTTTGCGGTCGGCGCTCATTGCCAGCACTATCACGGTCCGCTGGTCGATGGCCTCGTGGTCGACGACACAGTGCGCTGTCCGTGGCACCACGCCTGCTTCGACCTGCGCACCGGGGAGGCTCTGCGCGCGCCAGCTTTCAACCCTCTTCCCTGCTGGTCGGTCGAGGAGCGCAATGGGCGGATCTTTGTGGGGGACAAGCGGCAACCGGCGAAGCCCGGTGTTCGCGGGCAGCCGCAAAGGATCGTGATCGTCGGCGGCGGCGCCGCGGGTTTTGCGGCGGCGGAGCTGCTGCGACGCAGGCAATACCGGGGCAGCCTGATCATCTTAAGCCAGGATGAGGCACCTCCGATCGATCGCCCCAATCTCTCCAAGGACTACCTGGCCGGCGAGGCGAGCGAGGACTGGCTACCGCTCAGCCCTGAGGAGTTCTATCGCGACAACCAGATTGATCTGCGTCTCAAGTCGCAGGTCACGGCTATTAATACTCGTTCGCACGAAGTACTGCTCGCAGGGGGCAGCCGGATTGTGTACGACCGGTTGCTGCTCGCGACCGGCGCCGAACCGATCCGACTGTCTATACCGGGCGCGGATCTGCCCCATGTGGCCACCTTACGGTCGCTCGCCGACTGCCAGAAGATTATTGCGCGCGCCAAGACCTCGCGTCGGGCGACAGTCTTGGGGGCGAGCTTCATTGGCCTCGAAGTGGCGGCGGCCCTGCGTACTCGCGGCCTGGAGGTTCATGTGGTAGCGCCGGAACGTGTGCCGATGGAGCGGATTCTGGGTTCGCAACTGGGTGACGTTGTCCGTGAATTGCATGAACGACACGGCGTCGTATTCCATCTCGAGAATCAGGCGAGCAGTATCGACAGCAAACGCCTAACACTGAGATCCGGCGGCGCGCTAGAGACGGATCTAGTGGTTGCCGGCATTGGCGTACGTCCGTGCATTGATCTGGCTCAGTCGGCACAACTCACCATCGATCGTGGTGTGCGGGTAAATAGCTTTCTGGAGACCAGCGAGCCGGGAGTCTTTGCGGCCGGCGATATTGCGCGCTGGCCCGACCCACACAGTGGCGAGAACATGCGCGTCGAGCATTGGGTGGTTGCCGAGCGTCAAGGACAGACCGCGGCGCGCAATATGCTGGGGGATGCCGAGCCCTTTACTGCCGTGCCGTTCTTTTGGAGTCAGCACTACGACGTGCGCATCAACTATGTGGGTCACGCCGAGAAATGGGATCAGATCGACGTCGACGGAGACATCGCCGGCCATGATTGTGTGCTTAGACTCAAACGCGCGGGGCGCATTCTGGCGATGGTTTCGATGTCTCGCGATCTGGCGAGCCTGCAGGCCGAACTGGCCATGGAGCAGCAGGTCTAGCGTGACTACCAGATAACAACCCGCTGATCGGGCGGCACATACATCTTATCGCCGGGCTTTAGCCCAAAGGTCTCATAGAAGCCGGCCTGGTTGACCAGAGTACCGATCACCCGATCGTACGAAATCGCATGCGGATCGGATTGAATCAGTTCAATTGCGAAAACGTCGCGTATTTTCTCGCGCCACGCCTGCGCAAATGCCATATAAAATCTCTCGTCGCCGCTCAGGCCGTCTATCACTGGCGCTGCTATGGCCTTCAGCGAGAGCTGATAGGCCTTGTAAGATATGGCGAGACCAGCGTTATCGGCGATGTTTTCGTTCAGCGTCAATGCGCCGTTCAGGTGCCGTCCACGTATGGGCATGAAGGCGCCATACTCGGCCACGAGCGGCCTGGTCTTGGCGGCAAACCGAGCCCGATCTTCCGCGGTCCACCAGTCGCGCAGATTGCCATCGCCATCGTACTGTGAACCGCGATCGTCAAATGCATGACTGATCTCATGTCCGATCACCATGCCGATGCCGCCATAGTTAGCCGCATCATCGGCCGTCTCATCAAAAAATGGAGCCTGTAGAATCGCGGCTGGGAAGACAATCTCGTTCATCTGCGGGTTGTAGGAGGCGTTGACATCCTGGGGCGTGCTTTCCCATTCCGTGCGGTCGACTGGCTTGCCAAGCTTGTTAATATTGCGCTGGTATTCAAAACTCATCGCGCGCATCACGTTGCCGACCAGATCGTCCTCGCGAAACTCCAGCGCCGTGTAATCGCGCCAATCATCGGGGTAGCCGATTTTTATGGTGATTCGTGACAACTTGAGCTGTGCCTGCGCCTTGGTATCCGGCCCCATCCAATCCAGCACACCAATGTCCAGCCGGTATGCTTCCAGCAGATTCCGTACCAACAACTGCGCCCGCAATTTGCCCTGTTGCGAGAAATACTTCTCTACGTACAGCTTTCCCAGACCCTGCCCGATCGATTGATCTACCAGCGTAAGACCGCGCTTCCAGCGCGGCTGATTCTCGGGCACTCCCTGCAGAGCCGTACCGTAAAATGCGAAGGCTGCGTCGACGTAAGATTGGGATAGATAGGGCGCGAAGTCTGACAATACATGCCAGCGGAAATACGCCTTCCAGGTCGAAAGTGGCGTGTGCGTCAGCAGCTGGCCGAAGTCCTGCAGGTAGCTGGGCTGGCTTAGGATCAGGTAACTCACCTTGTCGTTGATACCCGCGGCGACGAGATAGCGGTGCCAGTCATAGCCCGGTGCGATCGAACCAAGCTCGGCAAGCTGCACCTTATTGTAGATCTTTTCTCGATCGAGATTATCAGTCTGGCTCCACTGCGAACGGGCGAGCGCGGTTTCAAGCGCAACGATAGCGGCGGCTTCCTGTGCCGCGTTATGGTCACCGAGCTTGGCCAAGGAGTTGGCGATATGAGCCTGGTATTGACGCCGGACCAGGCGCAGCGTAGTGGCGTCATCGCGCAGGTAATAGTCTCGATCGGGCAAACCCAGACCATCCTGCTGCACGTCGAATACGTAGCGCGTGGAATCCTTGGTGTCCAGATGTACCGACAGACCATAGGGCACCGTGACGCCGAGTTGCTGCAGATGCGCAATGAGCGCCGGGATGTCGTGGATACTTCGAATCGCCCTGATACGCGCGAACTCCCCGGCGAGGGGCGTATTGCCCAGCCGCTCGATCCGGGTCACGCCGAGAAAGCTGTTGTAGAGCGTCCCGATCTTGGATTCGTTGCTACCAGGCACGGCATCCGTGCTCTTCGCAGCCGCCTCTACGATTTCTCTGAGTTGTCTCTGGGAGTCGTCAAATAACTTGGTAGCGGTTCCATACGCCGGCCGGTCGGGTGGAATCTCGGTTGCGGCAAGCCATTTGCCATTCACATACCGATAGAAATCATCCTGGGGACGCACATTGGAGTCGAAGTATTGCGTCTGTATGCCCGAATTTGCGTGGCCGGAAACCACCGGCGGCGGCGCGGCATGCGCGCGACCGCCCAGCAAGAGCGGCAATGCGCTGAAGACCAGTCTGTAGTTCCAGCGAATCATGGGGTCAATCCTATCGACTGCAATGTGCCGGGCAGCAATGGCCCGATTCTATTGTGCTGCGGCACGGCGCGCGATAGCTTGAGCAGCATGACTGCTTCACGCATGATCGTGCTGGCCCTGTTGGTGCTGGCTGGGGCTGCCCTGGCGGCGGACCGGCCACCGTTCTTCCCACCCTTTGGGCTTGATCTGACGGCCCACGACCAGAGCGTGCGGCCGCAGGACGATTTTTTCCAGTACGCGAATGGCAGTTGGATTGCACGGACCGTTATTCCCGCCGATGGATCGTACATGAACGTCTTTCGCGATCTGGCGGATCGCGTCGCGCTGGATCTGCGCGCTTTGCTGGAGGCCGCGGCAGATTCGGCACCCGTCCGCGCGGTTACGGCCGAACAGAAAGTCGGCGCCATGTATGCCGCGTTCATGGACGATCACCGAATCGAGGCCCTCGGTGCCAGCCCGATCCGTGCCGCGATCGACGCTGTGCGCGGCGCGCCGAACCGAGCTTCGCTTGCGCGCATCATGGGTCGGAGCGTCTTCGAATTCGGCGGCTCAGTGTTCAGTGTCGGAATTGACGTGGATCTGAAGGATGCAACCCATTATGTGGTGTATCTGAACCAGGGTGGCCTGGGCATGCCTGACCGGGATTACTACCTCACGGAGCAATTCGCAGCGCAGAAGCGTGCGTATCACCGTTATGTGTCTACTTTGCTGAAGTTGATCGGCTGGCCGAAACCGCAGGCCGCGGCCGACGCCGTCATCGCCTTCGAGACCCGGATCGCCGAGGCGAGCTGGACCAAGATTGAGCAGCGCGATCTGGTGAAAAATTATAATCCCGTCTCCCCCACCGAACTGCTCACATGGGCGCCTGATTTCCCATGGCGTGATTTTCTTGCAGGCGCGAAACTTACGGACAAGACCCGACTCATCGTCGGTGAGCGCAGCGCGTTCCCAAAGATCGCCAGTGTATTTGCGCAAACCCCGCTACCGGCATTGCGTGCCTGGGAGGCCTTTAATGTGGCAGACAGCGCGGCAGCTGATCTCTCGCAGCCATTTCAGCAGGCGCGATTCGCCTTTCGCGACCAGATGCTTTCGGGTCAACCGCAAATGATGCCGCGCTGGAAGCGCGCGCTTGCTGCGGTATCCGGCGGCGACTGTATAGCGGAGCCAGGTTCCTGCTTCGGCACTTTGAATTGGGCGGTAGGACAGATCTATGTCGAACATGAGTTCACGCCTGAAACGAAAGCCAAGATTCAGCAGCTGGTAACAAATATAACCGCGGCCTTTCGCGGCCGGTTGCAGCGAGTGGAGTGGATGGGTCCGGACACCAGGATCGAAGCGCTTAAGAAACTCGATACCTACACTGTCAAGGTCGGTTATCCTGATCACGCGCGCGATTATTCCGCCGTTGAGATCCGGCGCGATGACCTGATCGGTGATGTGCGGCGTGCCGCTGCCGCGGATTGGGATTTCTACGTCAATCGCAGCGCCGGCCCGGTGGATCGAACCGACTGGAGCCTGACACCGCAAACGGTTGATGCCTACAACGGAATCTTTCGAGACATCGTCTTTCCCGCCGCGATCCTGCAACCGCCCGATTTCGACCCCGCGGCGGACGATGCGGTCAACTACGGCATGATCGGCGTCGTTATCGGACACGAACTCACGCACGGATTTGACGACCAGGGCCGCGCGTTGGATGCTAAAGGAGAGCTGCGTGATTGGTGGGCCGCATCGGATGCGGCGGCGTTCAAGGCGCGCGCTGCCAAATTGGGCGCTCAATACGCCGCGTTCGAACCGTTGCCGGGCCTGCATATTAATTCCGAACTGACAATGGGCGAAAATATCGCGGACCTCGGCGGCCTCGTTATCGCATTGGACGCCTACCACGCGTCATTGCACGGAGAGACCGCGCCCACAATTGGCGGATTGAGTGGAGACCAGCGTTTTTTTCTGGCTGATGCGCAATTGTGGCGCATCAAGATGCGCGATGACGCTATTCGCAAGCAGACCGCGAGCGACCCGCACAGTTTTCGCAAGTTCAGAGCGCTTGGACCGCCCCCGAACGTGGACGCGTGGTACGACGCCTTCGACGTCAAGCCGGGCGACAAGATGTATCGTGCACCGGCCGATCGGGTACAGATCTGGTAGCCGCTAGCCGGCGAGACCCGCAGCGTCATAGTGCCGGTCGAGGTCACGCTCCAGATTGCGTGCTGCCAGGAGAAAATGCAGCCCGGCCCAGACAAACAGCAGTGAAAATGCACTCAGGGCCCGCATGACGCCGGCACCCGAGGCAGCACGACAGGCTGCGGCCAAAGCCTCATCTGCACCGGATGCCGCGAGGCCGCCAGGGCAGAGGATATCGAACCCACCGGCGCCGAAAGCGTGATGCGCCATGAGATCGCTGAGCTTGCCGATCAGGGTCGGACCGAGTCCCACGCCAATCAGGCCGAAAACGATATTGATTACGAACGACGCCGATGCCCGCATGTTGGCGCCGACCATGTTTTGCGCCAATGCCAGCGTCGGTGTGAAGTAGACAAACAATGTAATGTGGCCAGCGAGAATGAGCCAGATCGCCTGATTGATCGTGGGACGCGTGATGCCGAGCAGCAACAATGGCGTAGTCAGGACCAAGGCGATCGCCGGCGCCCAAACGTACCAGCGTCTATCCCGATCGCTGAGGTAGCTGACCCCGAATCCACCCAATGTCAACCCTGACGCCATGGCGACTACGGCAATGATACCGATGAGGCGTCCTGACTCAAACAGGCCCATGTGAAACACAGCGGTGTAGTAGCGGCCCCAGAATTGACCGATGCCATTCATCCCGATCGATGCCAGGCCGGCGCCGATGAACACGTGGACCATCGAGCGTTTCGCAGTCATGAATCTGACCACTTGCCACATCGATGGCGGGCTGCCCCGAGGGGCAACCGCATCCTGCAGACCTCGCTGTGGTTCCTTGAGCGTAAAGAAAGCCAGCAATGCCACCAACAGGCTTGGCACGCTCAGACCGACGAACCAGAGACGCCAATCCGCGTGCTGCGCAATCCAGCCTCCGACCATGGAGCCACTCAACGCGCCCAATGGCGCTCCCAGCCAGACGATGGTCATGGCCGAGGCGCGGCGGCGCTCCGGATAGTGATCGCCGAGCAATGAGGCCACCGGCGGCCCGAAGCCGGCATCTCCGGCGCCAACGCCGACCCGGCAGAGCAATATCTGGGTGAAGCCACGCGACTTCGAGCACAGGAACAGAAACGCTGCAAATACGGCCGAGGACAGCGCGATGATACGAGCGCGGCCGTGATGCTCGGCCAATCGTGCGATCGGCAGCCCCAAAAGCGTGTAAAAAATCGCGAAACCCAGCCCGAGCATCAGTCCAAGCTGAGTATCGGTAAGCTTGAGATCGAGTTTGATGGCCGGAGCCACGGCCGCGAGCCCTTGACGATCGGCCAGATTCAGCAGACTGACCAGCGTCAGGATGGTCAGAAGCCATGCCCGGTAGCCGCGCGAGAACGACTCCTCCCCCTTGACACCTTGAGTCATAGTTTCATTATAAACCTCGTCGGGCCATTCCTGGAGGCATCACATGAACGCAAACGTTGCTCCCGATCGAACCGAGACCGCCACTGCGGCGTTCCTCGCTCGCCCCCATCAGTTGTTGATCGGCGGCAAATGGGTTTCCGCGGCGAACGGCGCGACTATCGATGTGATCAACCCTTCGACAGGCAAAGTTTTCGCCACTGTTGCGGCTGGTGGTGCCGGCGACATTGACGCAGCGGTACGCGCAGCCAGGCGTGCGTTCTCATCGGGCTCCTGGGCCAAGCTGCGGGCCGTGGAACGAGCCAGGTTGCTCTATAAGCTGGCAGATGCGGTCGAAGCGAATGCCGAGGAGATCGCGTGGCTGGAAAGCCTCGACGGCGGCAATCCGGTGCGTTCAGTCCGTCATGTCGATATTGCGATGTCGATTGATTCACTGCGGATGTCGGCTTCCCTGGCGGACAAGATCACGGGCGAGACGCCACTGTCGGCGCCGCAGGGCGAAGGGTTTGCCTATTTCCTGCGTGAGCCCATCGGCGTGGCCGGCCTTATCACGCCGTGGAACGCGCCATTTCTGATGGCCGTGAATAAGATCGGTCCAGCCCTGGCGGTCGGCTGCACCGTAGTGCACAAGCCGGCTGAGCTGGCGCCGCTCACGGCGCTGCGGCTTGGTGAGCTGATCTGCGAGCTCGGCTTCCCCGACGGCGTGGTCAATATAGTGACGGGCCTGGGCCCGCTTGCAGGCCAGGCACTCGCGGACCACCCAGACGTGAACAAGATCTCGTTCACGGGATCCACGCGGGTCGGAAAATCCATTCTCTCGGCCGCAGCCGTGAACATGAAGCGCGTGACCCTCGAGCTGGGCGGCAAGTCTCCGATCATCGTATTTCCCGATGCCGATCTGGAACGCACGGCGAGTTCCATTGGCGATGAAATTTGCTTCAAGACAGGTCAGTTCTGCGCCGCCGGCACGCGCCTGTTTGTCCATCAGGCTGTCCATGACGAACTGGTCGAACGCATGGTTTCGCGTCTGGGTGCCGTCAAGGTGGGTGCTGGCACCTCGCCGGGAGTGCAGATGGGGCCGATCATTTCCGAAAAGCAGCTTGAACGCGTACTAGGGTATATAGCGGCAGGTGGTGCGGACGGTGCCCAACTTGCTACTGGCGGCAAGCGCATCGAGCGCGACGGCTACTTCGTCGAGCCGACGTTGCTGATTGGCGCCCGCGCCGATATGAGCGTCATGCGTGACGAGGTGTTCGGTCCGGTGCTTGGAGTGGCATCGTTTTCGGATCCAAGGGATCTTGATCAAATCGCCGCGATGGCGAACGATACGCAGTACGGCCTCGCAGCCAAGATATGGACCACCGATCTGCGCTCGGCACACCAACTTGCACGTAAGCTTCAGGCTGGTCTGATTACGATCAATGGCGGCGGAGGCGACGGCCGTATGCCGTTCGGCGGTTTCAAGCAATCGGGCATTGGCCGCGAGGGCGGCCGCGAAGGCGCATTGAGCTTCACCGAAATAAAATCCGTCTCTATGGGCTATTAGAATGGCCAAGTTGCGCAAAATCGCGACCGAGGAGGCGTTTTCGATTCCCGAGGTGGCCCAGGCGCTTAAGCAAGTCGTTCGCGGCCCGAGCAGCAGCCTGGACAAGCTGTTGCTCAAGGGAATCTACGACTCCGCGGGCAGCGCTGCGGGCTACGGCAGCATGAATTTTCTCGAAGGGCTTATCGATATCGAAGACCGGCGCCTCAAGGAAATGGAAGAGCTGGGCGTCGACATGCATATTTTGTCCCTGACCGCGCCCGGAGTGCAGATGTTTGACGCAGATACCGCAACTGAGCTTGCGGCTCTTGCCAACGACCGGCTCGCCGCAGTGTGCGCGCGCCACCCTAAGAGGTTTGCCGGACTGGCCTCCTTCGCCCCGCACTCACCCAAACGCGCCGCCAGGGAGATGGAACGCGCGATTGGTACCCTGAAATTGAATGGATTTATTCTCAATTCGCACACCCATGGCGAATATCTCGATGATCCTAAGTATTGGCCGGTGCTGGAGGCGGCCGAGGCGCTCGATGCCTGCATTTACATTCATCCGCGCGCCGCATCGGATTCGCTCAAAGGGCCATTGCAGGACTACGGCATGGATTCGGCGATGTGGGGATATGGCGTGGAAGTCAGCACGCATGTCGTCCGCATGATGGCCGCAGGCGTATTCGACCACTTTCCGAAGCTTAGGATCTGCATCGGCCATATGGGTGAGGCGATTCCCTTCTGGATCTGGCGCATCACGTTTATGAACAGCCGCGCGCAGCTAATTGACCGCGCGCCGAAAACGCAGTTGACGATGGAGGAGTATTTCTGTCGCAATTTTGTCCTGACGACCAGCGGCGTTGAGGACCATCTTGCGCTTGAGTATTCGATCCGCAAGGTCGGTATTGACAATGTCATGTGGGCAATCGACTACCCTTACCAGCCGACCAAGCCGGCAGTGGACTTCATGGATTCGGCACCAGTGAGTGAGGTGCAGCGCGCCAAGCTGTACCACTTGAATGCCGAGCGAATATTTCATATTGCGCCGCTCCCGGCGTAGCGGGAACCCATGGCATGTGGAACGTCGAAGCAAATCCGCCGGTGATTGAAGATCTTGGCCTCACTCCGGTTCATCGCGCCATCGATCGCAATGCGCCTTACAAACGCATCGCGACCGAGGAGGCCTGGAATATTCCCGAGATCCTGGAAGCCCAAGTCCGGTTACTCGAGAGCCCGCAAGCGCCTGATGACACCTCGTTGCGCATGGCAGGCATGTTCTCGAAACTGACTGCTCTGCAGGATCAGCTGATGAATATCGGCGATGCGCGGCTGGCTCGCATGGATGAGCTGGGCATAGACAAGCAGCTTTTACTGTTGACCTCACCGGGCGTGCAGGTGCTCGAACCCGCTGAGGGCAGCTCGCTGGCGCGGTTGGCAAACGACCGACTCGCGGAAGTCTGCCGTCGTCATCCGGCTCGTTTCGCCGGACTGACGGCGTTTGCGCCTCAGGACGTGAAAGGCGCGGTCAAGGAGATCGAACGCGGGATGCAGCGTCTCCGTCTGAACGGCGCGGTCATCAATTCGCATTTTCGCGGCCACTATCTCGATGAGTTGCCGTACTGGCCGATTCTCGAAGCGCTGGAAGCCAACGATGCGGCGCTCTATATTCACCCGACCATTCCTCCGACTTCCTGGGCGCAGCCCTACGAATACCGCGGGTTTGGCGGCGCCCTGGCTGGTTTTCCCCACGAGGTGTGGATGCACACAATGGGGCTGATCATGTCGGGCGCGTTCGACCGTTTTCCAAAATTGCGCCTGGTGATAGGGCACATGGGCGAGGCCATGCCGTTGCTGCTCTATCGCTTCGACTGGATGCAGAGCAATGCCGATGGCAGGGAAGGACTGCGCGGGGGGGCTCCAGCCGTAAAGTTGCGCCACAAAATCTCGTACTACTTCAAGACCAATATCTGGATCACTACCAGCGGCGAGGGATGGGAGCCGGCGATCAAATATTGCATGGACGTGCTGGGACCGGATCGGGTGATCTACGCCATGGATTACCCGTATCAACAGTCGGCCGACGAAGTTGCCGCCTACGATGCGTTCGAACTGTCGGTGGAACATAAAAAAATGCTTATGCAAACCAACGCGGAGAAGGTGTTCAGACTCAAAGTCTAGGCGCACTAACTTAGTGCGTTGCGGTGGCGTGTACATGTTGACTGCGATTTAACATCGACATAGCATCCGGCGTCCAGGAAGCAAACAATTAAAATCAGGGGGTTTTCATGTCCATCAAACATCGTTTTTTGGCGTATACAGCGTTCGCGGGTCTCGCGCTTGGCAGTGTTGCTGCGTTTGCAGAGGAGCATGCGTTCACCGAAGGGCCGGTCGTCAACGTAGCCGCCATCCGGACTGAACCCGGGAAGTTTGACGAATACATGAAATTTCTCGCCACGACCTGGAAAGCAGAGCAGGAAGCGGGCAAGAAAATGGGAGATGTCATCAGCTACAAGGTAATCACTGTAGAGCCGCGCTCTGAAAACGATCCCGATCTGTATTTAGTGGTTACCTATAAGAACTGGGCAACGCTGGATGGGGCAACCGCCAAGGCAGACGCGGTCGCGAAGCAGGTTGAAGGCTCGGTGGACTCCGCTAACAAGGGCGCGGCCGATCGCGGCAAAATTCGGCGAGTGCTGGGTTCGTTTACCGGGCAGGAACTGAACTTGAAGTAGAAAGAGAATTTTCTGGTTCAAAACGGGAAGCCGGGCATAGTGCCCGGCTTTTTGTTATCGACCCGATTCTCCAGGTGCCGTGCCGCCGGTCGCGAGAAAGGTCAACTCCTCGTCCGAGAAATTTCGCTGCGCCAGCAACCGTTGCGCGCGATGAGCTTGCGTTACATCAACGAATACTCGGCAAAGCTGAAATTCTCCGAGTAGCGACGTGTCCGATATGATTTTGCTGACGACACCATAGTCCGCCAACCAGCTTAACAACGCGTGGGCCGATGGCGCGTTGGGCGCCGTGGTCAGGTATTGCCACGCAATCTGCGGCACGGTCAACCTTGTCCGGCCGCCTTGAAGGCGTTGACAGTCGTGAGCATTCCATTTCCATCAGCCGTTATGCAGATTTCGCAGCCTCGTGTTCCAGCGCATCGAGATCCCAGCTGATATCGAGATAACGCCCGGAAAGCGCGTCATAACGCCCTGCCGCCAGCGCCGCCACTACGTCCATGCACCGCGCCAGGTCGGCGGCGGAGTCTTGCGCCGTTCGCCCATTGAGCATCGCGACGCCCTCGGGAATCCAACGCGCGGCCTCCGGCGAACTCATGGTCGAGCGCGCCATATCCGTCACGATCGTGCCTGGCTGAAGTGCGAATGCGCGGATGCCGCTGGCTCGCTGTTCGAGGTCCACGGTCTCCGTCAGGCGAATAGCCGCGCATTTTCCGACCGCGTATGCTGACAGGTGCGGAACTGGCCTGATGCCGGCGCTGGAAACGATATTGATGATACGTCCGCCGCCTACCTTCTGCATGTGGGGAATTACCTCACCCATCATCAGCAGCGGCCCAAACTGATGCAACTTCTGTGATTCCCACCACTTCAGCGGGTCAGCAATGCCGATGGGTCCGTAGGGCCCCGGTGTGCCGGCGTTGTTCACCAGCAGGCGAATCGGGCCGAAACGAGCCCTTGCCGCGTCCAGCGCTGTGGACACGGAGCGCGGATCGGTAACGTCGGCCGCGACCGCCAGGGCGGAACCGCCGCGGGCGATAATTCCGGCCGCTACGGCATCGACCTCGGG
>Ga0208849_1001726_pt1 | contig 13947 bp, 11 predicted proteins | sample NGESurdeep072012_10_FD_184470 | JGI IMG/M metagenome (GOLD analysis project Ga0208849, IMG submission 184470) | Arctic peat soil microbial communities from Barrow, Alaska - NGEE Surface sample 53-3 deep-072012 (SPAdes) | ecosystem: Environmental > Terrestrial > Soil > Wetlands > Peat ...
GCGACGCTGGAGCGCGACCAGGGCGCCAATGTCTGGCTGGTGTTTGCGATCCGCGAAGGCAAGAACCGCGAAGTCCGTAACGTGCTGGCGCATCTCGGGCTCGAGGTGAACCGCCTGATCCGGGTCTCCTACGGTCCGTTCCAGTTGCTCGAGCTCGCCGAAGGCGAGGTCGAGGAGGTCAAGACCCGGGTGCTGCGCGAGCAGCTCGGCGAGAAGATTGCGGCGCTGGCGGGCGCCGATTTCAATCGGCCGATGCCGGGCCAGCCGGATGTGAAAGCCGAAGACGACGCGGTCGAGGCGCCGCGCGTCAAAAAGCCGTTCAAGCCGGCCGGCAAGAGCGGCCTGATCGCCGACCGCAAGGGCCGCCGCGTGCTGGTGCAGCGCACCGGCAGCGAGGAAGCGCGCGCGCGCAATGAAGCCGAGGCCGGCGGCTACGGCCCGCCGCGCCGTCCGCAGCGCGGCTATCACGGCAAGCGCGATCTGAAGCCGCGCGACGAGTAGGATGGTAGTTGGATGAGAGTCGCCGGTTCTCTCGATGCCGCACGGGAAGCCATCTCCCCTCCCCCTTGCGGGGAGGGGTTGGGGGTGGGGGTAAGCCCCATCCATTATCTTTGCGGTTTACCCCCCTCCTTGACCCTCCCCCGCAAGGGAGGAGGGAAGACGACGACCTGCCGTGCGGCGAACTGGGCCCACTGATGCGCGTTGTCGGCGGGCGATTGAAGGGTCGCAATCTGGCGTCGCCGTCGTCGCGCGACATCCGCCCGACCGCGGACCGCCTGCGCGAGGCGGTCTTCAACATCCTCACTCATGCCTATGCCAACCCGATCGAAGGCGCGCGGGTGCTGGATCTGTTTGCGGGCACCGGCGCGCTCGGCATCGAGGCGGTGTCGCGCGGCGCGCGATTTGCGCTGTTCGTCGACAACGGCACCGAAGCCCGCGCGCTGCTGCGCAACAATGTCGCAGCGCTGGGCCTCGGCGGGATAACAAAAGTGTTCCGTCGCGATGCCACCAATCTTGGTCCGGCGCACCCGGTCGAACCGTTCTCGCTGGTGTTTCTCGATCCGCCCTATCGGATGAGGCTCGCTGACAAGGCGTGCATCTCCTTGCGCGACGGCGGCTGGCTGACGCAAGCCGCGCTGCTCGTGGTGGAAGAGGCCAAGGCGGCGGAATTCGCCGCGCCGGAGGGATTTGAGGAGCTGGAGCGGCGCACCTATGACGACACCGAGTTCGTATTCCTGCGGGCCAAGGAATGACTTTATCGCCGCCCGAACAGCTTCTCGATGTCCGACAGCTTCAATTCGACATAGGTCGGGCGGCCGTGATTGCACTGGCCGGAGTTCGGCGTGTCTTCCATCTCGCGCAGCAGCGCGTTCATTTCCTCGGGCTTGAGACGGCGGCCGGCACGCACCGAGCCGTGGCAGGCCATGGTGGCCGCGACATGCATCAGGCGGCGCTCCAGCGGCAAGGCCTCGTCCCATTCCGCCATGTGCTCGGCGAGATCGCGCAGCAGCGAGGCCGCATCGGCCTTGCCGAGCAGCGCCGGCGTCTCGCGCACCGCCACCGCGCCGGGGCCGAAGGATTCGATCGCAAGCCCGAACGAGGCGAGCTCGTCCGCTCGCGCGACCAGCCGCTCCACCGTGGCCTCATCCAGTTCGACGATTTCGGGTATCAGCAGAATCTGCCGTGATACGCCGTCTCTGGCCAGCGAGGCCTTAAGCCTTTCATAGACGATGCGTTCATGCGCGGCGTGCTGGTCCACCACGACCAGGCCGTCGCGGGTCTGCGACACGATATAGGTCTCGTGGATCTGCGTGCGTGCCGCGCCGAGCGGACGATCGAGCAGATCGGCCGACGGGACTTCCTGGAAACGCACGTCCGCGGTCGGCGTCCCGACATCGAACGCCGCCTGTCCGGGTTCGGCGAGCGCCGCCGCGCGGTCGAAGGCGGGCTGCGGTCCGACCGGATAAACCGGCGAGCGGCGCCAGTCCCAGTTGCCCGCACGCGGCGCAAACGACGGGCGGAACGCGGCGATCGCCGCGCCGTCGCTGTTGGCCGCGGTGCGCTTGCCCTCCCGGGCGAGGCCGTCCTTCAACGCATGCACGATCAGCGCCCGAACCAGGCCGGCGTTGCGGAACCGGACCTCGGTCTTGGCCGGATGGACGTTGGCATCGACCTCCTGCGGCTCCAGTGTCACGAACAGCGCCACCACCGGATGGCGGTCGCGCGGCAGATAGTCGGCATAGGCCGCGCGTACCGCGCCGAGGATCAGCTTGTCGCGGACCGGCCGGCCGTTGACGAACAGATACTGCCCGAGCGCATTGCCGCGGGTCAGCGAGGGCGCCGCGGCAAATCCTTCGACCGCGACGCCCTCGCGTTCGGAACGCACCTCGATGGCGCTGCCCCGAAAGTCCGCGCCGAGGATATCGCCGAGCCGCGTCAGCCGGCCGGGCGCGCCCGGCAACGCTGCTGCCCAGGTGACTGGCGCGCGTTCCTCGCCGGCCAGCGTGAAAGCAATATCGGGCCGCGCCATGGCGAGGCGGCGGACCACCTCGCGGATCGCCTCCGCCTCGGTGCGGTCGGTCTTGAGAAATTTCAGCCGCGCCGGCGTGGCGTAGAACAGGTCGCTGACTTCGACGCGGGTGCCGTGGGAGAGCGCCGCCGGCATGATCGGCGATTTGGCGCCGGCTTCAACCGACAACGACCAGGCATGCGGCTCGCTGGCATGGCGCGTGGTGATGCCGAGCTTTGCCACCGCGCCGATCGAGGGCAGCGCCTCGCCGCGAAACCCCAGCGTGCGGATTCGAAGCAGATCCTCGTCGTCGAGCTTGGAGGTGGCATGGCGATCCACCGCCAGCGCAAGGTCGCCATGGCTCATGCCGCTGCCGTCGTCGGTGATGCCGATCCGGCGTCGGCCGCCGCCGTCGGTGAAGATGTCGATCCGGCTGGCGCCGGCATCGATGGCGTTTTCGACCAGTTCCTTGACCACGCTGGCGGGACGCTCGATCACCTCGCCGGCGGCGATGCGGTTGACGACCTGTTCGGGCAGTTGGCGGACGGGCATGGGCGCTGGGCGACTCGTGGAAATAGCAGGTCAATTTAGAGGCTTTTGTCGGATCAGGGGAGGGCAAGGCGGCTGAACCCAAGGGTTTCCTTGGCCTCTCCCCGTTGTTCACGCGGGAATGCCGGCGTTTCCGGGCTATTCCGAGATCCGCAGTTCAGATCCCCCGATCCCGTCACAGGAACATTGTGACCCGTGGCGCCCGGGTATATCGTTTAGAAAAGCTATAAAAGCGATCGGGAGGATAATCCATGTGCCAGCTGTTCGCGCACCAGCCGCAACGCGACTATGAATCGCAGACCAGATCGCTTCGCATCGATGGCCATTGCACGTCGATCCGGCTGGAGATGGCGTTCTGGGATACGCTCGAGGAAATCGCGGGCAAGGAAGACATGAGTCTCGCCAAGTTCCTGACCCGGCTGCACAGCGAGGTGCTGGATCATTGCGGCGAAGTGCATAATTTTGCGTCGCTGCTGCGCTGCTCCTGCCTGATCTATCGCTCAAGAGCCGTAGCCGTGTTGCCGGATTTTGCCGACCGAGCGACGCCGCAGCTGGTCGCAGCCGAATAGGCCGGCCGATCAGGGGCCTCGTGGTTCGAGACGCGCGGCGCTGCCGCGCTCCTCACCATGAGGGTTTAGTATTGCGCCTGACGACCTCATCCTGAGGAGCGCGGCAGCGCCGCGCGTCTCGAAGGATGAAGCCGCGTCGCTGCCGCGCTAGATCTCCTTCCGCTGCATGGCGCCGGCGATGTGGTCCGCCTGTCGGGTTGCGAGCGCCACGATGGTGAGCGTCGGATTGCAGGCTGCGCCGCTGGTGAACTGGCTGCCGTCCGACACGAACAGGTTCTTGATATCGTGGGTCTGGCCGAACTTGTTCACCACGCCGTCTCTGGCCTTCGCACTCATCCGGTTGGTGCCCATGTTATGGGTGCTGGGATAGGGCGCGGTCGGATAGGTCACGGTCGCGCCGACGGCCTCATACACCGCGGCGCCCTGCTTATAGGCGTGGTCGCGCATGGCGACGTCGTTGGGATGGTCGTCATAATGCACGCTCGCGACCGGCAAGCCGAATTTGTCCTTCGCCTTCGGGTCGAGCGTCACGCGGTTGGTTTCCTGCGGCATATCCTCGCCGACCAGCCACATCCCGGCCATGCGGGGATAGCCTTCCATCGCCGCGGTGAACGGGCGTCCCCACGCGCCGGGATTGAGGAACGCCGCCATGAAGGGCAGACCCAGCGACAGCGTTTCCATTTCATAGCCGCCCATGAAACCGCGCGACGGATTGTGCCGCGCCTCGTCACGGATGATGCCGGCCATGGTGGTACCGCGATACATGTGCACCGACCTGTCGAAAACGGCATAGACGCTGCCGGTCATGTGACGCAAGTAGTTGCGGCCGACCTGGCCGGAGCTGTTGGCGAGGCCGTCGGGGAACATGCTCGACGCACTGTTGAGCAACAGCCGCGGGCTCTCGATCGAGTTGCCGGCCACCGCGACGACGCGCGCCTTCTGGCGCTGCGTCTTGCCGGCTTCGTCGGCGTAGACGACGCCGGTGACCTTGCCCGATGCATCGTGCTCGATCTTGAGCGCCATGCTGTTGGGACGAACCTCGAGGTTGCCGGTCGCCTCGCCCTTGGGGATTTCGGTGTAGAGCGTCGACCATTTGGCGCCGGATTTGCAGCCCTGGAAACAGAAACCGATCTGCAGGCAGGAGCCGCGGCCATCGCGGGGCTCGCTGTTGATTGCCATCCGCCCCGTGTGCACTTCCTTGTATCCGAGCTTCTTGGCGCCGGCCTCCATCACCTTGAAGTTGTTGTTGCCCGGTAATCCCGGGATGTTGTTGGTGCGGGTCACGCCCATCTTGTCTTCGGCCTTGGCGTACCACGGCTCCATTTCCGCCAGCGTGATCGGCCAGTCGAGCAGGTTGGCGCCCGGCAGATTGCCATAGGTGCTTCGGATCCGGAACTCATGCTCGTCGAACCGCAGCGACGCGCCGGCCCAATGCACGGTCGATCCGCCGACCGATTTGACGATCCACGCCGGCAGATTTGGAAAGTCGCTGGCGACACGCCAGGTGCCGGATGTCGTTCGCATGTCGGTCCACGCGAGCTGCGTGAAGCTTTCCCATTCGTTGTTGATGAAGTCCTGGATCTCGGTGCGCGGTCCGGCCTCAAGGATCACCACCTTGACGCCTTTCTGAGCGAGCTCATTGCCGAGCGTACCGCCGCCGGCGCCGGAGCCGACAATTACAACAACGCCATCGTCGTTCTGATCGAATTTCGCCATGATGTGTCCTCCCAACCGGATTTGCTCGAAGCCTTAGACTTTCGGCAGCCAATCGATGTCGTTGAAGCCGCGCTTGATGTAGCCACCATGCTCGGCGGACGAGCCCTCGTAGCCGAATTTCGGCCACAGCTCTTCCTGGTTGTAGAGAGAGACAACAAGATCGGAGCGGACCTTCTTGAAGAAATCGGTCGGCTCGATTCCCTGCAGCAGCACGACCCGGTCGGCTTCCCAGGGGACTTGAGCGTAAGCGACCTTGTGCCGATCCTTCGCGTCCTGATCGAGACGCCGGACGCCGTCTTCAAGCAGCGCCTTGACGGCCGGATCCTTGGCCGCCTTGCCATCCCACGGCTTGACGGCGGTGACGTAGTAGCTGTCGACCAGGAAGTCGTGCGGATAGATGTCGCGCGCAACTTTTACCAGCGTCTTCAAGGTCGCGGGGGTCAGCGTCGTGGCATCGTCGGCCCACGCATCCCCGACGCCGATCCCGGTATTGGCCGCGATGGCAGCGGCCGGGAGCGCGGTCGCCGCGCCCTGCAGGAAAATTCGGCGATTATATTTGCCTCGACGATCAACTTCTCTCATGGGCTATCCTCCATTGAACGTTCTTGTTGCATTAGCCGAAGCGGCCGCCTTTCTGGATCACCTCGATCTTGTAGCCATCGGGATCGGACACGAAGAAAAAGCGCGCCAGCGTTGCGCCGTCATGCTTGAAATCGCGTAGCGGCCCGGGCGACAATTTCTCCCGCTCGAACCTTTCGTGCTCGGAATCGAGATTGTCGATGACGACGGCCAGATGGCCGTATCCGTCGCCTGCGAAATAGGGTTCCTTGCGGCCGAAATTGACCGTCAGCTCGAGCTCGAACGGCGACGAGGGGTGACGCAGATAAATCAGCGCAAAATCCGGGAACACCAGCCGATCGGCAATCTGCATGTCGAACGCGCGGGCATAGAAGTCGAGCGACCTCGCCTCATCGAACACGCGGATCATCGAGTGAACCGGCTTGGCCATTTCAGTTCAACCCCTTGAGATAGGCGATGATGGCGGTGCGGGTCTCGGCCTTCACCGTTGGCGCGAACCAAGCTTAGGTCGCCGCCAACTGGCGGTGGTAGTAGCGGGCTGTTTTATGAAGAACAAAACAAAGGACGTGAACGCGCGCGGATGCTGCCGCGCGTCGGCTTCAATCGTCAAAGCCGCCCGAGCCGCGCCTCGCCTTGACGTCGCTGCGGCGCTTCTTGCCTTCCAGTCGGCGTTGCTTCGAACCCAGCGTCGGCCGGGTGGCGCGGCGCGGGGTCGGCCGGATCAAGGCTTCGCGAAGCAATTGCAGCAGCCGGTCGATCGCATCGGCGCGGTTGCGTTCCTGGGTACGAAAACGCTGCGCATGAATCACGATCACGCCGTCCTTGGTCATGCGCTGGCCCGCCAGCCGGTCAAGCCGCGCCGCGACATCGTCGGCGAGCGCGATCCGTCGCGTATCGAAACGCAGTTGCGCGGCGCTCGAGAGCTTGTTGACGTTCTGTCCGCCCGGTCCCGAGGCGCGAACGAAATGGATATCGATGTCGTTTTCGTCGATCAGGAGGTCGCGGGAAACCCGCAGCATGGCGTCACCGGGCGCGAGAGAATCGGACGAGCCGAGGATAGCGGTTTTGTGCGGGGCTTGCTTTACGGCGCTTGGAAGTCGCCTGGCCCTCTCGATTCCTTCCCGGCGTGGAGTGCGACCGGGCCTCATGGTTCGAGACGCGCCTGCGGCGCTCCTCACCACGAGCGGTTAGACCTCATCCAGAGGAGCATCGCGAAGCGATGCGTCTCGAAGGATGAAAACCACGCCATGGCGAAGCCTGGAAGGGATCAATTCGCCGTCGGCGGAGCTGGCGTTGCCGCGGCGGGCTGCGCGGCGGCCTGCGGGGCGCGGCCGACGATCACCGTCAACAGGCCCTGTCCCCACAGGCGCTTGGCGGCGCGTTTGGCGTCATCGAGGGTAACCGCATCGACGATGGCGTTGCGCTTCTCGATATAGTCGATCGGAAGTCCGTCGAGCTGGTACTGCAGCAGCGCCGCGGCGAGCTTGGAGGAGGTGTCCAGCGCCAGCATCTGCGACCCCTTGAGATAGGACTTGGCTTCGTCCAGCTCCTGCTGGGTCGGGCCATCCTCGGCCATGCGGCGGACTTCCTTGTCGATGGCCTCGACCGTTTCGCCGGCGCGGTCGGCACGGGTGCCGGTATTGCCGACAAACAGTGCGGAATGCTCCATCCATAGCAGCGCCTCGTAGACCGAATAAGCGAGGCCGCGCTTCTCGCGAACCTCGTGATAGAGCCGTGACGACAGCGTCCCGCCGCCGAGAATGTGGTTGACGACGTAACCCGCCATGAAATCGGGATCATGGCGTTTGAAGCCGGGGCCGCCGAACGTCACCACGGTCTGCGGGACATCGAGCGGAATGAACGCGCGCTGCGGCGGCTTGGCGGCCTCGACGTCGGCCACCGGCGTCAGGTTCGCTTTGGCCGGCAATCCACCAAACGTCCGGTCGAGCAGCTTGCCGAGCGTATCGGCGTCGACATCGCCGACCACGGCGATCCTGAGCGTGTCCCTGGCGAGGACGCGGCGGCTAAAGTTCTTGAGATCGGCGATATCGATCTTGGTCACGCTTTCCAGGGTACCCTCGGCGCGCCGGCCGTACGGATGGTCGCCGAACGCCATTTCCAGGAACTTGCGGCTCGCCAGCGCGCCTGGATTGGTGGTGTCGCTGCGCAGGCTGGACATCACCTGCGAGCGAATCCGTTCGACGTCGACGCTGTCGAAATGCGGCGACGTCAGTGCCATCCGGAGCAGATCGAAGGCCTCGTCCTTGTTGTCCCGCAGCATGCGTAGCGAACCGCGGAAAAAATCCCTTGTGTCCCTGAAGCTAAGCTCGATGGCGCGGCGATCGAGCCGTTCGTGGAAGGTCTTGGAATCGAGGTCACCCGAGCCTTCATCGAGCAGATCGGCGACCAGATTGCCGACCCCGGGCTTGTCGGCCGGATCCTGCGCGGCGCCGCCGCCGAAGGCATATTCCATCGCGATCAGCGGCACGGTGGCATCCTGCACGAACCAGGCTTCGATGCCGCCCGGCGTCACCAGATGCTGGATCTTGGCCGCGGCCTGCGACGGCGTTGAGCCGATCAGCGTCATGGCGAAACAGGCCGCAACCATCGTCACGATGCGGCGCGCGGCAACGATGGGGTAAGTCACGAGCGCTTCTCCTCGGCTTTTGCCGTGGTGTCCTTGATCAGATAGCCGGTCACCGAACGCTTCCTGTCGAGCCATTTTCGCGCCGCGGCGCGGACCTGTTCGGCGGTGACGGCGCGAATGCGATCCGGCCAGCTTCGGATGTCCTCGACGCTCAAGCCGGTCGTGAGCGCGGCGCCATACCAGCGTGCCAGCGTCGCCTGGTTGTCCTGGGCATAGATGGCCTCGGCGATGAGCTGGGTCTTGACGCGCTCGAGGTCCTCGGCCGGGACGGTGTTCTGCCCGACATCGGCGATCACACGATCGACCACCTGTTCGACCTGGGCGAAATCGACGCCGGGTTTGGGCGCGACCGAGATCGAGAACTGGGTAGCGTCGAGCGAGGTGCCCTGATATCCGGCGCCGGCGCTGACCGCGAGCGGCTTGTCGATCACCAGCGCGCGGTACAAATAGGAATTGCTGCCATTGCCCATCAACTGCGCCAGCACATCGAGCGCGGGGCTTTCGCCGGCGGCGGCGGTGGTAGCGGACGGAACCAGATAATAGCGCTTCATGCTCGGCTGTTCGACGCGCGGGTCGGCCAGCGTCACCGTGCGCGGGGCGACCGGCGTCGGCTCCTGCGGGCGCAGGCGTCGCGCCGGAATCGAAGGCTGCGGCGGAACCTGGCCGAACGTCCGCTCGGCCATCGGGCGAACGTCCTTTTCATCGACGTCGCCGGCGATAACCAGCGTCGCGTTGTTCGGTGCATAGAAGCGCTTGTAGAACGCCAGCGCGTCCTCGCGGTCGAGCTTCTCGATTTCCTGGTGCCAGCCGATGACCGGCCGGCCATAGGGATGATTGAGGTACAGCGCCGCCATGATTTGTTCGGTCAGCCGCGCCTCCGGGTTGTTGGCGACGCGCATGTTGTATTCCTCGAGCACGACGTCGCGCTCCGGCAGCACGTTCTCATCCTTGAGGATCAGGCCGGTCATGCGATCGGCCTCGAACTCCATCATGGTGCCGAGCTGGTCGCGCGGTACGCGCTGGAAATAGCCGGTGTAGTCGGTCGAGGTGAATGCGTTCTCGTTGCCACCGATCTTGAGCACGGTCTGGGAGAACTGGCCGGCCGGATGCTTGCTGGTGCCCTTGAACATCAAATGTTCGAGAAAATGCGCAAGGCCCGATTTGCCCGGCGTCTCGTCGGCGGAGCCGACCTTGTACCAGATCATCTGGGTAACGACGGGCGTGCGGTGATCGGGGATCACCACCACTTTCAGGCCGTTGCCGAGGGTGAAGGTGGCCGGAGGCTGCGATGTCACCGTGGTCTGGGCGCGAACGCCGTGAGCAGAGACGGCGAACGTCAGCAGCAGCGCGGCGGCGGAGACGACAAAACGGGGTGAGGACATCATGACCTGTCTGCAGGCTCGAACAAAAGCGTTCGAGATAAATCCGCGGCAATGTACGCCGCGTATCCGCCGTCGCGCTTCACGAAGCCGAGAGACCGGCGCAACTAATCGCCATACTTGCCAGCGACGGGATTGTATTCCTTGTTGAGCGATTCCTTGGGGCCGGTGCCGTAGGCAAAATTTGGCGACGGCGTCTGGTATCCGACCGGAGGCTGGGTGAGCGATTCGCGCGTCGGCTCACCCTTGAACGGCGCCGCCTCGGTGGTGTTGCCGTGGAAGAGATTGAAAATATTGCCGTTAAAGCCAAGCTGCGACGGACTGAGGACCGTATCGGCCTGTCGGCCTGGCTGAACCGGATCGGTATCACCAGGGGCGGGGGCCGCGGTCCGGCCGGCCTTGAGCTCGCTCGGCGTCAGCGGCCGCGCGGCTTCCCAGAAATTGGCGGGCTTGCTTTTCTTGCTGGCTGCAATGGCGGCCTTGCGCTGCGCCACATCCGGGTCTTTGGGCCAGTTGGGCGCATTGACCTCCGAGGAGGCTGAAACCGGCGGCGGCAGATCGATCTTGGGAGGCACCACCAGCGGCGAGCGTTCGCGGTAATCGATACCGTTGTGGTTCTGCATGTTGGTGGCGCCAAGTCCGGACATGAGGTTGTCGAGGATCTTTTCCTCGAAGGTCTTGTCGTCGCCCTGATCCTCGTCGTCCTGAGCGCGCGCGGCACCAGCCATCATCACCAGACCGACGCCCAGTGCGAGCGCGGCGAGCCGGAGCGCGCGCAGCGACACTCCCGACCCATTCTGCGGCATCCAAGCGGTGGCTTTAGTCTTGCGCATCGCGCTGTTCCTGTTGATTCGCTTTAGATTTTCCTGCGAGCTGGCGTCGGCCGCGGGTCATTCCGCGCGCTACGCAAATTTCAGCCTGATGGGGTCGTATCAGCCGGGATCAGGGCGCTTTTGCGGCGGGTACCCCCGGGAAGCTGTCATACAGCAAGGCGGCTACCCCGGCAACGATCGCCACGTCGGCGAGGTTGAAGACGTACCAATTGAAGATATTGCCCCCGATCCGGACATGGAACAGCGCGAAATCGACCACCGCGCCATAGGCCAGGCGGTCGATGGCGTTGCCGATCGCGCCGCCGATGATCAAGCCGAGCGCGACCGTGGCGAGGACGGTGCGCGACCGCGCCATCCAGACCGCCAGCACGATCACCGCCACCGCCTTGACGATCAGCAGGGCGATCTGGGCGAGCTGGCTGTCGTTCTGCAGCCAGCCGAAACTGATCCCGGGATTCCAGGCCAGCACCAGATCGAAGAACGGCGTGACCTTGACGGCGCCGCGGTGACCGATGTCGAACACGAACAGCAGCCAGAGTTTCGATGCCTGGTCGAGCGCCAGCGCGACGACCGCGGCGATCAGGCCGAAGCGAAATGGAGCGGTCAAACGACCACTCCCAGCGCCTTCCATTCGCGCAGCGCCTGGGCATCGCGTGGCGACACGTCCGGATAGTCGGCGTCCTCGCCCACGGTCGGCAGAATCTTCCACGACCGTGCGCATTTGGTGCCGACGGCCTTTTCGACCACCACGGCGACGCCGGGCACCTCGTTCAGGCGGAACGCATCGGCCGGAGCCTCCTCATTGGTCGCCATCGCATTCGAGGTGATGCAGACCTCGGCCAGGTCGGTATCGAACAAGGTGTCGAAGATTTTCCTGTCCGAAACGTAAACCAGCGGCGAGGCTTCCAGCGACGAACCGATCCGCTTCGCCGCCCGCTCGAGTTCCAGCGCGCCGGTCACGACGCGGCGGACATCGCGGATGATCTGCCATTTCGCGGCCAGCGCATCGTCGCGGAATTGTTCGAGCCCCGCCGGAAACAGCGTGAGATGCACCGACGGCTCGGCGTCCGGCCGGTACATTCGCCACGCCTCTTCCGAGGTGAACGACAGCACCGGCGCCAGCCACTTCAGGATCGCATCGCAGACAAGATCGATGGTGGTCAGCGCCGCCTTGCGCACCAGCGACGACGGCGGGTCGCAATACAGCGCGTCCTTGCGGATATCGAAATAGAACGCCGACAGCTCGGTATTCATGAAGGCCGACAGGCTTGCGATCACGGTCTTGTAGTCGAACTCGGCATAGGCGTTGCGAACGATGGCGGCCTGCCCCGCGAGCTGGTGCAGCATCAGCCGCTCCAGTTCAGGCATCTCAGTGAAGGCGACGGCGTCCTGCGGCTTGAAATGATGCAGCGTGCCGAGCATCCAGCGGATTGTGTTGCGCAGCTTGCGATAGGTCTCGATGGTATTCTTCAGGATCTCCGGGCCGATCCGCTGGTCGTCGGCGTAGTCGGTCGCACAGACCCACAGCCGCAGGATATCGGCGCCGGATTGCGCCATCACTTTCTGCGGCTCGACGGTGTTGCCGAGCGACTTCGACATCTTGCGGCCGTTCTCGTCGAGCGTGAAGCCATGCGTCAGCACGACGTCATAGGGTGCGCGGCCGCGGGTGCCGCAGCTTTCCAGCAGCGAGGAGTGAAACCAGCCGCGATGCTGGTCGCTTCCTTCGAGATACATCACGGTATCGTCGCCGCCGTCGATCTTGCGGCGGATGCCCTTGAGGCCCGGAAAATGCACGGGGTCTTCCAGCACGAAGGCATGGGTCGAGCCGGAATCGAACCAGACGTCGCAGATGTCGTCGATCTTTTTCCATGACTCGTTGGCGTGCGAGCCGAGGAAGCGCTCGCGCGCGCCGTCCATGTACCAGGCATCGGCGCCTTCGGCTTCGAACGCGTGGGCGATGCGCCGGTTGACGGCCTCGTCCTGCAGGATTTCGGCCGAGCCGTCGCCGTTCTCGCGCACGAACACCGCGATCGGCACGCCCCAGGCGCGCTGCCGCGAGATCACCCAGTCGGGGCGGCCGGCGATCATGCCGGTGATGCGGTTCTGACCCTGCGGCGGCACCCATTGGGTGACCGAGATGGCGTGCAGTGCGCGGGCACGCAGCGTTTGCTCCTCTCCCTGACTTTCCCCCGCAACGGGGGAGGGAAGAGAAAAGGGCTTGTCCATCGCGATGAACCATTGCGGCGTGTTGCGGAAGATCACCGGTTTCCTGGAGCGCCAGGAATGCGGGTACTGATGCTTGAGCCGGCCGCGCGCCAGCAGCATGCCGCGTTCGATCAGCGCCTTGATGACGGCCTCGTTGGCATCGCCCTTCTCGCCCTTGTCGTTGATGACGCGCTTGCCTTCGAAGCCCGGTGCCTGATCGGTGAAGGCGCCGTTTTCATCGACGGTGTAGGGAATCGTGGTGTTGATGCCGCGCGATTCCAATTCGCGCGCATTCGCGGTCCAGACGTCGAAGTCCTCGCGGCCATGGCCGGGCGCGGTGTGCACGAAACCCGTGCCGGTATCGTCAGTGACGTGATCGCCGGCGAGAAGCGGGACGTCGAAATCATAACCCTGGCCACGCAAGGGGTGGGCACAAACTAGTTGTCCTAGCGAAGCTCCGTCGATTTCTACGGAATCAAAGACTCGGGGGGCAAACCGTACGGCAGCTTGGAATGGGAGACTAAGATTCGAGGCTACCAACAAGGAGCCTTTACCATGCTTTTCGACGTGCGCCCTTCTTGTTGCATTGATCTCCTTGCGAGCGGCTTCGTACTGCTCGACCGTCACTCCCGCTATCCTTGCTGCCTCTTCAAGATTTTCAGGCTGCTGGAGTTCAGCACCTGGTACGAGCAAGACGTACTTCAATCTCTCTGAGTATGCGATTGCACGGTTGCCTGGCAGCGTCCATGGCGTCGTCGTCCAAATAACGACGGACGCGTCGCTCCACGCTGCTCTCAGCATTTCGGCTTCTTCTGGGGTTGCTCCCACGCCTATCTGAGGAAATCCGCTCTTTCTACCGACCACCGGAAACTTCACCCACACCGTGTCCGAGGTGTAGTCCTCGTATTCGACCTCGGCTTCGGCCAGCGCGGTTTTTTCCACCACGCTCCACATCACCGGC
>Ga0208849_1001727_pt1 | contig 13945 bp, 9 predicted proteins | sample NGESurdeep072012_10_FD_184470 | JGI IMG/M metagenome (GOLD analysis project Ga0208849, IMG submission 184470) | Arctic peat soil microbial communities from Barrow, Alaska - NGEE Surface sample 53-3 deep-072012 (SPAdes) | ecosystem: Environmental > Terrestrial > Soil > Wetlands > Peat ...
CGAGAGGTCCACCAGTCGGTTGGCGTAGCCCCATTCGTTGTCGTACCAACCAAAGATCTTGACCAGGCTCTGGTTGTCGTCGATGCGCTGGGCAATCGTCATCTTCGAGTCGAACGTGCACGACGCCGGCGTGCCGACGATGTCCGAGGAGACGAGGTACTCGTCGCTGTAGACCAGGATGTGCTTGAGCGCCCCGCTGGCCGCAGCTCGAAAGGCGGCGTTGATCTCATCGACGGTCGTCAAGCGCACGATGGCGGTGAAGTCGGTGATACTGCCGACCGGTATCGGCACACGAAGCGACGTCCCGTCGAGTCGCCCCTTCATCGATTCGAGGACCAGGCTCGTCGCGCGCGCGGCGCCCGTGGAGGCCGGCACGATGTTGATCGCGGCGGCGCGGGCCCGACGCATGTCCTTGTGCTCGAGGTCGAGCAGATTCTGGTCGTTCGTGTACGCGTGGATGGTCGTCATGAGACCGGTCGTGACACCAAAGGCGTCATCGAGGACCTTCACCATTGGCACGAAGCAGTTCGTGGTGCACGACGCGTTGCTCACAATGTGCTGGGTCTGCGCGTCGTACGTTTTGTCGTTGACGCCGACCACGAACGTCGCGTCGACGTCGGTCGCGGGGGCCGAAATGATGACCTTGCGAGCGCCGGCACTAAGGTGCTGGGCTGCGGCCTCGCGGGTGGTGAAGCGTCCGGTTGACTCGATCACGACGTCGACCTGCAGTTCGCCCCATGGCAGCTCCGCGGGATTTCGTTCGGCGAGCACCTTGACCGATCGGTCCCCCACCGTCATCCCGGAACTGGTGAGCCCGACGGGCACGTTGAGGCGACCTTGTGTCGAGTCGTAGCGCAGGAGGTGGGCGTTGACCTCAGGCGAGGTGAGGTCGTTTACAGCGACCACGTCGATGTCGCCGTTGTTGAGCGCGGCGCGAAGATAGCCCCTTCCAATACGTCCGAACCCGTTGATTGCCACACGTATTGCCACTGCTGCTCCTTAGTTCGTCGGCCTTGGTTATCGCACGTGAGCGAAAGCCGCGTCAGCCAATTTTTGCACATCGTGGACACGACCATTTCTCCCTGCGAGGTCGTGACGGTAAACGGGCAGTGAACATTCCTGTTGGGCGAAGGCCGACGCCGTGTCGACGAGGACCGCGTCGGGCACCACGCCGTGTCGCAACAGCGCTTCCACGTGCTCAGCCAGCGTGTAGCCCTCGGTCTCGGGGAGCTGTTCGGCCAGATTGGCCACGTAGAGCTTGCGCGCTCGGGTCCCGGCGAGCGCCTGGGTGATGCCCGGGACCACGCAGGCGGCGAGGACGCTCGTGAACAGCGATCCCGGTCCAATGAGGATGAGGTCGCCGCGCTCGATGGCCTCGACCGCGGCGATCGGCGCGGCGGCGTTGGCCGGCTCCACGCGGATCCGACGAATCGATGAGGACTTCATCACTTCGCTTTGGCCCCGCGTGTCACCCGCTTCGGTGGCGGCGACGAGCACCACGCCTTCACTGCTGGCCGGAATGATCTCGCCCGTGACGTCCATCACCTGGGCGACGGCGCGAACCGACTCTTCGAGGTCACCGGTCGCGTCGATCAGCCCCACGAGCAAGAGATTGCCCACGGCGTGGCCCCGCAGTTCGCCCGCGCGGAAACGATGTTCGAAGGAGGCGGCCAGCGGATTGTCGGGGTCGGCCAGGGCCACCAAGCACTTTCGTAGGTCGCCGACGGCCGCCACGTTCAACATGGCGCGCAGTCGCCCCGTCGATCCCCCGTCGTCCGCGACCGAGACGACGCCGGTCACGTCGCTCGAGTGCAGTCGCAGCGCGCGCAGCGAGACGGCCGTGCCGTGGCCACCCCCCACCGCCACGACTTTCATCGAGCGATATCGCGGTGAAAGACGGCGTGCTCGATGTTCAGGCGTCGACGCAACTCCTCGGCGATGGCCACCGAGCGATGGCGCCCACCCGTGCAACCAATGGCAATCGACAGATACGACTTGCCCTCTTTCGCGAATTCGGGGATCTGCCATTCGAGCATGGCGACCACGTCACGAAGGAAGTGCTGCGCCGGCTCGGGCGTCAAGACGTAGTCCGCCACCGGCGCGTCGAGACCGGAGAGCGGTCGCAGTGCCTCGACCCAGTAGGGATTGGGAAGAAAACGGCAGTCAAAGACAATATCCACGTCGCGCGGCAGACCGTTCGAATAACCAAAGGAGACGAGCGAGACCCGCAGTGCACCGAAGCCCGACATCTCGGTGAACGTTTCCACGATCCGCGAGCGGAGTTGATTGGCGTTGATCGAGCCGGTGTCGATGACCAGGTCGGCGCCGTCGCGGATCGACTGCAGCAGTGCCCGTTCGCCGGTGATGGAGTCAGCGAGGGTTGGTGCGTCGAAGGGGTGACGACGACGATTGCCCTCGAAGCGGTGAATTAAGACGTCATCGGGCGCGTCGAGAAAGAGGATCTTGGCGTTTTCGTGCAGTTGACGCAGTTCGCGCTCCACGGCGAGCCAGTCGTCGGGCTGCACGCCACCGGAACGACCGACGATGAAGGCGACGCCGGCGTATTCGCGAGAGCCCGCGGTGGCGAGCTCACCCACGCGCGCGATGAGTTCAATGGGCATGTTGTCAATGACGAACCACCCAATGTCCTCGAGCGCGGCCGACACCGTCGAACGCCCGGCGCCCGACATCCCGGTGACCAGCAGCACCTCACTCATCGTCGCTCCCCTTGGTCGGCTTCGGTTGGGCCGGCGCCTGTAAGTGATCGTAGAGCCTCGTCGCGACGTCACTCGGGAGCCACGCCAACGCACCGAGCTCGTCGAGCGACGCGCGCCGAAGTTCGTCGAGTGAACCGAACTGCGCGAGCAGTCTCTCCTGTCGAGCCGGTCCCAGTCCTTCGACACCGGAAAGCGTGGACGCGACCATTGACTTGCCGCGCTTGGAACGATGGAACGTGATGGCGAAGCGGTGGGCCTCGTCTCGGATTCGCTGCACGAGGTACAGACTCTCCGAACCGCGATCGAGCGTGATGGGCGTACTGGTGCCGGGACGGTAGAGCAGTTCCTCACGTTTGGCCAGCGCCGTGAACTCCACCTGGTCGCTGAGTCCAAGGGTCTGGGCGGCCTTCTGGGCGGCGTGCAGTTGCGGAAGTCCCCCGTCAATGATGATGAGGTCGGCTCGGCGAAACTTCGTCGCGCGCTGCTCGTCATTCCAGTAACCGAGGCGCCGGCGCACGACCTCCTCCATCGCGCCGACGTCGTCGTTGCCGAGGACCTCTTTGACGTTGAAGTGACGGTAGTCACTCTTGAGCGCCAAACCATCCTCGAACACGACCATCGACCCGACGTAGTTCGTGCCCTGCAGGTGGCTCATGTCGAAGCACTCAATTCGAAAGGGCGGCTGCGAAAGATGCAGCGCCGCGCCGAGTTCCTGGAGTGCGCGCGATCGCACGTTGTGGTCACTTTGGCGCCGGAGCGAATCGCGGTCAATCACCGACGTCGCATCGCTCACCGCGAGCTCGATCGCACGACGACGTTTCCCTCGTTGGGGCACGGCGACCTCGACCGGCTTGCCGCGAAGTTCACTGAGGTATTCGACCATCAACGGTGTCGTCGCCTCGTCGTTGCCGACGAGCACGGTCGGAGGGACCGACTCCGCGTCCGGGTACAAGTCCGTGAGCACACTCTCGAGGATCTCCGCGTCGTTCTCGTCCATCGAACGGTCAATGAGGTGCACGCTTCGCCCGATGATCCGCCCGAAGCGGACACGGAAGCGCACGACCGCGGCCCGGCCACCGTTGGTCGCAACACAGAGCACGTCGAGGTTCGAGTGGTCGTCGAGCACGACGTTCTGCACACTCGCGGCGCGCTCGAGGGCCTCGAGGCCGTCGCGCGCCTTCGCCGCCGCTTCGTAGTGCTTGTTCTCGGACGCATCGGTCATCTGGTGCTGCAACAGGTTACGAAGTTGACGTACGTCGCCGTCGAAGAAGCGCGCCCACGCGTCGACGAGTTGTTGGTAACCCTCGACGTCGATGGCGCCGACGCAGGGCCCCGAGCATCGACCAATGTCGAAGAGAAGACAGGGACGGCCAATCCGCTGGTGGTAGTTGTACTTGTGCTTGGTGCACGAGCGAAGCGGGAAGGCCTGGATCAGTTCGTCCATCGTCGTGCGAAGAGCGCGTACTTCTACGAAGGGGCCGAAGTAGCGCACGCCCTTCACGTGCTTCGACCTCGTCGTAAAGGGCGCCGGAAAATCAACTCGGGTGTCGATGGCGACCCACGGAAAACTCTTGTCGTCCTTCAGGCGCATGTTGTAGCGCGGCTGATTGTCCTTGATCAGTTCGTTCTCCAGTACCAGGGCATCCACTTCGGTCGGCGTGACGATCCATTCGACCGACGTCGCCTCCGCCATCAATGCCTGCGTCTTGTGGGTCAATCCCTCAGAGCGCTGAAAGTAACTGGAGAGTCTCGAGGCCAGTGACAACGCTTTGCCGACGTAAATGACGTCGCCACGCTCGTTGCGAAAGAGATAGCAGCCGCTCTGGCGCGGAATGCCCGAGGGCTTCGTGAACACCTAGAACCGTCCGTGCGCGGCCAACGACTCCTTTAAGACAGTTCCCGTCGCCGTGTCGAGCATCGCAATCGCCTCCGGCGTTCCCTCGCCGATGACCCGGCCTCCGCGACGGCCGCCATCTGGTCCGAGGTCGATGACCCAGTCCGCCGTTTTGATGACGTCAAGATTGTGCTCGATGACGAGCACGGTATTGCCCTGGTCGACGAGGCGGTGCAAGACCTCCAAGAGTCGTTTCACGTCTTCGAAATGTAGTCCCGTGGTCGGCTCGTCGAGCACGTAGAGAGTGTGACCAGTGGGGCGCCGAGCCAGTTCGGTGGCGAGTTTCACCCGTTGCGCTTCGCCACCGGAGAGCGTCGGCGCGGGCTGACCCAGGCGGACGTACCCGAGGCCGACGTCACTGAGACTCTGAATGTGACGAAGGATTGACGGCTGACGTTCGAAGAACCCCAGCGCTTCGGCGACCGGCATGTTCAGTACGTCGCTGATCGACTTGCCGCGATAGCTGATCTCGAGCGTCTCTCGGTTGTAACGCGCCCCGTTGCAGACTTCGCAGTTGACGTAGACGTCGGGCAGGAAGTGCATCTCGATCTTGATGGTGCCGTCGCCGGCGCAGGTCTCGCATCGCCCGCCTTTCACGTTGAAGGAGAACCGACCCTGCGTATAGCCGCGAACGCGCGCCTCTGGCGTCTCGGAGAAGAGTTTGCGGATCTTGTCGAAGACGCCGGTGTACGTCGCGGGATTCGAACGCGGCGTGCGACCAATGGGCTGCTGGTCGACCGCGACGACTTTGTCGAGGTTCGCGACGCCGGTGATGGTGTCGTGCTCCATCGGCGAGGTCTTGGCCCGGTTGATCTGGTGCTCGAGTGATCGCAAGAGAATGTGATTGATCAACGTCGACTTGCCCGAACCAGAGACACCAGTGACGGCCACGAAGTCGCCCAGGGGAATGTCAACGGTGACGTTCACCAGATTGTTGGCCCGCGCGCCCTTGATGGTCAGTTTCTTGCCGTCGCCTAATCGGCGCACAGCGGGAATCGGGATCGACCGCTCCCCCGACAGGTACTGGCCAGTTATCGACTCGGTGTTCTCGAGCAACTCCTTGTAGGTGCCGGCGTGCACCACGCGTCCGCCGAACTCGCCGGCCCCGGGACCAATATCCACTACGAAATCGGCGAGTCGTATGGTCTCCTCGTCATGTTCGACCACGATGACCGAGTTACCGAGGTCGCGCAACCGCTCCAAGGTGGAAATGAGTCGGCGATTGTCGCGTTGATGGAGTCCAATCGATGGCTCGTCAAGGACGTAGAGGACACCCACGAGGTAGCTGCCGATCTGTGAGGCGAGTCGGATCCGCTGCGCTTCGCCACCGGACAGTGACGCCGAGGCTCGCGACAAGGTCAGGTAATCCAGGCCCACGTCCATGAGGAACGTGAGCCGTTCAGTGATCTCCTTCACGACCCGCGAGGCAATCGTCTGCTCGCGCTTGGTGAGTTTGAGCTTGGCGAAGAAGTCGATCGCTTCGTCGATCGTCATCGAATTGACTTGCGCGATGTTGTGGGCGTGAATCTTGACCGCGAGCACTTCGGGTTTGAGTCGTTGTCCCTTGCAGGTATGACACTCCACCTCGCGCATGTACTGCTCGGCCTGTTCGCGTGACCAGTCGCCGTCGGACTCATTACGCTTACGCTCCAACCAGTCCACGATGCCGGCGTACGTGGTGTCGTAGGTGCGAACCTTGCCGTAGCGGTTGCGGTACTTAACCGGCACCGAGCGCTTCTCCACGCCGTAGAGAATCAGCTTGCGGTCCTTTGGTCGAAGCTTCTTCCACGATGTCTTGACGTCGAAGTCACCGAGCGCCGCGATCCCGTCGATGAGGCGCGCAAAGTACTTGAAGCGCACGCCGGCCCACGGCGCCAACGCCCCGTCGGCCAATGACAGCGTGTCGTCGGGTACCACGAGGTTGGGGTCGACTTCGAATCGCGTGCCGAGGCCGGTGCACACCGGACAGGCCCCGTAGGGCGAGTTGAACGAGAAGTCGCGTGGCGCGAGCTCGCTGAAACTGAGTCCGCAGTCGTTGCACGCCATCTTCTCGGAGAACTGGACGAGTTGGTCGCTGTCGATGAAGAGGAAGGAGACCAGTCCCCTCGTCAGTTTGAGCGCCGCTTCGACCGACTCCGTGAGTCGCTGACGGACCGACGCCTTGACGCTCAGTCGGTCCAGTACGACGTCGATCGTGTGCTTCTCGTAGCGCGCGAGGTTGACGCTCTCGCGATCGCTCAGTTCAATGACGTCGCCGTCGACGCGCGCTCTCGAGAAGCCCTGGGCCGCGAGTTCATTCAGCAGCGTGCTGTACTCGCCCTTACGGCCGTCGACGACCGTGGCGAGGACGAGGAAGCGTTCGTCATTCGTGCGCGCCAACACCTGGTCGACGATCTGCTGGGGCGTCTGGCGGGTGACGACCTTGCCGCAGTTGGGACAGTGTTGGACGCCAATTCGTGCGAAGAGCAGTCGAAGGTAGTCGTGGATTTCGGTGATCGTGCCCACCGTCGATCGCGGATTGCGTGACGCGGTCTTCTGATCGATGGAGATCGCCGGGGAGAGGCCCTCGATGAAGTCGACGTCGGGCTTATCCATTTGGCCGAGGAACTGGCGGGCGTACGCCGAGAGGCTTTCGACGTAGCGGCGCTGTCCTTCGGCGTAAATCGTGTCAAAGGCCAGCGACGACTTCCCCGAACCGGAGAGTCCCGTAAAGACCACCAACTGGTCGCGCGGTATCTCGACCGAGAGATTCTTGAGATTGTGGACGCGGGCGCCCTGCACTCGGATGGTCGACGACATGTAGGGAATCTACCGGTCAAACATCGAGAGCCAGGTCGTCAATGACCAGTTGATCGATCTCAGTGGCGAGACCCTGACGTTGGAGGAGATGAAGCATGTCGCGAAGCGCCGCCGCCTCTTCGAAGCGCAGTTCGCTCGCGGCGACCAGCATCGCCTTCTCCACTCGGGCAATCTCCAAGGAGAGGTCGTCGGGCAGCATCTCCTCCAAGGAGGTAATGCCGTGCACCTTGTTCGCCGGCTCGACCATGTACTCGCTGCGCAGGCGCCCGAGGATGTCCGCGACGTTCTTCATCACGGTGGTCGGCTCGATCCCGTGCTCCTTGTTGTACTCAATCTGGAGCATCCGACGGCGCTCGGTCATCGAAATCGCGGCACGCATCGAGTCGGTCATCCGATCGGCGTAGAGCACGGCTTGGCCATTGGAGTTTCGAGCGGCGCGACCGATTGTCTGGATGAGGGCCGAGCGTGAACGCAAGAAACCCTCCTTGTCGGCGTCAAGGATCGCGACCAGTGAGACTTCGGGTAGGTCGAGTCCCTCGCGCAGCAAGTTGATCCCGACCAGCACGTCAAACTCCCCGAGTCGCAGCGAACGCAGGATCTCAATGCGCTGAATCGTGTCGATGTCGCTGTGCAGGTATTGGACGCGGTACCCGGCCTTGGAGAGGAAATTCGTGAGGTCCTCGGCCATTCGCTTCGTGAGGGTCGTGATGAGTACGCGTTCGTTGCGCTCGATGACCACGTCGAGACGAACTCGCAGGTCGTCAATCTGATTCTTGGTGGGCATGATCGTGACGACGGGATCGAGCAGGCCGGTCGGTCGAATCACCTGTTCGACAACCTGGTCGCTGTGTTCTATTTCGTAGGGGCCGGGGGTCGCGGACACGAAGACCATCTGGGGCACGAGCTCCATGAACTCGTCAAAATTAAGTGGTCGGTTGTCCATCGCGCTCGGCAGTCGAAAGCCGTGCTCGACCAACGTCAGTTTGCGCGAACGGTCACCGGCGTACTGACCGCGGATTTGGGGCACGGCCACGTGGGACTCGTCGATGACGACGAGGAAGTCTTCGGGGAAGTAGTCCAGCAACGTGAAGGGCCGTTCGCCGGGTAAGCGCCCGTCGAGGTGCGCCGAGTAGTTCTCAATGCCGGCGCAGAAGCCGGTCTGTTCGAGCATCTCGAGGTCGTGCTCGGTGCGCGAGCGCAGTCGTTGCGCTTCGAGCAGTTTGCCCTCGGCGGCGAAGGTCGCGAGTTGCACCTGCAGTTCGTCCTCGATCCCGCGACAGGCCCGCTGCAGCGTGGCGGCGCCCGTGGCGTAATGCGACGCCGCGAAGAGCGTGACTTCCTTCACTTTGCCGCGGCTCTCCTGGGTCAACGGGTTGAAGAACGAGATCTCCTCGACTTCGTTGCCGAAGAATGAAACACGTACGGCCTCGTTGCTATACGCCGGTTGAATCTCGAGCGTGTCGCCCTTCATGCGGAACGTACTTCGATCAAGGACGAGCTCGTTGCGGTTGTACTGCATCTCTATGAGCCGTCGCAAGAGGGCGCGCTGCTCGAACGTCGCGCCGACCTCGAGGTGGAGCATCCGCTCGCGGTACTCAAGAGGCGAACCGAGTCCGTAGATGCACGAAACCGACGCCACGACGATCGTGTCGCGATGGGTGAGGAGCGACGAGGTCGCGGCGTGACGGAGTCGGTCGATCTCCTCGTTCACCGAACTGTCCTTCTCAATAAAGGTGTCGGTCCTTGGAATGTAGGCCTCGGGTTGGTAGTAGTCGTAGTACGAGACGAAGAACTCCACTCGATTCTGTGGCAGCATCTCCTTCAACTCCGAGGCGAGTTGCGCCGCCAGCGATTTGTTCGGTTCCAGGATGAGTGTCGGGCGTTGCACGTGCTCGACGAGCCACGCGATGGTGGCGGTCTTACCACTGCCCGTGATGCCCTCGAGGGTCTGGTAGCGAAGTCCGTCCTCCACCCCTTGGGACAAGGACGCAATGGCCGTGGGCTGGTCGCCCGCCGGTTCAAAGGGTGATTCGACCAGAAACCTATCCATGGGCGAGTCCTACGAGTTCCAGCGCCGCGTCGAGTTGGGCGAACAGTTGCTCCAGTGTGCCCTCGTTCCACAACACGCGGTCGACGATGCGTTCGCGTTCGTCGTTGCTGATCTGGTTGGCGAGACGGGCGCGCGCGTCATCTTCCTTGAACCCGCGACGTTCGACCAATCGCTTCACCGCGGTCTCGGGGTCAACCTGTACCGACCACACTTCATCCAGCGTGAACGCCACTCGGTGCTCGGGACGAAAAAGTGGCACCGCCACGAAGACGGCGTCGCCGGTGGCCCCGTCCAGTTGTCGTACTATCTCCACGCCGATCTTCTCGTGGGTGATTCGATTCAATCGACGAAGCGCCGAACGGTCATTGAAGACGATCTCGGCCATAAAAGCGCGGTCCAGGGTTCCGTCGTCCGCGAGTACCGCACGGCCAAAGGCGTCGACGAGAGCTGCCAGTGCCGGACTGCCCTTTGCCGTGACGTCGTGGGCCACGTCGTCGGCGTCGATGACGGTGTAACCCAGCGTGCGCAATCGATCACAGATCGCTGATTTGCCGGCACCGATACCGCCCGCGATCACAATTCTTTTCATCAGACCACGGTAGTCAGAGGCTGTGACATCACTGACGAGCGCGCTGGGGTGGTACGTAGTCCACACTGGCGTTGAGTAATGTCAGGTCTGTCTCAATAGGGGGAAATGTGCTCAGATATTTGGTGAAACGACTGATGCTGCTCGTCGGCATCGTTTTCATCATTTCGGTGGGCAGTTACTACCTCATCCACCTGTTGCCCGGCAATCCTGCGGTCGTCGTCCTCGGATTCGGGGCCACCCCCGCGGCCAAGGCGGCCTTTTACGCGCAAGTTGGCCTGAATAAACCGGTCTACCTTCAATATTTCGTGTGGATGGGCCACGTGCTTCACGGAAATCTCGGAACGTCCTTCATTTCGAACGACACCGTGCTGTCGAAGATTCGCTCCGCCCTGCCCATCGACCTCGAAATTATCTTCCTCAGTCAGATCCTGGCGTTCGCCGCGGCGATTCCCGCGGCCATGCGATCAGCCCGCAAGCCCGACGGGCCTGTCGACCGCATTCTGGGCGCCGGCAGCTTCACGCTGCTCTCGATTCCCCCCTACATCGTCGTCGTCTTTGCAGTCCTTTTGATCTCGATCAAATTGGGACTCTCGGCGACCGGACCATCGGCCTACGTCGGCTTCGGGACCAGTCCACTCAACAACCTCGAAAGCCTGTCACTGCCGGCAATCACGCTGGCCATTGGCAGCTTCGTCGTCTACTACCGGGTGTTACGCAGTGACCTCATCGCGACCTTGCAAGAGGAGTTCATCACGATGGCGCGCTCCAAAGGACTGAGCCAGCGGCGCATCATGTGGCGCCACGCCTTTCGTCCCTCGTCGGTGGCCCTGCTCGGTGCCGCGAGCGTCAATATCGGTGGACTGCTCGCCGCTGGTTTCGTCGTCCAGTACCTCCTCGATATACCCGGTCTGGGTTACACATTGATCACGGCCATCAACAACGATGACTTCCTCTTGGTGCAGGGCATCGTGTTGGTGGTGTCGGTCGGCGTGGTCCTGATCAACTTCATTTTCGACTTCATCATCAACGTCGTGGATCCGAGGATTAGTCGTGAATGAAGCCACCATCTACTCCGAAGTCCAACTCATGGAGGGCAGCCGAAAGAAGGGCGAGCCCCTAGGCATCCTCTTCTGGATTTGCGTGGGCTGGATTGCTCTCAACGTCTTCGTCGCGATCTTCGCCAACGTGCTGCCCTTCCAAAATCCCCTCAACGAGGACTTCACGGTACTGAACTCGGCACCGAGCCTTCACCACCTCTTCGGGACCGACGACCTTGGTCGAGACATCCTGGCGCGCGTGGCCTTCGGCTCACGGGTGTCGATCTCGGTGGGCGTCGGCGCCATGATCATCGGGTTCGGCGTGGGCGCGCCGCTCGGCATGCTCGCCGCGTATCGCCGAGGCCGCTTCGACGGAGTCCTGACCACCGTGATGTACGTCATGTTGGCGTTTCCCGCCATCATCGCCACCATCGCGGTGCTCTCCTTCTGGACGCCACGCTCCCTGACCAAGATCATCATTGTCATCGGCATCGCGTCGATCCCGCTCGTCTATCGGGTCATTCGAACGGCGACCCTGAGCGTGGCGACCAAGGACTACGTCATCGCGGCCAAGGTGCAGGGCGCCACCGACCGTCGAATCCTCATGAAGGAGCTCCTCCCCAACATCGCGCCCATCGGCATTTCGTTTCTGCTGATCGGCATCGCGACGGTCATCACGCTCGAGGGAGCGTTGGCCTTCCTCGGCCTGTCCGTGACTGCGCCCACCCCGTCGTGGGGCAACATGATCAACGAGGCCCGCACCATCTTGCAGACCAACCCGTGGCTGGTCATCTTTCCTTCGCTGGCGCTCTGTCTGTTCCTGCTCTGTCTCAACTTCATCGGTGACCGCATCCGAACGCACTTCGACGTGACGGAGGTGAAGCTGTGAGCGATGAAAAGCTACTCGTGGTGAAGGACCTCAAGACGACGTTCGACACCGCCAACGGACTCCTGCCGGCAGTCGGCGGCGTCTCCTTCGAACTCGAACGTAACGAGACACTCGGCATCGTCGGTGAGTCCGGATCGGGCAAAACGGTGCTCTCACGCACGATCATGGGCCTGCAACCGCGCACCAAGGTGAGCGTCACGGGCTCTTCGGTTATCGACGGCTTCGAAGTGGTCGGTGCGAGCGAGAACGACAAGCGCAAGATCTGGGGTACTGAGGTCGCCATGGTGTTTCAAGATCCCATGACGTCGCTCAATCCTGTCATGCGCATCGGCAAGCAGATTGATGAAGCGCTTCGTGTTCGCCTCGGCATGGATAAGGCGGCGGCCAAGGCGCGCGCCATTGAACTGCTCGAACTCGTTGGTATTCCCTCACCTCAGGAGCGCTACAACGCGTATCCCGGCATGCTGTCGGGCGGCATGCGCCAACGCGTCGTCATCGCCATTGCATTGGCCTGCTCACCCAAGCTCCTTATGGCCGACGAACCCACCACGGGTCTCGACGTCACCATCCAGGCGCAGATTCTGAACCTGCTGGACGAACTCAAGGATCGCCTCAAGATGTCGGTCATCCTCGTCACGCACGACCTCGGCGTCGTAGCCACGCGTACGTCGCGCATCATCGTCATGTACGCCGGGCGTATCGTCGAGACCGGCAACACCCGTGACGTGTTCTATCACCACCGCATGCCCTATACCAAGGCGCTGCTCGAGAGCTCACCCAAGGTGTCGAACCACAGTCACACCCGTCTCGTCACCATCCCCGGTCGACCGCCGAATCTTCTGAACCTTTCCGACGGATGCGCCTTCGCGCCTCGCTGCTCGTACGCCACCGATCAGTGCCACCTCGTTCGTCCCGAACTTGAACCCTCGACTGAGCCGGGCCATACCTTCGCGTGCTGGAATCCCCTCCCCGTCAACGCAGAAGGAGCCCTCGCGTGAGCGACGTTCGCCAACCGCTCCTCAAAGTCCGTGACCTCGAGGTCACGTTTCACGCTCACGGTCACGCCGTCAGTGCCGTCGCCGGCGTCAGCTTCGACATCTTCGAAGGCGAGACCCTCGGACTGGTCGGCGAATCTGGATGTGGCAAATCGACCACCGGCAAAGCACTCATGCGCATTGTGGAACCTTCCAGGGGAACGATTGAACTTGAAGGCACTAACGTCGCGACCCTTTCGGGCAGGGTCCTGCGCGCCGCACGCACCAAGATGCAGATGATTTTCCAAGACCCGATCAGTTCGCTCAACCCACGCCGGCGCGTCAAGGACATTGTCGCTGAGCCCCTTGACTGCTGGAAGAAAGTGGTCGGCGAGGAGCGCACGACCATCGTGCACGACCTGCTGAGCAAAGTGGGTATCGACCCCGATGTCTACGGTGATCGCTACGCCCGCCAGTTCTCCGGTGGTCAGTGTCAGCGAATCTCGATCGCACGATCGCTCGCCATGCGGCCGAAGTTGCTCATTTGCGACGAGATGGTCTCGGCCCTGGACGTGTCGGTGCAAGCCCAGATCCTTAACCTCCTCGAAGACTTGAAGGCCGAGTACGGCCTGACGTTGCTCTTCATTGCCCACGACCTGGCCGTCGTGAAGAACGTGAGCGACCGGGTCGCGGTCATGTACCTCGGGAAAATCTGTGAGATTGGACCGGCCGACACGCTCTATGAGTCGCCGGCCCACCCCTACACCGAGTTCCTGCTCGGCGCGGCCCTCGAAGCCGACCCCGACTCACCAATGCACTCTCAGACCCTCGAGGGCGAACCACCAAGCCCGATGAACCCACCGAGCGGCTGTCGCTTTCGAACTCGCTGCCCGAACGCGACCCAGAAGTGTGCGGACGAAGAGCCGTTACCGCAGGAAGTAGCGCCCAACCATCTCGTATCGTGTCACTACCCGCTCACGATCACGCACAAAACGC
>Ga0208849_1001728_pt1 | contig 13928 bp, 10 predicted proteins | sample NGESurdeep072012_10_FD_184470 | JGI IMG/M metagenome (GOLD analysis project Ga0208849, IMG submission 184470) | Arctic peat soil microbial communities from Barrow, Alaska - NGEE Surface sample 53-3 deep-072012 (SPAdes) | ecosystem: Environmental > Terrestrial > Soil > Wetlands > Peat ...
GTGCGGGAGCTGTCGAGGAGTGGCCGGCCCGTTTGACCGTTATTGCGGGTTCTGCGGACACGAGATGGTGCGGGGCGAAACGCGCCCGATGTGGTGGAGGCTGTGGCTGCTGGCAGCGCTGGTACCGCTGGCAGCGGGATTGATCTACGGGATCGTGCAGGCGGGGTTGCATCCAGCGAAGTAGCGCATACGCCGTCATCGGCCTCAGGATTCGACCAAAAGCGCCCTAATGGCCCTATCAAGCACCGGGCATACGACCATCCGTGCCCGAATGGCGGGGTCTCCGCCTAACGATCGAGCCGCTGCCCGCACTCCACACAGAAGCTGTGGCGACCCAGGTTGTGGTGGCCACACGACGAACAGACCAGACGCCGCGGCGGGTCGGCCTGCAGCCACCGCTCACGCTCTCGCCTGTACCAGATGCCGTCCTCGGGACCCAGCATCCAGCGTCGCCCCTCGCCATCCAGGACTGCCAGGTCCCGCACCGCGACCCGAAAGGCCCTGGCTTGCAGTGACCCGACGCGGCGCTCCTCGACCAGGTCGTGATAACGCAGCTCCGCTTCGGCGAATGGATCGACAGCCATCGGGAAAGTATTGCTCGCAGGACAACTTGAGACGTGGAGTGCACGCTTCGGGGCCCCCACCCGGTCACGCTAGTGCGTGGCCATCCTCCCCGCTGAGCGGGGAGGTAGAATGCCTACGGCCCGAGGCCCGCAGAATGCGTCGCACCACCACACGAAGCTCACGTTCCGCCAACGGCGCGCGCCGCGCGGCATCCTCGCGCCCCCGCACGACGCGTAACAAGCGCAGCAAAGGCCCAGCCCGCCCCAGCCTCACGCCCCGCCAGGGTCGCGAGATCGCCGGGGTCCTCCTCATCCTCGCGGCCCTGCTCAGCCTCCTCGCGATCGCGAGCAACGCCGGCTCCATCCTCACCGGCATGCACGACTGGCTGATGACCTCCTTCGGCCGCGCCTGGTTCGTCCCCGTTGGAGTCGCGTTGGCATTTGGCACGTACCTGATCTGGCCGAAGGCCCCGCGGCCGCGCCCTGTCGATGTCGTCTCCGGCGTGATCGCGGTGGTGTCGCTGGTCGGCCTCTTCGACCTGGCCGCGCAGGCGGGCGGCTCCGCCGGCCACGGCGTGGCTCAGGTCGTGGAGCAGGTGGTCGGTCACTGGGGCGCGTGGGCGCTTCTGGTTGCGGGCCTGGTCATCGGCCTGATCGTGACGGTGCACTTCAGCCCAGGCGCGATGATCGCCACCCTGCTTCGCGCGGGACGTGCCGCCTTCGCCGAACGCAATCGCCTCGAGCGGCTCGTGTCACCACCAACAGCGCCGGCTACCGCCAAGGTCCAGAAGAACGGCCAATCCAAAGAAGCCGCGCTGGCGCGGTCTGCAGCCAGCTTCGCGACCCCGCCGCCCCCGGTTGAGCCAACGCCTGCGTGGGAGCTGGAGGAAGCCACCGAGGAACGCGGCGCGGAACCGGTGACGGCCGCAGCGGCCGCACGGCCGGCCGAGCCGCCGGTGATGCGCATCGTCGCCGAGCCCGAAGACGAGCCGCCGGAGGTCGACTGGAAGCTGCCTTCAATTTCGCTGCTCGACACCGTGACGGCGCGTCGCGAGCGCATGGCCGATGAGATCAAGCGCAACGTGAAGATCATCGAGCACACGCTCGAGACCTTCGGCGTCCCCTGCAAGGTGGTCGGAGTCAACCCTGGCCCGGCGGTGACGCAGTACGAGCTGCAACCCGGGCCCGGCATTCAGGTCAAGCGAATAACCGCGCTTCAAAACGACCTCTCGCTCGCGCTGGCCGCGGCTCCGCTCAGGATCGAGGCGCCGATCCCGGGCAAGGCCGCTGTCGGCATCGAGGTGCCGAACAAGTCGGCCAGCCTGGTCACCATCCGCGAGGTGCTCGAGACCGCCGCCTTCCGCGAGGGCACGCGCGTGTTGGCCCTCGGCCTCGGCAATGACGTTTCCGGCGCATCGATCGTCGCCGACCTGACACGCATGCCCCACCTTCTCATCGCGGGCGCGACGGGGCAGGGCAAGAGCGTGTGCATCAACGCCTTGATCACCAGCCTGCTCTTCCAGATGACGCCCGACCACATGCGCCTTCTGCTGATCGACCCGAAGCGCGTGGAGCTGACCGGTTACAACGGACTGCCCCATCTCGCGCTACCGGTCCTCGTCGAATCGCATCAGGCCGCAGCCGCGCTGCGCTGGGCGGTGGCCGAGATGGACCGCCGCTACAAGATGTTCTCTGCGGAAGGTGTGCGCAACATCGCCGCCTACAACGAGAAGGCGGTCCAGAAGCTGGCGCGCGAGATTCCTTACATCGTCATCGTGATCGACGAGCTCGCCGACCTGATGATGGTCGCGGCGGGCGAGATCGAAGAGCTCATCTGCCGGATCGCGCAGCTCGCAAGAGCCGTCGGCATCCACCTGGTGATCGCAACGCAGCGTCCGTCCACGGACATCATCACCGGACTGATCAAGGCCAACATCCCCTCGCGAATCGCGTTCGCGGTGGGGTCACAGGTCGACAGCCGCGTCATCCTCGACTCGGGTGGCGCGGAGAAGCTCCTCGGCCGCGGCGACATGCTGTACCAGCCGGTCGACGCCGGCAAGCCGACACGAATCCAGGGCGCCTTCGTCAGCGACCCCGAGGTCGAGGGGGTGGTCAACTTCTGGAAGTCCCAGGGCCCGCCGCGCTACATGGAGGAGATCCTTGAAGAGGGCGCGGGCACGGAATGGGAAAGAGGCGAAACCGCTGAGCGCAAGCTCGATCCGCTGTTCGCACGCGCCGCACGCGCGGTGGCTGCCGAAGGTGCGGCGTCGGTGTCATTGGTGCAGCGCAAGTTCAACGTCGGCTACTCGCGCGCGGGCCGTATCGTGGACCAGCTGGCCGAGAACCACGTCGTCGGCGGCTACCAGGGCTCGAAGTCGCGCGAGGTGAACATGAACCTGCCTGACGTCGACGAGCTCTTGGAGCGACTCGGCATCGAATGAGGCGTCGGGAACCTGCGGGTGGGCGGGGAGCCGTCGTCGCACACTTAAGGTAGGAACCTGGTGAATCTGCCAAACGCGTTGACGCTCAGCCGCCTGGCGGCGATCCCCGTGCTGATGATCCTTCTCATCGCACGGTTCGAGGACCACGATCAGATCGCGGCTGCGCTGTTCGTCATCGTCTCCTTCACCGACACGCTCGACGGCCAGATCGCACGCCGCCGCGGCCTCGTCAGCGACCTGGGCAAGTTCCTCGATCCCCTGGCCGACAAGCTCTTCGTCCTCTCCGTGCTCATCGTGCTGGTGCAAGAGGGACTCGTGGCCGCCTGGGTGGTGGTGCTCATCTTCTCGCGGGAGCTGTTGATCACCATCCTGCGATCGGTCGGCGCAAGCCAGGGTCAGGTGATCGCGGCGGCGCCGATGGGGAAGACGAAGACCATGACCCAGATGGCCGCCGTGGTGCTCCTGATCCTGCAGCGACCGTATCCGGGCCTGGTGCCATTCGCGGAGCTGGCGGTTGCCGTCGCGATCATCTTCACGATCGGCAGCGGCATCGACTACATGTGGCGGTTCCGGTACGTGCTCTGGCCCGCGGGCGGCGGAACCCCCCGCTCGGCGCCCAGCGGCGGAGCGCCCGGCTCCGAGTCTCCAGTCGATCCCTTGGCGAGGGAGCTGGGCAGCCTCTTGACCAAGTCGCAGCACACAGTTTCAGTGGCGGAATCGTGCACCGGCGGCCTGGTCGGGGCTCTGATCACGGACCAGCCGGGCAGCTCCGCATATTTCCTGGGCGGGGTGATCGCTTACGCGGACGAGGTCAAGCGATCGCAGCTTGGGGTCCCGGCTGACCTCCTGGCTCGGCACGGAGCGGTGAGCCGCGAGGTCGCGATTGCAATGGCCGATGGCGTCCGGTCGAAATTTGGCACCGAGCTCGCGGTGTCGATCACCGGCATCGCGGGTCCGGATGCCGACGGCGCCAAGCCCGTCGGGCTCACCTACATCGCCGTGGCGACGGCGCGGGGGACCACCTGCAGTGAATACCGGTTCAACGGCGACCGCTGGGCGAACCGCCGGCAGGCTGCCGACGAGGCCTTGCGGCTGCTACTCGCGGCGGCCCGCTCCAACGCAGGCAAGCTGGCCTCTTGACCAACGAACGCATGTTCGCTACACTCTGCCGACGGCCTACTTCGAGCACTGCTGTTAAGAAGACGTTGACCCCAGCATCGCGACGTAGAACACTCGCCGCAACGACCTAGGAGGCATCTATGGAACAAGACAAAGAAAAGGCAAAGTCGCTCGACTCGGCGATCTCCCAGATTGTCAAGAGCTACGGCAAGGGAGCCATCATGAAGTTGGGTGAGCAAGCCGCGTTGCACGGGGACATCATGGTCATCCCGACTGGCGCGCTGCTGCTCGACCTGGCGTTGGGAGTGGGGGGGATTCCGCGCGGTCGTGTGACCGAGCTGTACGGACCGGAGTCAGCAGGCAAGACCACCCTGGCGCTGCACGTCATCGCCGAGGCTCAGAAGCTTGGAGGGGTGGCGGCCTTCGTCGACGCCGAGCACGCGCTCGATCCGCTGTACGCGGCAAGGATCGGGGTCAAGATCGACGATCTGCTGATCAGCCAGCCGGACACCGGCGAGCAGGCGCTCGAGATCGTCGAGGTCCTCGTCAGGTCGGGCGCGATCGACGTGATAGTGATCGACTCGGTTGCGGCGCTGGTGCCCAAGGCCGAGATCGAAGGCGAGATGGGTGACTCCCATATGGGGCTGCAGGCCCGCTTGATGTCGCAGGCGCTGCGCAAGCTGACGGGGGCGATCTCCAAGTCGAACTGCTCGGTCATCTTCCTGAACCAGCTGCGAGAGAAGGTCGGGATCATGTTCGGCAACCCGGAGACGCAGCCCGGCGGCCGGGCATTGAAGTTCTACTCGTCGGTTCGCCTCGACATACGCAAGGTCGAGGTGATCAAGAACGGGCTTGACTCGGTCGGGGCGCGGGTGAAGGTCAAGGTCGTCAAGAACAAGGTGGCGCCTCCGTTCAGGTCTGCCGAGTTCGACATCCTTTTCAACGAGGGGATCTCGCGCGAAGGCTCGTTGATCGATGCCGCGCTCGAGTACGCCATCCTCGAGAAGAGCGGGACGTGGATGTCCTACGGAGACCAGCGTCTTGGCCAAGGTCGTGAGAACGTGCGCAATTACCTGCGCGAGAACCCCACCCTGTCCGCGGAGATCGAGGCCAAGGTGAGGGAGAAGGCTGCAGGCGCCGTGCCGCCGCCGAGGGTCTTTGGCCCGGTGAGGGCCCCAGCGGGTGCGCCAGAGGACTAAGCGCCCGCAATCGTCTTTCGGCCGGCCGGCATCCCCGCCTTCGGATGATCCTGTCGCCAGGGCGGTAGGCCTGCTGGCGCGGCGTGCCCACTCGAAGTGGGAGCTGCGCCGCAAGCTGCGGATGAAAGGTTTCGCGGCCGATGCAGTCGACACGGCGATGGCGCGCCTGGTCGAGCTCGGCTACCTCGATGACGCGTCCTTTGCCAAAGGGCTGGTCCAGCGCCGGCGTGCGCTCAGAGGTCCGCGCGCCCTATCGGCTGAGCTTGCCGCCAGGGGGATCGATCGGGCCGAGGCGGACGCGGCGGTCGCCCAGTTCGACACCGAGGCGCAGCTCGTGTCGGCTACCAAGCTTGCCGAACGGCTGTACGCCCGCAAGGCGGGAATCGGCTATCGCGAGATGCTCGATACGGTGGGGACCAAGCTGCTGAGGCGCGGGTTCCCGGCCCCCGTGGTGCGCGCCGCGTGCAGGTCAGTGCTCTTGGGAGCGGCCCAACCGCCCGAAGACTAGACTTTTCCTTCCGCGGCGCTCTTGAGCGCCCGCAGTCATTGAGCCAAACCGACGCGGGGGCCGACGCCCTGCATTGGATCCGCGCTTTGACAATTGAATACATGAGGTGCATGTCACATGCCTATCTATGTCTTTTTACCGATATTGGTGGTGGCACTTCTAGTCGGCTTTGGAGTGGCGTATCTGCTGCTTCGGGGCCGGCAGAGCAATGGGAGCAGCGCGCTGGAGATCAAAGCCCAGCAGGCGCTGTCTGAGGCCGAAACAACGGCCAAAGAGAAGCTCTTGGAAGCCAAAGAGGAAGCGGTCCAAATCCGCACCGCCGCCGAACAGGAGGCCCGGGAGTACCGGGGACAGTCACAACAGATCGAAAAGCGCCTTTTCCAAAAGGAGGAGAACCTCGACCGCAAGACCGAGGACCTCGGCAAGCGTGAGCGTGAGCTCGGCGGCCGGGAGAAGGGGCTGGACGAAGTCAGGGCGCAGCTCGACGACACCTACAAGCAGCAGGAGCTGGAGCTTCAGCGAGTCGCCAACATGACGCGCCAGGAAGCATCAGGAGTCTTGATGGCCCAGGTCGAGCAGGATCTCCGCAACGAGGTTGCCCGCAAGGTGCGGGAGGCGGAGCTTGGAGCTCGCGACGAAAGCGAGCGCCGCGCCAGGGAGATCGTCACCGAGTCGATCCAGCGGATCGCCGCCGACCAGACCGCAGAGGTCTCGGTCTCGGTGCTGCCGCTGCCGACTGACGAGCTCAAGGGTCGCATCATCGGCAAGGAGGGCCGCAACATTCGCGCCCTTCAGCAGGCGACGGGGATCGACCTGATCGTGGACGACACCCCGGAAGCAGTGATCATCAGCGGGTTCGACCCGGTCCGCCGCGAGGTGGCTCGAGTCGCGCTGAACAAGCTGATCGTCGACGGCCGGATTCACCCGGCACGCATCGAGGAAATCGTGGCCAAGTCCCGAGTCGAGGTCCTGCAGAGGGTCAAAGAGGAGGGGGAGGCGGCGGTTCTGGAGGTCGGCCTGCAGGGTCTTCATCCCGAGGTCGTCCGGCACCTGGGCATCTTGCGTTTCAGGACCAGTTACGGACAGCAGGTGCTCAACCACTCGAAAGAGGTCGCTTATCTCGCCGCCATGATGGCGTCCGAGATCGGCGCCGACGTCCGCATCGCCAAGCTGTCAGGTCTGCTGCACGACATCGGCAAGGCCATCGACCACGAGGTCGAGGGCTCGCACGCCGTGATCGGGGCGGACCTGTTGCAGAGACACGGGGTTCCCAAAGAGGTGGTGCACGCCGTGCGTGCTCACCACTACGACGAGGAGCCTCACAGCCTCGAGGCGCTGCTGCTGATAGCGGCAGACGCCATCTCAGCGGCCCGCCCGGGTGCGCGCCGCGAATCGCTGGATGCTTACGTCAAGCGGCTGGAGAAGCTGGAGGAGATCGCAAACTCGTTCCAAGGGGTCCAGCAGTCCTACGCCATCCAGGCCGGACGCGAGGTCCGGATCCTGGTCAAGCCGGAGCAGATCGACGACACGGCTGCCCAGCTGATGGCGCGGGACATCGCGAAGCGAATCGAGACGGAGCTCAGCTTTCCGGGCCAGATCAGAGTCACAGTGGTCCGCGAAACCAGAGCCATCGAGTACGCCAAATAACAGAAAAAGGGGAGTCCATCAGGGCTCCCCTTTTTTATTAGTCCTCCCCGTTTGCCGGGGAGGTGGCGGTGAAGCCGCCGGAGGGGGCGTGGGTGAAGCAACGCCGTTGGTCCCCAGCGCTTAGCCTTTCTCAGACATGCCCGACGATTTCCGGATTCTCTTCGTCGCCGACGTCGTCGGCTCGCCCGGGCGCGACGCTGTCAAGGCGATCCTGCCTGACCTCAAGAAAGAGCTCAATCCCCACCTGACGGTCCTGAACGGCGAGAACTCGGCCGGAGGCTTTGGCCTCACCGGCAAGCTCGTCGCGGAGCTGAAGGACGCAGGCGCCGACGTCATCACCACCGGCAACCACGTCTTCGCCCAGAAGGACTTCCTGCCGGAGCTGCCCAAGCTCGAGCGCGTCCTGCGGCCTGCCAACTACCCGCCCAAGGCGCCGGGCGTGGGCTGGTGCGTGGTCGAAGCCGGCGGTCAGCAGGTCCTGGTCATGAACCTTATGGGCCGGATCTTCATCGATGCCCTCGACGACCCGTTCCGGGCCGCCGACGCGATCCTGGAAGCTCACCCCGGGATCAAGATCGTCTTCTGCGACATGCACGCGGAGGCGACCTCCGAGAAGACGGCCATGGGCTGGCACCTGAACGGAAGGGCCAGCGCCGTGGTCGGCACCCACACCCACATCCCGACCGCCGACGCCAGGGTCCTCCCGGGCGGCACCGCCTACATCACCGATGTGGGGATGGTGGGACCCAGGGACGGCTGCATCGGGATGGACAAGGACGTGGTGCTCCAGCGCTTCCTGACCGGGGTGCCGACCAGGTTCGTTGTCGCCTCGGGGCCCGTGACATTCAATTCGGTACTGGTTACCATTAACAGTTCCACCGGCCGGGCAACATCGATCCAACGAATCGACAGAGAGCATTCCTGAAGGGGTTCCAGCAAATGACAGGCGAGCGTGCACCAGTCGAGGTGCTGAAGGTTTCAGCCACCTCCAAGCCTGTCGCTGTCGCCGGGGCAATCGCCGGCGTGATCAGGAGCAAGGGGCGAGTCGAGGTGCAGGCGATCGGGGCCGGCGCCATCAACCAGGCGGTCAAGGCAATCGCAATCTCCCGCGGTTACGTCGCTCCGGGCGGCCTGGACCTGGTCTGCATCCCAGCCTTCATCGACATCTCGATCGACGGCGAGGAGCGCACCGGAATCCGCTTGCTGGTGGAGAGCCGCTGACCCCGGAGGCACCAGGAAGAGCCAGGTCGTTTCACATCTGGACGATCGGGTGCCAGATGAACACCGCCGACTCTGAGAGCCTCGCTCGCAAGCTCCTGGCCGCCGGCTACGTTGAAGACTCGCTCGACCGGGCCGATGTCGCAATCCTCAACACCTGCGTCGTGCGTCAGGCCTCCGAAGATCGTGTCTACGCGAAGCTCCACGAGCTGAAGGAATGGAAGACACCGGAACGCACTGTCGCGGTGACCGGTTGCATCGTCGCCAAGGAAGGTGCCACCCTCGGGCGGCGCTTCCCCATGCTCGAGCCGGTTGTGGTCCCGATCGGCGAGTACGACGACTTTGTCGCCGGCCTGGATGCCCGATATGACTACTCGCAGGGCGAGGCGCTCCCGCCCGCCGGACGCACAGGCATCAGCCACTTCGTGCGAGTTATCGAGGGTTGCGATCACAACTGCACGTTCTGCATCGTGCCGAAGGTGCGTGGCCGTGAGCGGCACATTCCCTTTGACGACGTCGTGGCCGAGTGCCGGCAAGCGGTCGATGCGGGCGCGAAGGAAGTGGTGCTGCTCGGCCAGAACGTCGACGACTACCACGACCCGAACGGTCGTGGCGGCCTGGCGGCGCTGGTCGCAGCGGTGGAGAAGATTCCCGGCCTGAAAAGGCTTCGTTTCATGACCTCCCATCCCCAGGACCTCGAGCCGCAGCTGCTGGAGGTGATGGCGGCCAGCGATGTCATCTGCCGCGAGCTGCAGCTGCCGGTGCAGTCAGGGGATGACGGAATCCTGAAGCGGATGGCCCGTGGATACCAGATGCGGCATTACCGCACGATCGTCGAACGCGCTCGCACGCTGATGCCCGACATCGGCCTGGTCACCGATGTGATCGTCGGGTTCCCGGGCGAGTCGGAGGAGGCGTTCCTGAACACCCGGCGGCTGCTCGAAGAGATCGAGTTCGACGTCGTGCATCTGGCGATGTACTCTCCCCGGCCTGGAACATTTGCCGCCGACCGCTTGGCTGACGATGTGCCGGCCGCCGAGAAGCTGCGCCGTTTGAACGACCTGCTTGCGCTGCAGAAATCAATCGCGGCCAGAAAGACCGCACGGTGGGTGGGCCGCAACGTGCAGGTCCTCGTGGAAGGGCGCGACGAGCTGGGCCGCACTTATGGGCGGATCCGGCAGGGCAAGCGAGCGATCGTGCTCAAGGGTTCGGGCATCGCACCGGGCGATCTCATCGACCTGCGCGTGATGCAAGCGACGGCTGGGCAGCTGACGGGGTTGCCCGCGGCGTGAATCAAGGGGCGCGGATGGAAGCCGTGAGCTCATCAGCGAGTGCCTCGACCCCGGCCATGCGCCAGTACCAGGACGTAAAAGAGCAGCACCCGGACGGAATTCTGCTGTTCCGGATGGGCGACTTCTACGAGATCTTCTTCGAGGACGCCGAGGTCGCCGCCCCCGTGATGGGCATCACCCTCACGTCTCGGCCGCTGGGCAAGAGTGGCCGCTCGCCGATGTGCGGCGTCCCTCATCACGCGTGGCAGGTTTACGTCGGCAAGCTGCTACGCGCCGGCCACAAGGTTGTCATCTGCGACCAGATGGAAGCCGCCACAAAGAAGGGGATCGTGCGACGCGATGTGACACGCGTGCTGACCCCGGGGACTGTCGTGGAGGATGCGTATCTCGACCCGGCGCGGCCCAACTACCTCGTCGCTGCGTGGGCTCAGGGCACCGACGCCGGGTTGGCGGCATGCGACGTGTCTACCGGCGAGATGCTGCTCTGCCAGCTGCCACAAGAACGGCTCGCGTCCGAGCTCGAGCGGCTGGCTCCCGCTGAGCTGCTCACGCCGCCGGCGATTGATGAGTACAAATTCGACCCGGTGCGCGGCCGGCAACGCCTGCGTGACGTTCTTGGCATCGCCTATGCGGCATCGGTCGGAGCAGACGACGCGCCGCTGGCGGTAGGAGCAGCGGGAGTCATCCTCGATTACCTGAAGCAGAACCAGAACCAGGTCGTGCCCGGCTCTCTAAGCGTCCGCACGTACTCGCCCGACGCGACGATGCCTCTCGACCCGGCGACGGTGCGCAACCTCGAGCTGCCGGCGCTGATCAACCTGATCGATCGGACGCGCACGCCAATTGGGGCACGCAAGCTGCGCTCGTGGCTTGGTGCGCCGTTGCGAGACGCGGAGTCGATCGAGCTCCGACTTGGCGCCGTCGACGAGCTGGCATCTTCCCCGACGCTCCGTGAAAGCTTGGGTCGGACTCTGAAAGAGGTTGGAGACCTGGAGCGTCTCGTATCGCGAGCGGCGCAGGGCCGGTCTAACGCTCGCGAGCTGGTGGCGCTGCGCCGGTCCCTCGAAGCGATCCCGGCAGTCAAGGAGGCGCTCACGGCTTGCAATGCCCTCGCGGTGCGCTCGCTCGCGGCCGAGATCACCGACGCACCCGACCTCGCAGCCGAGCTCGCGCGCGCACTTGTGGAGGATCCGCCGGCTGTCGCGCGCTCCGGTGGAGCAGTGCGGACAGGCTATGACGGCGAGCTTGACGGCATCGCGGATGCGTCGCGGAGCGCGAGAGAGTGGATTGCCGGGCTCGAGGCTTCGGAGCGCAACCGCACCGGAATCCGTTCCTTGAAAGTCGGCTTCAACAAGGTCTTCGGCTACTACATCGAAATAAGCAACGCGAACGCGACTCCGCTGCCATCCGACTACGTCCGCAAACAGACGCTCACGGGCGCCGAGCGCTACCTGACCCCTGAGCTGAAAGAGAAGGAAGCCGTGGTCCTCACTGCGCAGGAGCGATTGGTCGCGCGCGAAGTCGAAATTCTTGGACAGCTAGGCGCACTGGTGGCCGCGTCGGCTGTCGGGTTGCGAGCCACCGCGCAGGCGATCGGCTCGGTGGACGCCTTGCTCAGCTTGGCCATCGCGGCGGCGGATCTTGATTGGCGACGGCCGGAGGTGAACGCTGGGCTGCGGCTCAGCATCAAGGGCGGCCGGCACCCATTGGTCGAGAACAGCCTGCCGGCAGGAGTCTTCGTGGCGAACGACCTGGAGCTCGATCCGGACACGGAGCAGATAACGATCCTCACCGGCCCGAACATGGCAGGAAAGTCCACCTACCTGCGTCAAGCGGCCGTCATCGTGCTGCTTGCGCAGTGCGGCAGCTTCGTGCCCGCGGATCGTGCGGTGGTGGGACTCGCAGATCGCATCTTCACTCGCGTTGGAGCACACGACGACATCACTGCGGGCATGTCCACATTCATGGTCGAGATGACGGAGACGGCCTACATCCTCAACCACGCCACGCGCGCCTCGCTCGTGATCCTGGACGAGGTGGGGAGGGGGACCTCGACCTACGACGGCTTGTCGATCGCCCAGTCGGTGGTCGAGCACCTGCACGACTCGCCGCGGCTCGGCTGCCGCACGCTTTTCGCCACGCACTACCACGAGCTGACCGCGCTCTCGGAATCGCTGCCACGCGTCCGCAACCAGCGCGTCGAAGTCCTGGAGGAGGGTGAATCGGTGCGGTTCTTGCACCGGGTGGTGCCGGGTGGTGCGGACCGCTCGTACGGGATCCATGTCGCGGCACTGGCCGGCTTGCCATCGGGCGTGATCGCGCGGGCTCGCCAGGTCCTCGCCGAGCTGGAGAGGCAGCGTCCGTTGGAACCGCCGGACCAGCAGCTGGGCCTGCCCATCGAGCTGGCACCCGACCCGTTGCGCAAGGAGCTCGAGGAAATCGAGCCCGATTCGCTCAGCCCGCTCGAGGCGCTCCAAAAGCTCTATGAGCTGCGCGCGCGGTTGAGCCAGTGAGCATGATCCACCTGCTGACGCCGGAGATCGCCGACGCCATCGCGGCGGGCGAGGTGATCGAGCGGCCCGCATCGGTTGTCAAAGAGCTGGTCGAGAATTCGCTGGACGCCAACGCGAGACGCATAACTATCGATGTTCGCGGTGCGGGCAAGATCTCGATCCGGGTCAGCGACGACGGCGACGGTATCTCAGCAGAGGACCTGCAGATGGCATTCGTGCGGCACGCCACGAGCAAGGTCACGAATCTATCCGACCTCGACGCCATCGCCACGCTGGGCTTCCGCGGCGAAGCGTTAGCGAGCATCGCGTCGGTGTCGGATGTCGAATGCAGCAGCGCAGGCGCGCGTATCCGGGTGCGAGCGGGCAATGTCGTCGAGCACGGCGCCGGCCCGCTGCTGCCCGGATTGACGCTCGAGGTCAAGGACCTGTTCGCCAACGTGCCGGCCCGGCTGAAATTTCTGAAGTCCGATAACACCGAGGTGGCCACCATCAAGGATGTCGTGAGCAGCTTTGCCTTGCTCCATCCGCATGTCCGATTTCAGCTGACGATCGACGCGCGCAGCGCTGTCAGCAGCGCCGGCGATGGTGACCGGCGGCGCGCCATCGGGTCGGTGCACGGGCTGCCTGTCGCCGCCGAGATGCTCGAGATGATCGGGATGCCGCTCGTGACCGGGATGGTGAGCCAGCCCCGAATGAGCCGAGGCAGCAGGGATGGAATCGTGCTCGCGGTCAACAGACGTCCTATCAGCTCGCGGCCGCTGCTGTACGCGCTTGAAGATTGCTACCAGGGGATGCTCGAACGGGGCCGGCATCCGATCGCTGTTATCGACATCGGCATCGATCCGGAGCTGGTTGACGTCAACGTCCATCCCGCCAAGCGAGAGGTACGGTTTCGTGAAGAGGGCGCCGTTTTCTCGGCGCTGCAGCGCGCGGTTCGCGTCGCGCTAGGAGGCAGCCAGCCGTACCAATATCACGCCACCGCCGGTATTCCCGCCACCGTGGCTCGCGACCCGATGCCTCAGCTCACCTTGCATGAGGCCGCGGCTTCAGTCGCTGTCGCGGAGATCGGAGCCCGCGTCGCCGAGAACGTGCTCAGGCCGGTCGGACAGGTCGGGCCGGGATACCTGGTGGCCGAGGGCCCCGAAGGTCTTGTGCTCATCGACCAGCACGCGGCTCACGAGCGAGTGCTCTACAACCGGCTGCTGGAAAGGCTGCGAACCGGCCGCGGGATGACTCAGCCGCTGCTCATGCCGCAGGCCGTCGACGTGGAGCCGCGCCTCATCGCCGCCGCCGCAGACCACCGCGCGGACCTGGCCAATCTCGGGCTTGAGTACGAAGAGTTCGGCCCACGCAGCCTCCGGATCACCGCCGTACCTGTTGAAATGCCGGCGGGGCGAGCGACCGCGGCCGTCCAGGAGACCCTCGCCG
>Ga0208849_1001730_pt1 | contig 13910 bp, 10 predicted proteins | sample NGESurdeep072012_10_FD_184470 | JGI IMG/M metagenome (GOLD analysis project Ga0208849, IMG submission 184470) | Arctic peat soil microbial communities from Barrow, Alaska - NGEE Surface sample 53-3 deep-072012 (SPAdes) | ecosystem: Environmental > Terrestrial > Soil > Wetlands > Peat ...
TTCTTCGCCGATTGCGACCCACTCGGGCGTGCGCTTTGTCATGTCTCTCCCCTCGCGCCACACCCGAGTCACTAGGAGGCTGAAATGGTCGACCGATTGCAGGAGGTCTCCGTATGAGTCGAGCACTTGCTGTCGGCGCCATGTCCAAGCGTCAGTCACCGTCTTGAGGCCCCAACCGAGGAGCAGGCTGAACAGTGCGACTAGGACAGTTATCGGGTCTGGCACCAAGTCACCCTCATTGTCCACGGGTCCGCTCACAATGGGCCGATTGTCGAACTTGAGGTGAGGCGCGCAGCGGCGATGGAAAGGGCGGTGACGCGGGTTGCCACCGCCCAGTGCTGGAAGAACCTACGCGACGACTGACGACTCGGTCGTAGGTGCCTTGGCGCTCGGGGCAAGCTTCTTGACCTTCGTCACCGGCTTGACCGCCGCCACTCGCTCGCGGTAACCGTTCATCTCGACGTAGCGCTCGCACGTCGCCGTGCCCTTGAACGCCCGCCAGTACTTCGCGCCGAGCTCCTTGCCGCAGATGGTGGTCAGCAACTCACACTTGACCGTCCCGGTATGGATCGGGCCGACGCGGTGCTGGTGCTGCCAGGTGCCGCTCGCGCTCGGTGCTTGCTTCGCCGCTTTCGTGGTCGTCTTCTTCACGCTTGCCATGGGGTTGATACCCTCGCCAGGGGGCTCTCGTCCCGGTTGGGTGAATCACCGTGCGGCGGGAGCCCTCGCGGGTAGTTTCACGCCACCCACCGCGCCAAGACAATCCACCCTGTTTGCCCCCTCCGCCAGCACGCGACCGAGGTGAGGCCAGGGCACCCCAGGCGGGTTTGAACCGAGCTGGGAGGGTTATGGTGCCCCACGGGGGGATCGAACCCCGGTTCAGGGTGCTAGGGGTTTCGAGTAAACGTGCCTGGGATCGCTGGTGCTACGCACAGCACCACGCCGTACGGGCGGCGCGCGAGCGTTTCAAGGCGCATGTCGCGGCGGCTGTCGCCCATGCCGCGTGGTCCAACTACTGGGAGCTGCTGGTGGAGGCTGAGCGGATCAGTGAGCGCTTGCGCGCTCGCGGGCAACGCGCAAGAAGCTATGGAGCTCATCAAACCTGACCGGCGCAGCCGAGGCTCGGATCCTGGAAGCGAACAGCTCCAGGAAGCGACGCAGGCCCTGGTCGTCGAGCAGTGTCGCGGCCTCGATCACGCCTGCGGCGGCGTCGCGATGACCCGGTTCCAGCACCTGGGCAAGCGTGTCAGCGAAGTCGTCCGGCAACGCGCCCATCGATTGGAGTGTAAGAGGCCGAACTAGAATCGCAACGTAATGCAGCCGGTCGTGATCGGGGACGTGATGTGGGAGCCGAGCCCCGAGGTGATCTCGAAGAGCCGGCTCAAGCGCTTCATGGACCAGCACGGCATCGAAAGCTTCGCCGAACTCCTGAGGCGCGCGGACGAGGACATCGAGTGGTTCTGGGACGCCGCGATCAAGGACATCGACATCGCCTTCTACCGCCACTACGACAAGGTCGTCGACCTCTCGAAGGGTATGCCTTGGGCGACCTGGTGGATCGGCGGGCGGATGAACATCGTGCAGAGCTGCCTCGACCGATACCGCGGCACCGAGTCTCACGACAAGCTCGCGATCGTCTGGGAGGGGGAGCCTGGCGAGGTGCGCAAGCTCACTTACCGCGAGCTCGACCAGCAGGTGTGCAAGCTCGCGGGCGTGCTGCGCAGACTTGGCGTCCGGCCGGGCGACCGCGTCGGCATCTTCATGCCGATGTGCCCCGAGGTCGCCATCTCGCTGCTCGCAACGGCGAAGATCGGCGCGGTCATCATCCCGCTGTTCTCGGGCTACGGCGCGGAGGCGATCGCCAGCCGGCTGCGGGACGGTGAGGCGAAGCTGGTCATCTGCGCCGACGGGTTCTACCGACGCGGCCAGGTCGTGCCCATGAAGGAAACCCTGGACAAGGCGCTCGTCTCGTGTCCGACGGTGACCCGCGTCATCATGCACCGCCGCGTCGTGCGCGAGGTGCCCTGGACCCACGGTCGCGACTACGTGTGGGAGGTCGTGGTCGAGGACGAGTCGGAAAAGACCTTGACGCACGAGCTCGATCCCGAGGACCCGCTGATGATCATCTACACGTCGGGCACGACAGGAAAGCCCAAAGGCTGCCTGCACGTGCACGGCGGGTTTCCCGTCAAGACGGCTCAGGACATGGCACACGGCTTCGACGTCGGCGCCGATGACACGATCTTCTGGTACACGGACATCGGCTGGATGATGGGCCCGTGGCTAATCTTCGGGTCGCTCATCCTCGGCGCGACGATGGTTCTCTACGAGGGCACGCCTGACTACCCCGCGGCGGATCGCATGTGGCGGATGGTCGCCGACCACAAGGTGACCGTGCTCGGCGTCTCCCCCACCCTGGTTCGCGGCCTGATGAGCCATGGCGACGAGGTCCCCGCGCACCACGACCTCTCGAGCCTGCGCATCCTGGGCGGCACCGGGGAGCCGTGGAACCCCGAGCCGTTCCAGTGGTTTTTCAAGAACATCGGCGGCGGCCGGATCCCGGTCATCAACTACACGGGCGGCACCGAGATTTCGGGCGGCATCCTCTGCGGCAACGTGATCACGCACCTGCGGCCCTGCGCGTTCGCGGGCCCGGTTCCTGGCATCGCCGCGGACGTGCTCGACGCCGAAGGCCACTCGGTGCGCGGCGAGGTCGGCGAGCTGGCGATCCGTAATCCCTGGCCGGGTATGACTCGCGGCTTCTGGGGAGACCGCCAGCGCTACCTCGATACGTACTGGAGCCGGTTCGAGGGCGTATGGGTCCACGGCGACTGGGCTTACGTGGACCCGGAGGACGGCCTGTGGTACGTGCTGGGCCGCTCCGACGACACGATCAAGATCGCGGGCAAGCGGCTTGGGCCGGCCGAGGTCGAGTCGGTGCTGGTGGGGCATCCGTGGGTGGCGGAGGCGGCGGCCATCGGGGTCCCTGACGAGCTGAAGGGCGAGGTGCTCGTCTGCTTTGTCATCCTCCGTCCAAACGGGAAAGGCAGCGAACAGCTTGCGACCGAGCTCGAGGACCTCGTGGCGACCGCGCTTGGCAAGCCCTTGCGTCCAAAGGCCATTCACTTTGTGGCTGACCTGCCCCGGACGCGCAACGCGAAGATCCTGCGTCGGGTCGTGAAGTCGGTCTACACCGGCACGGATCTCGGCGACCTCTCGTCGCTCGAGAACCCAAGCGCGCTCGCCATCATCGGCGCCACCCGAGACTGATGTCCCATTCCCCCACCCGGCTGTGCTCGCTTCGCGAGCAGAGCCGACCTCCCCACATGGTGGGGAGGTGAAATGACTACTAGAAGCTGAGGACTTTTTCCGCTTCCATCGTCAGGCGCACCAGGTCCGGCGGCGTGATGTACGACGCGTTCGGCGTCAGCATCTCCGGCAAGACCCCACGGGCCTCAGCACAGCCCTTTCAAACGTAGACGTGAACATCCTGGTCGAGGCATTTGTCGAGCAGCTCGCGCAGCGGGGGCAGGCCCAGGCCGAGCACGTTGGCGATCACGTCGGGCTTGACCAGCTCGGCCGCGTCGCCGGCCAGTGCGATCGCGACCTCGGTTCCGTTGGCCTTGGCTCCGTTGACCGCGATGTGGAACGCGATGCTCGCGCGGGTTGGATCCTCAGGTCCGGTGGAGGTGACGATCAGCAGGCCCGGCACGGATCAAGTATGGGGTCAGCGGTAACGCCACGCCCCCACCCGGTCGCGCTGCTTCGCACCGGGACCGACCTCCCCACGGGGTGGGGAGGCCAGGTGAGGTGAGGCTCAGCCGGCTCGATGCCGTGCGATTGCTGCTGCTCTGGCTCGGTGGCGTCGATCTCCGGCTGACCATGCTCGCGGTGCCTCCGCTGATTCCGCTCATCCACCGCGAGCTGCATCTCGACGAGAAGGCCGTCGGCGCGCTCGTCTCGCTGCCGGTGCTCCTGCTCGCCGCGGCCGCCGTGCCCGGGGCGCTCCTGATCGCCAAGCTCGGCGTGCGCGGTGCGCTTGCGGTGGGGCTTGGCTGCGTCGCCGTCTTCGGAGCGGTGCGGGGGTTCGGCCCGAGCACCCCCGTGCTGTTCACGGCGACGTTTCTGATGGGCGTCGGCATCGCTGTGAGCCAACCTGCCTTTCCCTCGCTGGTCCGCGAGTGGTTCCCGCGCCGGATCGCGGTCGCCACGGCCGTCTACAGCAACGGAATCCTCATCGGCGAGACGGTGCCGACCGGGCTGACGTCCCCGGTCGGCGTGCTGCCGCTGGCGCACGGAGACTGGCGGTGGGCGATCGCGATGTGGTCCGTGGTGGTCCTCATGAGCGGCGTCGCGATCGTGCTCGCCGCGCCCGCGCGCGGCCCGAAGCCGGCTGTGCCGGCGCGCTGGTGGCCGAGCTGGCGCGAGGGGCCTGCGGTGCGGATCGGCCTGGTCATGGGCATGGCCTCAGCGGTTTACTTCGGCACCAATGCATACATCCCTGATTTTCTCGACCAGACCGGCCGCCACTCCCTGATCACCCCCACGCTCTTCGTGCTGAATGCCGCCCAGCTGCTCACGGCGCCCGCGGTCGCGCTCCGGGAACGCTTGCTCACCGGCCGCGTCGGTTTCATCGGGTCGGCCACGCTGATGGCAATCGGTCAGCTAGGAATCATCTTCACGCCCGGCCCGGGCGTGATCGCCTGGGCGTTCGTGCTCGGCTTCGCCGCCGCGCTGGCCTTCATCGTCGCCCTGACCCTCCCGCCGAGGCTGGCTGCCGCCGGAGACGTGCACCGGATGAGCGCTGCCGTGTTCACCGTGCAGTACGGGACGGCATTCGTGGTGCCGCTGATCGCCGGCACGCTCTGGGACCTCACCGGCGTGGCTTCACTGGCGTTCGCCCCAGGAGTGGCGGCGACGGCTTTCATGGCCTGGCTGGCGCTGCCCCTCCGCCTCTCATCATCCGCACAAAAGCCGGCCGGGCCCTAGGGGAATATGCCTGCCTTGTAGTCGCTCAGGATCTCGCCGGCCGCTCTCGCGCCTTCCTCCGCCCCACCTTCCATGAAGCCCTGGAAGTTGGTCGAGCAGTGCTCGCCCGCAAAATGGCACTTCCCGGTGTGGATGTCTGGTTGGCGGAGTCCCTCGTAACCGGAGAACAGGGTGTACTGGCCCACTTTCCAGTACGAGTACGAGCCGAGCAAGAACGGGTCGGTCAGCGGCACGTCCAGGGTCGCCCGGCCGTTCCAGTGCTTTGAGATTCCGGGGAACACCGGCTCGATCTGGCTCAGGAAGGTCCTGGCGAACCCGGCCACCACGTCGGGGTCGTTGGTGTCGCCGGTGAACGATGCCAGCGGCACCCCACCACCCGTGTAGTCGACGAGGATGCCGGTGGTTCCGTCCTGAGCGCGGGTTACCTCCCAGGTGTTCTGGTACCCGGTGTCGGAGTAGGTCAGGCCGTTGCCGATGCCCCACGCACCTGTTCTGTTCCAGTACCGGGTGTCGAACTGGAGCTGGAGCTTGCAGTTCTTGCCGTAGCCGAGCTGCGTGATCGCCGTCTGCTTGATGGTGTCGAAACCGGCCGCACGATAGTCGTGGTCTGACTTGAGGATGGTCCGGAGGACCGAGAACGGGATCGCCATGATCACCCGGTCGAAGACCTTCCTGGCGGTCACGCCGCCGCTCTGCAGTGTGAGCGTGTAGGTGTTGTCCGAGTTGTGGACGATGCCGGTGAGCGCGGTGTTGAGCTTCACGCTGCCGGCCGGGAGCGAGGCGGCGATGGCCCGGGGCAACCGCTCGTTGCCTCCGGCCAGGTGGTAGCGCTCATCGGAGGCGCCGAAGATCCGGAAGTTGCCCGGCTGGGGCTGGAAGCCCAGTAGGTACACGAGGTTGAGCGAGCTCTGCTCGGTGGTCACGTTGCCGTACTCGATGTTGTACGCAACGTCCAGCAGCTGTCCCATCCTCGAGGCGTGGCCGCCCGGGACTCGTGTCTCGATCCAGCTGTAGAGGCTCAGGTTGTCGAGAGCCTGGCCGGCCGGGGTAGACATGTTGTACAGGGTCGGAAAGGGCGCTGAGTTGAGGTCCTTCTTGACCGCGTGCCACACCGGGTTGAAGTCCGCGTTCTCCTCGGCGGTCGTGTAGTAACCGCCAAAGAAATAGTCCGTTTCAGTCGAGTGGATTGGCTCGGCCGCGAGCAGGTCGACCTTGGGAATGTTGAAGCGCTGTGCGAGGCCCTGGATGGTCTTGTGCCTCGTGTCGATCAGCTCGCCGCAGTCCTCGCTGGTCTGTCCGTTGAGCCAGGAGGTCGTATCCGAGTGCATGCGGCCGCCGACGCGGGCCGAGGCCTCGTACACGGTGGACGTGATTCCGGCGTCCTGAAGCGTGAGCGCCGCGTCCAACCCGGCGATGCCACCTCCGATGATCGCGATCCGCCCCTGCCGGCCCTTGTTCACCGCCGCCCAGGCCGCCATCGGTCCGCTCACGGCAGCGACCCCGACCACCGCCCCGCCCACCTTGAGGAAGTCGCGGCGGCTGATGTGCATCTGGCGGCGCTCCTGCTGCACGGACTCGACCGTGCGTCCAGACCTTGCTGCCTCGTCAAAGTCGTCGAAGAGCTCCTGGAACCGGCTCAGCAGAGGCGTGCGGGCCATGGGCGATTCTCCTTGATTGGGATTGGTGGCCGGTAAATGTTAGAGGGGCCCGGGCGCGACCGAGCCCCTCTAATCAACTCTCGTGGCTATGGAATCGACACGCTCGCGACGACCTGCTGCTGGAAGTGGCTCGGGTTGGTCCCGTCGTTGTAGGTGCTCACCGAGGTCGTGTAGTCGGTCGAGCCGCTCGTGATGTTGCCGAAGTAGTCGCCGATGAACCCTTCGCCGGCTCCGATGCCGGACGCCATCAGCGAGTTCAGCTGCGGGTCCCAGGTGTGCAGGCTGATCCGGATGTTGTGTCCGATTGGTTTCAGGTTCGCTTTGTATGCCTGCAAGCTTGCATTTACGCAATAGTTGGTCGCCCCAGCCGGGGTGTTGGGGTCGAGGCCGAGACCCGCAAAGGCGGCTTCCTTGCCAGTCGGGCACGCCAGCCGGCGGTCATAAAATGCGACGAGAACTGTTCCGTCGGCGGCCGTGGTCAGATTCGGCTGCATCGTGTCGACCGTCGGGCTCGCATTGTCGTTGATTCGGATGGGCGTCGACCAGATTTGGCCGCCATCGTAAGACGCGCTCAGGATCTGGTTGCCGAAGCCGGCGCTGTAGTCCTCCCACGCGACATAGAGCGGATAGGAACCGTTACGCAGCCGGTTCGGTCCCACGGCAAAGGTGTCCTCGATGCCATCACGGAAGTTCGTGTTGGCGTACTCCAGTGGCGGCGCCGCGACGTCATGGACGATCGTCGAGACAGACTGCCAGGAAACGCCGCCGTCGGTCGAGCTGTCGAGCAGGATGCTGGTCAGGGTTGACTTCGACGAGAAGTTGGTCAGCGGGGTGAAGACGGTGCCGTTGCCGTCGACGTGCGGCAGGAGATACGTGTCGCCCTGCGGATTGTTGCCGGCGGTCGGAAGGCGCTGCGGAGTCGACCATGCGGTGTGCGTGCCGTCGGGCTTCGCGTCGGCGAAGGACGCCATCGGCACCGGAGAGAGCGAGTCGAACACGACCCACATCGCGTAGATCCGGTTGAAGTGCGGGCTCGATGGGTTGGTGTCGATGGTGATCCACTGCTTGTCCGGCTCCCGGCCCTTCGCGGGATACGACGCGATGACGTCCATGGCGCCGAAACGGTTGGTGCTCCAGTCGTCTGCCGCCTTGGCGCCATGCTTGCGGACCGAAATGGTGATCGCCTCCGCGGCGACGGCCGGGTTGGGCTCGATGTTCTGGTTCGTCTTGTAGTTGTGGCCGCCGTTGGCGTTGTAATAGAACTCGTACGGCAGGATCAGCGTGTAGAAGTTGCCGAAGGAGTCGAAGGCACCGACCGGGTCGGTGTTGTCCGTCCAGCCCTCATAGCCGGGAATGTGACCCTGCACGGGCCAGGTCTTGCCGCCGTCCCACGACTCGAAGAAGCCGAGCAAGTGGTTGTAGCCCTCAGCACTGACGGCCCACTTCGACGTGCCGATGAGGTGCTTGGGGTTCGTCGGGTCGACGCGAATGTCGGACTCGGAGTGGTCCTTCACCAGCATCGGTGTCGCCGCCGGGAACCCCGGGTTGCTGCCGGCCTGGCTCGGGTACGGAGTTACCCCGATGTCCTCGCCGGTGGTCGCCGAGGCACCACAGGCGCTCATACCGCTGTAACCGTCGGACGGACCCAGGTTTCCGAAGTACGGCACCTCGGGCCGGTAGCAGCTTGTCTGCTGGGTGGTGGCGAAGACGTTGGTGACGTAGTGTGCCGCGGCGCTCGCGGCGTAGGCGGCGTCGGTCTGCGTGCCCTGGGGCAGGTTGCCGGCCCCGGATGCCGCCACGGGCGCGCTGCCGAACCACGAGGCGACCAGCAGAACCGGCACGGCGAGCACTAGAAGTCGATGTCGTCTCATCGCAATCCCCCGAAGGCAACGGTGACGGAGCCTTAAGGAGCCTAGGTCAATTCGGTTAAGAAATCAAATTCGAAAGTGCTCAGTCCGGCACTTCGTACGTCAGCGAGTATTTGCCCTTGCTCCCCATAGGCGCCGAGTATTCCCCCTTGCCGGTCAGCCCCTTCAGGTCGCCCTTGCTCGCGCCTGGGACCACCTCCCATTTGGTGACTGCTTGCTTTCCGTCGAACTTGCCACGAACGAAAAGGGCAAACGAGCCCTTTCGGACTCCAACGCTGCCTTTGATGACCTGTACTCCCGAATATTCAGCGGTCTTGTCGGGACGGTAGACCATCAGGTATTCGGTCGTTCCCGTGCCTTTGACATCCCCGGTGAACTTCTGCTTCACGGTCGCCCTCGTCACCTTCGGGCCGGCCGGCACACCGGCGGGTTTCTCCTGCCAGTCCGCGATCTCGAAGCCACCCTTGGCGATTTTCTTCACGGCCGTCTCCTCCGGTGGTCGCCCGACAGCGAATTGGAGCGGGAGACGAGCCTCGAACTCGCTACCTCAACCTTGGGAAGGTTGCGCTCTACCAGGTGAGCTACTCCCGCGCCCAAAAGTGAATCTTACGTTTCGACCACGGCCTCGGCCTGCGGCGCGGCCTCGGCCACGACGGAGCGCACCAGGAGCGAGTACTCGCCGACGAGGCGGTCGGACTGGACCGGGTCCAGGGTCGAGGCGATGACGTGGTATTCCGGCCGATCGGCATCCGGCACCACCAGCACCCACCCGCCGTCGACAAACACCTTGACCCCGTCGGTGAGGTCGACGCGGTCTCTCATGTGCCTCTCCATCATGGTTCGCATGACACGGCCCTTGACTTCCCAGGGGCAGAACTCGACCGCGCTTCGATGTGACACGGATGGGATCCGCGCCCGCAGCGCGCCCAGCGAAGAGCCGGTCTGCGCCAGCAGCTCCAGCACGCGCACGGTCGTGAAGATCGCATCGAACGACACGGCAAAATCGGGCCAGCAGTACCCGCCCCCACCGTCTGACGCCACCACAGTGTCGGCATGCTGAGCGGCGCGCAGCACGGCACCCGGCGTGATCTTGGTCGGCACGAACCTGCTGTGCATCTGCTCGGCGATCGTCGTGAATGCGAGCGACGACGACGCCGGCCCGAGCACCATGCCGGTCCGTTTGGCCAGCGCGAGCTGCGCGAGGACGGCAAAGGCGGCATCGTGGTCCAGCACGGTGCCGGTCTCGTCCACCAGGAAGCATCTCTCGCCCGGCGTGTCGATGAATACGCCGACCTTGGCCTTCACCGCCGCGACGATCAACCCCATCTCCCTCAGGTGCTCGCGAAAGGTTCCTTCGTCCTGTTCCATGACGATCTCCGCGGGCGAGGCGTTGAGCGGAATGACCGTGCAGTTCATCTCCTGCAAGACCCTCGGCAGCACCATCGCCGCGGAGCCGTTGTTGTAGTCGATGAGCACCTTGAACGCCGCGCCTCGAATCGCCTCCAGGTCGAGCTTCGCGATCGTGTCCTCGACGTAGCGGTCGGTCTGTCCGTCCCGCCGCACGATGCGGCCCATCTCGTAGTGCGATGCGCGCCGGCTGTCTTCGCGGAAAAACAGGCCCTCGAGGCGGCGCTCGCTGCGCTTGTCAGGGTTGAGCCCATGGTCGTCGAACAGGCGGATGTCGGCCGAGCGGGGATCCACAGGCGAGGTCTGCACGTGCACGGCCGCGAGGTGGTTGTGGCGCGCCCAGTAACGTGAAACAGGCGCAGGCAGCACCGACAGGTCGATCACGCTGGTGCCCGACGAGATGATGCCCGACATCAGCGCGCGGCTGATCATCCGCGCGGACCTCGTGTAGTCGCGCGAGATCCCGATCTCCGTGCCCTTGGAGGTGAGCGCGCCGACCGCGGCGCCAAGCCTGGCCGCGAACTCCGGGGTGAACTCCACGTTGATCAATCCGTTCAGTCCGTAAGAGCTGAACAGGCCTCGCTTCCAGGAGCCGGCCCAGATGATCGATTCGTGGACGACCGCGCCGGGCTCGACCTCTTTGTTCGGCCAGATGCGCACGTTCGGGTTGACCGTCGATCCGGCGCCGATGACGACGTCGCTGCCAATCACGCTGCCCTCTTCGAGCAGGCAGCCGTTCTTGATCGTGACCGACCGGCAGACCACCGCGCCGCGCAGGCGCGAGTTCAGCCCGATGTAGGTGTGGTCCCAGGTGATCGAGTTGGAGATCTTGACCCCAGAGTCGACGGTCGTGTATCCGCCCACGACGCACGGCCCGTTGACCCACGCCCCGGCACGCACCTTCGCTCCCGCGCAGATGAGCGCTGGGCCGTCGATGCGAGCGCCAGGCGACACCTCCGCATCCGGATGGATCCAGGTGGAGTCGCCCACGCGGTCGCCTGGGATCTGGACCTTGACCTTGCCCTCGAGGCAGTCGAAGTTCGCCTTGACATAGGCCGCGTGGCTTCCGACGTCTTCCCAGTAGCCCGACGCCACCCAGCCGAAGACGTGCTCGCCCTGCTTGAGCAGCTTCGGAAAGACGTCGCCCGACCAGTCGGTCGCCTCGCCCGGGCGGAAGAAGTCGAACACCGCCGGGTCGAGGATGTAGATGCCGGTGTTGGCGAGGTCGGAGATCACCTCGCCCCAGCTGGGCTTCTCGATGAATCGCTGGACCGCCCCACCCTCGTCGACCACGACCACGCCGTACTCCAGCGGGTTGGGCACCGGCTTGAGGACGATCGTGGCGATCGCCCGTCGCTCCCGATGAAAACGCGCCGCGGCGGCGAGGTCGATGTCGGTGAGCGAATCGCCGGAGATGACGACGAACGGTTCCGTCAAGGCCTGGCGGGCGAGCATGACCGAGCCGGCCGTGCCGAGAGGTGAATCCTCGACCGAATAGCTGAGGGAGACACCCTGCTCCGAGCCGTCGCCGAAGTAGTTGCGGATGGATGCGCCGAGGTACTGCACTGTGGCCACGACGTCGCGCATCTGATGGCGGCGAAGGTGCAGCAGGATGTGCTCCATGATCGGCCGGCCCGCCACGGGGACCAGCGGTTTGGGCTGACGGCTGGTGAGCGGTCGGAGGCGAGAACCCTCCCCTCCCGCCATGACCACCGCCTTCATCTCGCTACCATCGTAGGTCCGCGGTGGAAGAACTAAAAGAATTCGCTCTCGATCTGCTCTGGACCTGGCAGCCCCGCATCGAAAATCTATTCCGCACTCTCGACCCCGAGCTGTGGGAATCGACCCGGCAGAACCCCATCCTGCTGCTCAGCCAGCTCGGCGAGGCGGGAGTGGCCCGCGCGTGCGAGCGCTCGGATGTGCAAACGGCACTCGCCTCGGCGCGCACCGCCCGCAGCGAGTACTACGACCAGAAGCCTCGCTTCATGGACGCGAAGGCCCCGCTGGTCGTGGCGTACTTCTCGCTGGAGTTCGGCCTCGCCGAATGCCTGCCGATCTACTCGGGAGGCCTCGGCGTCCTGGCAGGCGACCACCTGAAGGCGACGAGCGACCTCGGACTGCCGCTGGTCGCGGTCGGTCTTCTCTACAAGCAGGGCTTTGGGCGTCAGGAGATCGACGCCGCCGGCCGCCAGGTCGAGGTGTACTCGGAGAGCCGCGGCGGCGACCTGCCAATACGTCGTGTCGAGGGTGTCGAGGTCGAAGCGCCGATCGGAACGCGCAGCGTGCGAATCGGGGTGTGGCGCGCACAGGTCGGTCGCGTGCCGCTCTTCCTGCTCGACACCGACCTCGAGGCGAACCCGCCGGACCTCCGCGCGATCACCGACCGCCTGTATGTCCCAGAGCCCGACCGGCGCTTGCGCCAGGAGATCGTGCTGGGGATCGGCGGAGTCCGGGCGCTGCGTGCGATGAACCTCACGGCGGGCGTCTTCCACCTGAACGAAGGCCACAGCTTTCTCTGCGCCCTGGAGCGAATCCGCGAGCTGCGGGCATCGCGACAGATGACGCTCGAGGAGGCGAGGCTCGTCGCGCGCGCCGGAATCGTCTTCACCACGCACACGCCGATCGCCGCGGGAAGCGACTATTTCGACTCGGGCCTCGTGTGGGACCTGTTGGGCCCTTACCTGACTCAGGTCGGCATCTCGTTCGACCGCTTCATGGATCTCGGACGGCAGCGTCCGGGCGATCCGCGCGAGCGCCTGTGCACGACCTACGCCGCGCTGCGGCTTGCCGACCAGTCGGTGGGAGTGAGCCGCCTGCACGGGGCGGTCTCGCGGCGTTTGTGGAAGGACGCTTGGAGCGGCCTGCCCGAAACGCAGGTGCCCATCGCCTCGGTGACGAACGGCGTGCACATGCCGACGTGGATCGCGCCGGAGATCGCCGACCTCCTCCGCCGCTACGTTGGACCCGACTGGTGGGACCTCGACGGCCGGGACGGCCGCTGGCAGGCGGTGATGGAGATACCCGCGCCGGTCCTGTGGGCGACCCATCTCGACTTGAAGCGCCGGCTGATCGAGTTCACCAAGAAGCGCTCGGAGAAGGCTGCGCAGCTCGACCCCGACGCCCTGACCTTCGGGTTCGCCCGGCGCTTCGCGCCCTACAAGCGCGCCAACCTCCTGCTCCAGGACGTCACGCGGCTGACCGCCCTGCTGAACAGCTCGAAACGGCCGGTGCAGCTGCTGTTCGCGGGCAAGTCACACCCGGCTGACCAGCCTGGTAAGGAGATCGTGGCGAGCATCGTCGCGTTCGCCCGAGAGGAGCCTCGGGTCGTCTTCCTCAAGGACTACGACATCGAGCTCGCCCGCCACCTGGTGCACGGCGCCGACGTGTGGCTCAACAACCCGCGGCGCTTCCTCGAGGCAAGCGGCACGAGCGGCATGAAGGCGGGGGCCAACGGCGCCCTCAACGTGAGCATCCTCGACGGGTGGTGGGACGAGGCCTACCGCCCGGAGCTGGGCTGGGCGATCCCATCGGCTGCGACCCTGGAGCGCCCGGAGATCGACGATCGCGCCGAGGCGGAAGGGCTTTACCGCCTGCTCGAGCGTGAGGTCGTGCCGACGTTTTACGACCGGGACAAGGACGGAATCCCGGTGCGCTGGGTCGAGATGATGCGGGCGTCGATCCGCCACACGGCCACGGGGTTTGCCGCGCGCCGGATGGTGATCGACTACTTCGACCTGGCCTATGCGCCGGGCGCGCGCCGGGTGGAGCAGCTGCGACTTCTCCCTGACTGGGGCGGGTAAAGGTCGCGCACGGCTGACGGCAGACGAGCGTAAAGGACACCCGAATGGCGCACGGCTGGCGCCACACGTACCGAATCGAGGTCTTAGTCCGCTACTGCTGCCACGCCCCGGCGCTCTCGCCGTGTGGTGATCGCGGCCAGGTAGAGCTGCACGTACCGGTGGGCCGAGCGCGACCACGACACGTCCTC
>Ga0208849_1001731_pt1 | contig 13909 bp, 12 predicted proteins | sample NGESurdeep072012_10_FD_184470 | JGI IMG/M metagenome (GOLD analysis project Ga0208849, IMG submission 184470) | Arctic peat soil microbial communities from Barrow, Alaska - NGEE Surface sample 53-3 deep-072012 (SPAdes) | ecosystem: Environmental > Terrestrial > Soil > Wetlands > Peat ...
GAGGCCCACCAAGTCCGCGGGCGCCTCGAGTGCTGAAGCCATGGTTGGCCGCAAGTCAGTCATCGGCCCAAAGATACTATCGTTGACCAACAACACACATTGGGAGTGCCAAAGGTCAGGAAACAGCCGGAAGGCGTCCGCCCAGCCCCCAAAGTCAAATCCAGCATTGCGACGAAGAATCAGGGCGTGATCAGTCGGTAGCAAACCGCTTGACGCAAGTTTCGGTTCGTCCGTGACAAGCATGAGCACTGTCGCAAAGCCGCATTTCTTGATTTCCTTGAGGTGAAAAGCAACGTGGGGCTTGATAGCGCCCACGCTCGAATAGCTGACAAACAAACAGACTTTTCGACCAACCAATTTCGGTGGTGGCCGAATAATCTCTGTCGGTACCGTTGTCTGCACGATCCCTCGCTTCGAGACTCCGACCGACCGCGAAGCAAACTGTTGGCGAGATTCATGAGTTACGATTCAAGGAAAGTCGCCGCGTCCCCTTCTGGCGGTTCCACGTCTTGCTTTCATTTGAACTCTAGGCTGCAATTGCTCCGAGGACACACTCTGCGAAAGAGCAACAGCATGCAAGGTTCACTCGAGCGAAAGGCAGTCGTCGGCGGGAGTACGATCAGGGTCGGCCGCTTCACGTACGGTCATGAGAACATCTCAGTACGGCAATGGGGCGAGGGGGCGTGCCTGACTATCGGAAGCTTCTGTTCCATTGCCAATTCAGTCAAAATATTCCTAGGCGGAAACCACAGATTAGACTGGATTACGACTTATCCATTCGGGCATATCTTCGTCGAAGATTTGATTGATGAAAAAATAACTGGTCATCCGAAAACAAATGGTGACGTGATCATAGGCGATGACGTTTGGGTAGGTGAAGGGGCTACAATAATGTCGGGTGTAAACGTTGGAAGTGGTTCTGTCGTTGCTGCCAATTCACACGTCGTAAAGTCGGTGAATCCCTACGAAGTGGTGGGAGGGAATCCTGCGCGCCATATAAAATACAGATTTGAGAAGAGAATAATAGAATTACTTCTTGATCTTTCTTGGTGGCGGCTTCCGATTGAGAAGATAAGGATAATAGCCCCAGCGTTGTGTGCTCAGCCCAACGAAAAATATCTTAGGGAACTGATCTCCAGATTTTCGGGCGGCTGACATCGGGGGGGTCGCGCTGCTTGTAGAATAGGATGAAACCACGTCTCCAGCTCCCCGACGTCACCGTGTGCGCGGCGGATTCCGTCACGCCTGCGCTGGCCGCCCGCGCCCTGGAGATCTGCATCGATCGTTGTGATTTCGGCGATGCCGCACTCTTCTCGGACGTGCCGGTTTCCGGTCGATTCCGCCACGTCGCCATCGAAAGGATGAAGTCGCTCGACCAATATTCGCTGTTTTGCCTGCGCGGGATGCCTTCGCGGGTCGAAACCGAGTTCGCTCTGGTCATTCAGTGGGACGGCTACGTCGTCAATCCCGATGCTTGGGCGAGCAGTTTCCGCAAGTACGACTACATTGGCGGGACCATATACCCCGAGCGCGGCCCCCCCGTAGTCGGTAACGGTGGATTCTCCCTGCGCAGCCGCAAGCTGCTCGATGCGTTGCCAAAGTTGGCGTTCGTGCCGGGAGCCGGCGAGGATTGGATCATTTCCCACGTCTTCAAGCGGAGTCTTGAAGCGGACTACGGGATCCGCTTCGCCCCGTCCGCGCTGGCCGAGCGTTTCTCCTACGAGATTAGGCCTCCCACGAGGCCCACCTTCGGCTTCCACGGCATGCCCAATCTGTGGCGTCACGAAAGTGATGCCGAAGTACTGCGCATCGTGGCCGGCGGTCCGCAATCGTGGGTGACGTCGAAGCTTTATTTCCTGCTGATCGTTAGGTGCCTGGACAACGATCGTACGCTGCTTGCCGGTTCGCTGTACACCATGACCCGCCGGGAGCAGAGTCGCGCAGACATTGAACGGCTGATGGCTCTGTGGATGCCGGCCGATCGCGCCGTCGCCGTGGTTGCTGCTTTGGAAGAGACATATGCCAACCATCAGGGCCAGTCACCCGGCGCCTGAAGCAAACGCTTGATGCGACACCGTTCGGCGCTTGCTTATTTGCGACGAAAATCGTTGATCAGCTCGGCCCGCGCTTCGGCACGGTGGGCATTGGCAAGGCGCGCGGGCTCGATGTCCGGAAACACCGGCGATATTTTTCTGACGAGATAATCCGGGTCGACGGCGAACCGGGGAAACTCCAGGAACGTGGTCGGAATTTCGTACCGCGTCAGGTCCACCAGAAGGCCGAAGAAGAAGATTGCCAGGATGTCCTCCTGGGCGCTCGCCATAGCGGTTCCCCAGAGGCCGCCGGCCACGGAGGATCTTGTTTTCCTGATTGCCTGGACCTTGCGACGGCTTTCAGCGGCGTCGTGAAGGTCGCGCACGCAAACAATGGCGTGATCGACCGCGATCGTCTTTTCTTTCAGTAGCCCACCCAGATAGGTCGCTATGAACGGCGACTTTACGACGTAGCAATCGGGATTATCCCTGAGATCTTTTTCCAGTCCGGCGTGTGCGATCGCATCGACGTCGAAATTGGCCGAATCAAAACCCGTGTCGACACCGGCAACCGTCAGTATGCGAACCAGCAAGGTCGTGCCGGCGCGACCGGTCCCGGTAATGATGGTGTGGTGGCGTCCCGCTACCATCGGTCTCTGGAATCATCAATATTCCTCACCCCGTCACTAAGGGTAGAGGCCGATTCAATCCGTGCCTATTTCGAGTTTGGCTTTTCCAACGATTCCGTTTGTCATGGGTTTTGGCTCACCCACCACCCGCACCGAGCGACTCCCGGAACGGAGACGTGGTGAGGGCGAGGACAAGTTGCGGTGTCATTTGGATTGATAGGAGCTTCCAGGGCAACATGCGCCCTTGCGTGAATCGCCGCGAGGTTGCAGAGGTGTGCACGATAGATTGGATTGCGTGCATTCCGTGATCGAAAGACGCCTCTATCCCCAGCGTGGCGTGCACAGTCGTATCGCTCACGATGTGGGCCGCCAGATTGTCTCCGGCGGGATCGCGGAGGGGGCGCTGCTGCCGCGCGAAACGGAACTGTCCAGGCAGTTCGCCGTGAGCCGCCAAGCCGTGCGCGAGGGGCTGAAGGTCCTGGCCGCCAAGGGACTGGTTTACGCCCGTCGCCGCGTTGGCACCGCCGTCCTCCCGCGCAGCGCGTGGAACCTTCTCGATCCTGACGTTCTCGCCTGGCACGCACCCAGCCATTTGCCGGCCGATTTCCTGCTCCAGTTGGTCGAGCTTCGTCAGGTTATCGAGCCGGCGGCCGCCGAACTCGCGGCGCTGCGCGGCACCAATGAAACGATTGGGGCCATTGGTATCGCCCTGGAGGAAATGCGGCGCTCTGTCGATGACAGTCCCGCCTTCATCCGGGCCGACCTCGATTTTCACCTCGCCCTGTTTGTCGCCAGCGGCAACGTTCTGTTCGAACGCCTGGGACGTATTTGCGAGCCGCTGCTCGGTGCCAGCTTCGCCCGTCAGGAGCTGATGCATCAGCGCGACCGGATCGTCACCGTTCTGATTCCGACGCACGCCGTTGTCTACGAGGCGATCGCCGCCCACAAACCGGCGCTCGCCCGCCGCCGGATGTACGAACTTCTACTTTTGGTACGCCAACAGGAGATGGCACTAAGACCGCCGAAGTGACCTTGGCTCGACCGTTCAGGTCGCTCCGTCGCGTACGCGAGCGACAGTCCGGCTGGTGCTGTAGCCCTCGAGCAGCGGCAGGAATTCGACCGCGCCGCCGTTGGCCTTGACGAACGCGCCGCCCGGGATTTCGCTGCCGGCATAATCGGCGCCTTTGAGCAGGAGGTCGGGCTTGAGCGCCTGGATCAGTTCGTCCGGCGTGTCTTCGCTGAAAACGACGACCAGATCGACAACCCGCAGCGCCGCCAGCACCGCCGCCCGCGCGGTCTCATCCTGCACCGGACGGCCGGGGCCTTTGAGGCGGCGCACGGAGGCATCGGCGTTGACGCCGACCACCAACCGGTCGCAGCGCCTCCTGGCCTGCTCAAGCGAGTGCAGGTGACCGCGGTGAAGAAGATCGAACACCCCGTTCGTAAAGCCGACCTTGAGGCCGAGGCTCCGCCACAGCCCAATCTGGTCCGCTGCCTCGGCCCGCGTCGTGACGCCGTCGCCGCGCGGCGCCCCCAGCGCCTGGGCCAGCTCCTGCGGATGAGCGGTCGCCGTTCCCGGTTTTGCCACTACGATCCCGGCCGCCGTGTTGGCAAGCCGCACCGCATCGGTGAGGGAAGCGCCCGCCGCCAACGCCGAGGCGATAGTCGCCACCACGGTGTCGCCGGCACCGGTCACGTCGAATACGCGATGGGTTTCCGCCGGCACATGCAGCGCGGTGCCGCCGGCACGCTCGACCAGCGTCATTCCGCCGGCGCCTCGTGTCAGCAGCACCGCGTCCACCGCGGTCATCTCCAGGAGGCGGCGGCAGGCCGCGACGGCGGCTTCGTCCGAATCGGCACGGATACCAGAAAAAGCGATCATTTCCTCGATATTGGGGGTGATCACCGTGGCGCCGGCGAACGGCGCCGCGCTCTCCCGGCGCGGATCGGCGACGACCGGCTTCCCCGCGCGCCGCGCCGCCTGGATCACCGCCGCGATCGAGATCTCGTCGAGCGCGCCGCGGGCATAGTCGGAGACGACGACGGCCTTGACGGTCGCCATCGCGGCGATGACAGCCGCCACCAGCGCATCGCGAATCGGCGGCGCCGCGGGCGCCGTGTCTTCCGCGTCGATGCAGAGGAGTTGCTGCCAGCCGCTGAGGTAGCGCGTCTTCACGGTAGTCTGCCGGGAAGGATCGGCAATCAGGTGCAGGGTCAGCCGCTCGAACCGGCGACAGAGCGCGGCAAGCTCGTTCGCGGGTTCGTCGACGCCGGTCAGCCCGACGAGGGTGACGGCGCCGCCGGTCGCCAGGATGTTCGCCGCAACATTACAGGCGCCGCCCGGGTGGACGTGTGTCCGGCCGAATTTCAGGACCGGCACCGGCGCCTCGCGCGAGATGCGCGTTACGCGCCCTTCTATGAAGCGGTCGAGCAGCACATCGCCGGCGACCAGCACTTCGGCGTCCGCCAGACGGTCGATGAGAGTGGCGTCGATCAAGGCTCATACCCCGCGATAGCGCGCCGCTCGGCTATATCGGCGGGAGGGCGGGGGAGCAAGCGAACGTCCCGGGCAGGGTGAACGGCCCGGGTGTCGCCGACGGCAACTAGAACTGCCCGTGGTCCTCGGGTGCCCTGGCGTGTGCCGGGGCGCCGCCACCGGCCGCAGGCACCGTGCGGCCACGCCGATGCGTCAACCGGTCCCAGAACGCGCGACCGCGGGCCAGCGCCGACAGCGAGGCCGGCGTCACCACCAACGTCAGCGCAGTCGAGAAGCTGAGGCCGAAGACGATCGCCGTCGAAAGCTGAATCCACCACTGCGTCGACGGCGCTCCGAAGGTGATTTCTCGGTGGACGAAATCGACGTTCAGCCCGAAGGCGATCGGCAGCACGCCGAGCACTGCGGTCACCGCCGTCAGCAGCACCGGCCTTGCCCGCTCGCGGCAAGTCCTGAGAATCGCTTCGTCCACACTCACGCCTTCGCGACGCAGTCGGTCATAGGTGTCTATCAGCACGATATTGTTGTTTGTGACGATGCCAGCCAGCGCGATGATGCCGATACCGGTCATCACCACGCCGAACGCCTGGTGCGTGACGATCAGTCCAATGAAGACGCCGATCGTCGACAGCACCACTGCCGACAACACCAAGGCGACGCTTGACAGCTTGTTGAACTGCGCCAGCAGCACGGCGAAGATCAGGAATATCGCGGCGCCGCCGGCGTTGACCAGGAAGGCCTGCGCTTCGGCGCGGTCCTCGTCCGAGCCGACCAGCTTCCATTTGACCAAACCCTTGAAGTCGGCCGCCGCGAGCTGCTTGCTGACCGCGTCCTGCACGGCGGCCGTCTGCGCCCCGACGGCGACGTTGGCGGTCACCGTGACCACCCGTTCGCCGTCGACCCGGTTGATGAGGCCGACGCGCGCTTGCGGCACGCGCTTGACGAAGTTCGAGATCGGCACCGACCCCTGCGGCGTGCTGATCTCGAGCGTATCGAGCTGGTTCAGCGTCCGCCGGTCCTCCGGCACGCGCACGATGATGTCGACCGGTTTGTCCGAGTCCGGCGGCCGGTAGTCGGTTATCTTCATGCCGTTGGTGACGAGCTGCACCGCCGCGCCGACCGCGCCGACGCCGATGCCGTATTTCGCGGCTTCCGCCTTGTCGATCTGCAGCGCCCAGTCGATGCCCGGCATCGGCAGGCCGCTGTCGAGATCCTTGATTTCCGGATGCTCGGCCAGCTCCGCCGTCACCTGCTTGGCCGCTGCCTCAAGCGCGTCGGGGTATATGCTGGATAGCTGTACCTGGATCGGCTTGCCGGTCGGCGGCCCGGCCTGGGCCGCGGTTACCTCGACCTTGATGCCGGGAATATCCGCCGTGCGGTCGCGTAATTCCTGCATGAGCGCGTTTGCCGTCGGCCGGAGCTTCCAGTTGATGAACTCGAACTGGATCTTGCCGATAACGTCCTCAGTAATGTCCTGCGACCCCTGGCCCATGTTGCCGGAGCGGGCATACACGGTTGAGATGCCGTTCTCGCCGAGCACGACGCTTTCCACCCGCTGGACCAGCCTGTCCTTTTCCGCCAGGGACAGATTTCCGCGCGCGTGCACCAGCACCGCCCCGGTGTCCGGTTCGACATTGGGGAAGAATTCCACCCCGGCGCCGACCTTGCCGTAGATCGTCGGCACCGCGATCAGGAGGCCGAAGGCGATCATGAGCACGATCCACGGGTGATGGATCGCCTGCCGCACCGTCTTCATGTAGATGCCGTCGCGCGGTGCCGTCTCGCGCACCTTGTCGTGCGCCCTGCCGATCAGCGAGCCGAGCGTCGGCGTGAAGACTAGCGCCGCCACCAGCGATGCCGACAGCGTCGCGATCAGCGTGATCGGCAGGTATTTCATGAACTGGCCGACGATTCCCGGCCACAGCAGCAGCGGCGAGAACGCCGCGATGCGGGTCAGGGTCGCCGCAGTCACCGGCCCGGCCATCCGCGCCGCTGCGAAGGCATAAGCCTCCTTCGGCTTCATCCCTTCGCCCATTCGCCGCTCGGCGAATTCCGACACGATGATGGCGTCGTCGACCAGCATGCCGACAGCCAGGATCAGCGAGAACAGGACGACGATGTTCATCGTCGCGCCGAAGAGATTGAGGCCGAGCACGCCGGTCAGGAACGCGAAGGGCAGGGCAATTCCGATGAAGATCGAGGCACGCCCGCCCAGGATGAACAGGATCACCACGACCACCAGCAGGATGGCGGTGGTCACGCTGTTCTGCAGGTCGCTCAGCATGTTCTTGATGAACACGGACTGGTCGCCGATGTATTGCACCTTGACCGCGTCCGGCCAGCCCTTCTCGGCTTCGGCCACGACCGCCTTCACCGCCGCCACCGTGTCGATCAGGTTGGCGCCGGCGCGCTTCGACACGTCGATGACGACCGCCGGCTTGCCGTTGACGCGCGTGATCGAGGTCGCGTCCTTGAAGGTCGGCAGAACGGTCGCAACGTCGCCCAACGTGACCGAGGCCGCCTTGGAGGCGGCTACCGGAATGTTGAGCACGTCCTCCGGCGTCTCGATCAGCGCTGGCACCTTGACGCCGAAGCTGCCCTGCTTGCCTTCCAGGTCGCCGGCGGCGACCAGGCTGTTGTTCTGCGCCGCCGCCACGCCGAATTGGGTAAGGTCGACGCCGTAGCTCTTGAGCAGCATCGGCTCGGCGATGATCTCCACCGCCTGGTCGCGCGTGCCCTGCAGGTCGGCGGAGAGGACGCCATTCACCTGCTTGATCGAGTTCTGCAGGTCTGTGGCGATACGGGTGAGGGTGCGCTCCGAGATGTCGCCGGTCAGGCCGACGCTGATGACGGGGAAAAGGCTGAGGCTGACCTCGTAGACGCCGGGTTCGTCGGCGTCGGTCGGAATGAATGGTTTCGCCGCATCCACCTTGGCGCGCACGTCCTGCAGCGCCACGTCCGAGTTGAAGCCGGCGTTAAACTCCATCAGCACGTAGCCGCCGCCCTCGAAGGCAGCCGAACGCATCTGCTTGACGTCGGTGACTGTCTTGAGCTGCGTTTCCATCGGCCGCAGCAGCAGGCGCTCGGAGTCTTCCGGCGAGATGCCGCGGTCGGAAAGCTGGACGTAGATGTACGGAATCTGGACGTCGGGCTGCGATTCCTTCGGGATATGAAGGTAGGCTAGCGCCCCCGCCGCCAGCAGGAACACCAGGATCGCGATGGTCAGGCGCGCATGACTGACCGCGATGTCGACAATCCGCCTCATGCCGGCGGCTGCTGCTTCGGTGCGCTGGCTGCCGCCGCCGAGACCGCCTCCACGACGTCACCGTCTTTGACGAAGTCCTGACCGACTACGATCACCCGCGTCGGCTTTTCGATGCCCGACACCCACACCGACTCGCGACCGTCATCGACAAGCCCGACTGGCACGAAATGCACCGTGTTGCCTTCATCCGCGACGCGCACGCCCAGTTGGCCGGCGTCGGAGAAGACCAGCGCCGAACGCGGCACAGCGGTCGCTTCCTGCGATGTCAGCGTCACCGTCATCTCACAGGTCACCCCGTCGGGGATGCTGGCGTCGGTGTTTGTCATGGTTGCCTCGACGCGATAGGTGCGGGTGGCAGCTTCGGCGCTGAGGCTGACGAAATCGATGGTGCCGGACACAATGGCGCCGTCGATGAAGCGCACCGTCGCCGGCTGGCCGACCTTCAATTCGGTGCGCCGCGATTCGTTGACCGCGCCGACCGCCAGCATCGGGTTCGGATCGACGATGGTTGCAACTTCGTTCCCGATCTGGAGCGCTTGGCCGAGCTGCACCGGCACCGTATCGACCGTGCCGTCGATCGGCGCCCGGATGAAAGCCCGGTCCGCCTCGGCCTGCGACGCCGCGAGGGCCGCTTGTGCGCCGGCGACGGCCGACTGCAGCGAGGCCAGCGTGTTCCGCGAAACATCGCCGCTCGCGATCAGCTTGCTCTTGGTTTCGTAGTCGAGCTGCGCCTGATCGAGCGCCGCTTTGGCCTGGGCCACGCTCGCCGTCCGGCCCTCGTCGGAAATCGTCGCAATGACGTCGTTTGCCCGCACCTTGCTGCCGCGTGTCACCTTAAGGTCGGTGATTACCCCGGAAGCGCGCGCGACCGCACTCGCCGAATGGTCTGCCTTGGTGATGCAGGAAAGCACGACTTCGCGTTTGTGCTGCTCCGGCGTTGCCGCGGCCACGCCGACCCGCTGAACGGGAATCGTGGAGGCGGCGGTCTTGGCCGGAGCTGGCGCTTTTTCGGTGTGCCCCCCCAACTGCCCTGACAAAATCCACGCGGCAGCCAGGACCACCAGAGCGACGGCGACCAGTCGGCTCGGCGTGAATGTTCTCGAGGCCATTTGTCCCGTCACCGTCCCCTGGGCGTACAGAAAAGGGCGCATTTCCGCAGTCCGGCGCACATATAAGGGTTCCGCGCGCCCATTTGAACGGTTGCACCGCAAAAAAAGTCAGTGGCTCTTCACCAGACGCTGCAATCGTTGATTTTCCGTCGCCTCGACGGACCAGTTTCGTAAGACCTGTCATGACATTAGACTGGAAAATGCCGACCACGTCGGCAGACGGCTAGGCTAACAGGCGGCTTTTGAAGTAATTTTACCAAAGTAGCGAAAATCCCGGATCGTGACCGACAGTCAGGCCGCCCTCGTCGAATACCTTGCCCGCGCCGCAAAGGGCGACCGGAATGCGTTCCGGCTGCTTTATGAGCGCACAGCCCCGAAACTCTTGGCGTCCGCCCGACGTATCCTTGGTAGTGGTTCGGGGGCGGAGGATGCGATGCAGGAAGCTTACGTCCGCATCTGGCGGCATGCCGGCGACTTCGATCCAGGGATCGCCTCGCCGGTCGCGTGGATGACGACCATTGCTCGCCACGCCGCGATCGATATGGCGCGCAGCGGCCCCGAGAGGGTGTCGTCCGCGTCGGAAACTTTCGATGCCGAGCTGTCCGAGCGCCTCGCCTCGCCGTTGGCGGGCGGGGATCCTCTGGCAAGTTCGCGGCTGTCCAGTTGCCTCGGCAAGCTCGAGGCGGACAGGCGGGGCATGCTGGTTCTGGCCTACTGCTACGGCTGGAGCCGCGATGAACTCGCCGATCGCTTTGCGAAGCCGGTGGCGACCGTGAAGACAATTCTGCGACGCAGTTTGGCAGTGTTGAAGGAATGCCTCGGTGGCAATGAGCGTTGAAGACAGGGAAGCCCTGGCGGGCGAATATGTGCTCGGCACGCTCGACGCCGATGAGCGTCGCGCCGCCGAAGCCCGTATCGCGTCCGACAGTGATTTCCGCGCCGCCGTCGCCGAATGGCAGCGCCGGCTCCAGCCGCTCGCCGATACGGAGCCGGCCGCGGTTCCACACGCCGATTCATTTGCCGGCATCCTCGCCCGCCTCGACGCCGAGCCGACTCCCGTCGCCGGCAACAACGTCGTGACGCTCCGCCGGCAGGTGCGCCGCTGGCGGATCGGCGGTTCGATCGCAGGCATTGCCGCTGCCGCACTGTTTGTCGTCGTGGTGAGCGACTGGTCGCGGGCGCCGCAGACGCAGTACGTGGCGACGCTCACTCCGGGCGGCGGCGCCCCCGCGTTTGTTCTGACCGTCGATACCGTCAGCAACACGCTTTCCATCCGCCGCGTTGCCGATGCGGCGCCGGCGGGCAAGAGCTATGAGCTGTGGGCGGTCGAGCCCGGCCAGAATCCGAAGTCGCTCGGCGTCGTCCAGCAGGCGAGCTACAAGCAGACGCTGGCTGTGCCGACGAAGGATCTCGTGCTCGCCGTCAGCCTGGAGCCGCAAGGCGGTTCGCCGACCGGCGCGCCAACCGGCCCGGTCGTGTTCTCCGGACCGCTCATCAAGTCCAACTGAAAAACAGTTTTGCGATTGCCAGCCCTACGCGAAGCATCGGTCGGCCATGCGCCGGTTCCACGCATTCAACGCATATCAATCTCACATCATTGGCGCGGCGAATTTTCTGGAGCAGGTGAAACCTTCGTTGTCGGCCTTCCGTAGCTGGTCTCGGTCCCCCAATGGGAACCGAGATTCAACAGGAGGAATGTCACAATGAAGTTCAACAAGATCGCCCAGGCCGCAGCGGTCGCGCTGCTCGCCTCCGGGTCGGTGTTCGTGCTCCCCGCTATCTCGGCCGAGAAGACCGTCATGGTCGGTGGCGCCGCGATGTATCCGACCAAGAACATCATCGAGAACGCCGTCAACTCCAAGGATCACACGACTCTCGTAGCCGCGGTCAAGGCCGCCGGCCTTGTCGAGACGCTGGAAGGCAAGGGCCCGTTCACGGTGTTCGCGCCGACCAACGAAGCCTTCGCCAAGCTCCCGGCCGGCACTGTCGAGAACCTGCTCAAGCCCGAGAACAAGGCGATGCTGGTCAAGATCCTGACCTGTCACGTTCTGGCGGCCGACGCCACCTCCGACGTCGCCATGAAGATGATCAAGGACGACGGCGGCAAGCATGAAGTCACCACAGTCGGTGGCTGCAAGCTCTGGCTTCAGCAGTCCGGCAACACGATAACCGTCACTGACGAAAACGGCGGCACGGCCAACGTGACCATCGCCGACGTCAAGCAGTCGAACGGTGTGATCCACGTCATTGACGCGGTCCTCTTGCCGAAGATGTAAATCCCGGGTCCCGGGAAAAATCGCCCCCCGTCCCCGGGATAGTCCGCACGGAATATCTTTCGGTACTCGTGCGGAAAAACGGATGCGGCTCTCGCCTTTCCAAAGGCGAGGGCCGCATCTGCGTTTGCTCCGGACACCGCTTGGTCGTTTTCAAAATAATTTATCCCCGGTCTCTCAGGCGGGTGGATGATGCCCATCGTCCTTGCTCGTTCGAAGGGGCGCCAACCGGTGGCGACCAGTTGACGGGGCAGGGACGTGGCGCCCGCCGGCTGGTTCGCAGCCATGCCGCCGGGAGGACCTACAACCGCCGGCCGGCACTACGACCGGTCTCCCATGGGGCCTGAGGTAGCCCTGGGATCGAAAACAGAGTGCGTGGGCCAGCGACCGCCGGCGAACATAGCCGGCTGCGCCCCATCGTACGGAGTACGTCCTCCGGGGTGGTGGCAAAGAAAGGAGCTGAAGCAGGACAATGCCGAAGAGGCCGATTTCTGCCACGAGTCCGGTGCGGAAAGGCAACCTGAAACCGCCACGGCGGGCGCTCGGTTGAGTGCCCTTCTTGCGGACTACCCGACGGCACTCATCGAGCGCCCGCGGCCCCTTCGATTTTTGTTCGAAGGCAGAAGACCAGGAAGGAGATGACGCCTCGGGCCGGATCCGGTCGCGAGAAAGAAAAGCCTCGCTCGGCGTTCGGTTCTCCGCTGAATCCCAGGCCGCTGTCCCCCGCGCAGGCGCGGACCCAGTACCCACCAGCCGCTCATTTTGGGCGAAGTAGGCGGTTATCGGATTCCCGCAATTCGCGGGACTGAGGGAGGCGGAACCCCCGTTCCTTGCACACCGATTTGCCGGCCCATAAGGTTCGTAACAGCCCGCGAGCGCGACAAGCAAAATGAAATCCACCAACGCCGTATATACCGGCCTGCCCATGACCATCTTCGAGGTCATGTCGCGCCTTGCCTTCGAGCACAAGGCGATCAACCTCGGGCAGGGCTTCCCGGACGTCGACGGTCCCGCAGACGTGAAGAAGTTCGCCGCCCGGGAGATTGTCGCCGGCCAGAACCAGTATCCGCCGATGATGGGCGCGCCGGAGTTGCGCCAGGCCGTCGCCGCCGCCGCGCGCCGTTTCTATGGCCTCGACATCGACTGGCAGCGCGAAGTTCTCATCACCTCCGGCGCCACCGAAGCGCTCTCCGACTGCTTCGCCGCGCTGATCGAGCCCGGCGATGAAGTGGTGGTCATCGAGCCGCTCTACGATTGCTATCTGCCGGTCATTCGCCGCGCCGGCGGCATACCGCGGCTGGTTCGCCTGACGCCGCCCGACTGGCGCCTCGATCCTGCCGCGCTCACCGCCGCTTTCGGCCCGAAGACCAAGGCAATCCTCGTCAACAATCCGATGAACCCCGCCGGGCGCGTTTTCAGCGCGGGCGACCTCGCCCTCATCGCCGAACTCGTCGTCAAGCACGACGCCTACGCGATTGCCGATGAAGTTTACGAGCACATCGTCTTCGACGGCCGCCATCACACGCCGCTGATGACGTTGCCGGGCATGCGCGAGCGCACCGTCAGCATCGGCTCCGCCGGCAAGACCTTCTCGCTCACTGGCTGGAAGGTCGGCTATGTCACCGCGGCGCCGCACCTGCTCGAGCCGATCACGAAGGCGCACCAGTTCACGACATTCACCACCGCTCCGAATTTCCAGCGGGCCGTCGCTTACGGCCTTGCCAAGGACGACGCCTACTACGCCGGCCTCGCCGGCGACCTTGAAACGAAGCGCGATCGCTTCGCCGCCGGCCTCGCGCGGATCGGCTTCGGCGTCGCCCCCTGTCAGGGCACCTATTTCATCACCGCCGACACCGCGCCGCTCCGCCGCAATATCGACGACGTCGAGTTCTCGCGCCGCATGACCGTCGAGGCAGGAGTCACTCCGGTTCCACTGTCCGCGTTCTACGAATCCGACCCCCCGCGCACGTTCGTTCGCTTCTGTTTCTCCAAGAAAGACGAAATCCTCGATGCCGCCCTCGACCGCCTGGGGAAGTGGCTGGCGTAATGAAACGTCAACGCCGCGGAGCGCTGTCGGCGGCACTCCTCCCCCTGCAAGGGGGAGGG
>Ga0208849_1001733_pt1 | contig 13899 bp, 10 predicted proteins | sample NGESurdeep072012_10_FD_184470 | JGI IMG/M metagenome (GOLD analysis project Ga0208849, IMG submission 184470) | Arctic peat soil microbial communities from Barrow, Alaska - NGEE Surface sample 53-3 deep-072012 (SPAdes) | ecosystem: Environmental > Terrestrial > Soil > Wetlands > Peat ...
GGCGATGACATCGTGCTGCGCTCGGCGACCAGTCTCGGCGTCACCGGAGCGCTGACCACCAAGGGTCCGGACGTGACACCGGCGACGTCTCCCGACCAGTCCGGAGATCTTCTGGCGGCGGCTGATCCGATGAAGGCCTTCGGGGCCACGTTCAGCGTCAGTCCCGGCCCGGACATCGACGTGGTGGCCGGCGGCGCGATCACGGTGGACGGCGCGGCCACGGCGGCCGGCGCCCTGTCGGACGCGCGCTTCCAGTCGCCCCTGTCGGTGACGCTCGCTGGCGTGAACGCCGGCGAGGACCTGCTCGTCGATGGCGGCGGCGCGGTCATCGGCGGCGCGGTCGTGGCCGGCCGCGACATCGCCGTTCGCTCGCTCGATAGTTCGATCAGCCTCGGTTCAGCCCAGGCGGCCGACGACATCGTCCTGCGCTCGGCGACGGCGACGACGGTGACCGGCGCGCTGACAACGCTTGGTCCGAACGTCACACCGACGGTCGCCCCCGATCAGGCCGGAGACCTGCTCGCCGCCCTCGCGCCGATGAAGGCGTTCGGGGCGACCTTCGCGGTCAGCCCGGGCTCCGACATCGACGTCATCGCCGGCGGGGCGATCACGGTCGGCGGCCAGACGACGACGGCGGGCGTTCTCTCCGATGTCCGGTTCCAGTCGCCGCTCGGCGTGACCCTGGCCGGCGTGACGGCGGGCGACGACGTACTCGTCGATGGCGGCGGCGCGGTCATCGGCGGCGCGGTCGTGGCCGGCCGCGACATCGCCGTCCGCTCGCTCGACAGCTCGATCGCCCTGGCCTCGGCCCAGGCCGGCGATGACGTCGTGCTGCGCTCGGCGACCTCGATCGGCGTCAGCGGCACGCTGACCAGCCAGGGTTTGGACACGGCCGGGACCATTGCCCCCAATCAGGCCGGCGCCCTGCTGGCCGCCCACGATCCGATGACCGCCTTCGGCCACGCGTTCAGCCTTTCCGGTTCGGACATCGATGTCGTCGCCGGAACCACGATCACGGTCGGCGGCCAGACAACCGGAACCGGGGTCCTCGCCGACGCCAGGTTCCAGGCCAGTGACGGAATCACCGTCCGCGGCGTGATCGTCGGCCGTGACATCCTGATCGATGCCGACCTCACCGACGCGGGTCCCGGCGCCGGCGTGAACGCCGGCGCGCTCTCGGCCGGACGCGACATTGGCATCCAATCGGTCAAGGGTTCGATCACCCTGGCCTCGGCCCAGGCGGGTGACGACATCGTGCTGCGATCGCCGTCGGCGATCAGCGTGACCGGCGCGCTGGCGACCGGCGGTGTGGACGCTTCGCCGACAGCCACGCCGGATCAGGCCGGTGATCTGCTGGCGGCGCTCGCCCCGATGACGGCGTTCGGGGCCACCTTCTCGGTCAGTCCGGGCTCCGACATCGACGTCGTCGCGGGCGGGGCGATCATGGTCGGCGGCCAGACGACGGCGGCGGGCGCCCTCTCCGATGTCCGCTTCCAGTCGCCGCTGGGCGTCACCCTGGCCGACGTGACGGCGAGCGAGGATGTGCTGGTCGATGGCGGTGGCGCGGTCGCCGCCGGCGCGGTGGTCGCCGCACGCGACGTCGGCATACGCTCGCTGGACAGTTCGATCACCCTGGCCTCGGCCCAGGCGGGTGACGACATCGTGCTGCGCGCGCCGTCAACCGTCACCATCACCGGCGGGGCGGCGAGCGGTCAGGGCGCCGCGCCGGCGACGTCGGCCGGCGCGGCCGGCGATCTGTTGGCGGCGCTCGATCCGATCATGACCTATTGGGCCGCGACACCGGCCGCCTATTCGACGGCGGGCGGTCATGACGTCGATATCCGTTCGGGCGGCTCGATCACAGTCGGCGGGGCAATGACCGCCAACGGCGCGGGCAGCGACGTGCGCCTGGACGCTTTCGGCGCCGGCGCCACCGTGTCGGTGGATTCGATCACCCTTTCCGGTGGCGCGGGGCACGAGCAGATCCTGGTGGCGGCCACCGACTTCGGCCTTTCGGGGAACATCGACGCCCCTCTAGCCGACGTGCTGCTATTTGCGCGGCAGTCGGGCGCCCTGGCGCCGGCGACCCTGGGAGGTCCAGCCACCGGCCTGGGCGGCGCCTTCACCTTCGACAATGCGGAGGTTGGCAGGACCGCCGCCGCCTCGCTGAACCTGTTCTCGGGAACCGCCGCCGGCGACAGCGCCGACGTCGCGGTCCAGGACCTGAACCTCACCGCCGGTCTTCGAACCGTGCGGGTATTCGCCGGCGCCGGCGCCCGCATCGAGGTGTTCGGCCAGGTCGTCGATGGCGGCGGGGGCGGCGCCACGCTCGACATCGGCACGGCCGCCACCGATCCCACTCTGCCGCGGTTCAGCCAAGACGGGGCGCAGGCCGTCATGTCCTCGTTCTGGACACCGGACGTGGTGCGGATTTCGGGAGGGATCGGGGTGACCGGTTCGCCGTTCGCCGATGTCGCCCTGGCCGGTCAGTCGATATTCATCGCGCCGCGCAACGATGCCGCGCTCGGCGTGGACTTCGAACAGGCAGTCGCAAAACCGGTGAATCTCGCCGACATGGCCACCTACGCCGGCGGCGCCAAGCTGCAGATCAGCAGTGGCACGCTTGAGCTTCGCACCAGCACCGAGGTCCTCGAACGCAATCTCCAGACCGGAGCGACCGAGTTCGGCGAAGGACTGGAAATCGGCCGGCTGACCATTGATCGGCTCACTGCCGGCGGACCCTCCGCAACCCGGGTCAATCTCTATGGCGAAATCGACAAGAATCTCGCCGGGGTCATTCCGCCCGCCAATCCCAATGATCTCATCGGCGGCATCCTTCCGGCCATCATCCTTCACTTCGAGCCGTTCCCCATACCCGCCGTGCTCTATCCCGCGCCGAGCCTGGCGGTTTCGCAGGCCTACAAATGGAACAACTGCGTCTTCGGTGGCGGCGGCTGCCTCGCCGAGGAGTTCCCGCCGACCGAACCGGGCAATCTCCCCGGCATCCTGCCCTTCATTCCCCACCCCGACGACATCGGCAACGTCTCCGATCCCTACACGCCGGTCGAAGAAGAGCCGGTCACCAACGTCGGCGGCGAGGTGGAATGGTTGCCGGCGACCAGCCTCGCGCCGGCCTGCCCCAACGGAAGGCTCCGGCAGTGCGACACCGAGCCGGCCGCCGGCCCGTCCCCGGAGGCCAAATGAAACCCTTCCTTCCGCGCTGCCTGGGAAATCTGGCTCTGGCGGCGATGACCGCATGCCTTGGAGCGACGGCCGCCGCGGCCAAGTCGGCCAATCCGGTCGAAGCCGCCCGAACGCCGACTTCGGAATCGTCCGGGATTCCCGATCCGGCGCTCGCCTATCGCTACAACACCTCCAACTGGGCGTTCGCCTCGTCCGTCGCCGCCTATCGAGCCCTGGCCAGATCCGATCCGGCCGTGGCCGGCGCCGCCAAGCCGATCTCGGCGCGCGTGTTCATGGCCTACAATCTCGCCAATCTCGGCCGCATCTCCGAGGCCCGCGCGGCGCTCGACGAGGCCGAGCGGCAGGTCGCGGCGTCCCTGTCGGCCTTGTCGCCGCTCGACCAGCGCATGCTGGGCGTGGGCATCCTGATCGGCCGGTCGGTGGTCGAAGGCAATGTCGGAGCGCGAGCCGCCGGCGCCGCCCGGTCGGCGGCCTTCGACCGGTCAGCGGTCTTAGGCGCCAGGGCGGCCGATCTGGCCGCCACGCCGCTGGAGCCGGTCGCTTCCCCGGCGGCGGCGGCCGCTCGCGACACCCGCGTCGTCGTCCTCGATGGCGCGAGCGCGGTCGCCTTCAATCTGTCCCGCGATCAGACCGAGATCGCCAACGCCGTCGCCCGTCCGATGACCGGCGACGAGAAGCTCTCCGAGCTGCGGGCCAGAGCGGCCTATGCCGAGGCGGCGGCGCGGCTCGCCCTGGGCCAGCCCGATCGCGCCGCGGCGGCCAACGCCCGCGCCCGCGACGCTTTGGCGCGGCTCGCTCCCCAGATCGCCTCCTGGCTTCGCGCTCTGGTCGATGATCAGAAGGCGGAACTCGAATTGGCGGCGGGGGACGCGCCGGCGGCGGCGCGCACTCTGACCCACGCCATCGCCACCATGCAGAGCGCTCATGGCCTGTCCCGGCCGGAGGCCTATCTGTGGCGTCGGTTGGCGCGGGTCCAGGTTCGCCTCGGGCAGACGGCGTCGGCCAGGGCCTCGGAAGAGCGGTCCTTCGCCATCCTCGTCGCCGAGACCGACGGCGCGCCTCCGACCCGGGACGAAGTCGGCTCCTACCAGACCTTGCTGGCGCCTTCGGCGGTCGCCGGCAATGGCCAGGACGTGGCCAAATTCTTCACCGTCAGTTCGCTGGCGATCGAGACCCAGACGGCCGGCACGATCTCCGATGTGGCGCTGCGTCTGGCCAGCGGCGATTCCGCCACCGCCGTGGCCATTCGCCGCCTTCAGGTCGCCCGACGCGTCCTCGATGCCGCCACCGCGCGCGTGTCGCGGGTTCACGACGCCGCCCCTCCCGCCTCGCCCGAGCAGATCAGGGTGGCCGAGGACGAACTCGACGCGGCCGAGCGCGAGGTGGCCGCCGCCGCGGTGGGGGCGCGCCGCGTCGGCGGACCGCGCGCCGACGCCGTGCTCTCACCCAAGACCGATCTCGCCCAGGTCCAGGCCGTGCTGGGTGCGGACGAAGCCTACGTCCGCTTCGCGTTTCTGGGTGATGGCGCCGGCTACGCCATTCTGGTCCGCAGGGATGGCGCCAAGGTCGTCGCCCTCGGCGTCGATGAGACCCGGGCCGCGGGTCTGGTTTCCGATCTGCGGGCTTCCACTCGCCTGCTGGAGCGCGTCGATGACGCCGGCCAGGCGAGCGAAGTTCTGCCGGCGTTCAGGCTCACCCGCGCCGCCGAACTCTACAAGGTCCTGTTCGGGCGCCTGGACGCCGACCTGGCCGGGGTGCGACGGCTGGTCATCGAACCGGCCGGCGCGCTGTTCAGCCTGCCCTTCGGCGCGCTCCTCGTGCGGACGCCGGACCAGGCGATGATCGACCGCTGGACGGCGTCGCGAGGACGCGACTATCGCGACGCGCCCTGGCTTGCCCGCGACAAGACCCTCGAACTCTCGGTGGGCGCCGCCGGCTTCGTGAGACTGCGCGGCGTGAAACCCTCCGGCGCCCCCAAGGCGCTGATCGCCTTCGCCGATCCGACGCCGTCGCCGGATTCCGCGCGGGACGCCGTTCTTCTGGGGTCGGAACGAGAGACGCGCGGCCTGACCCTGGTCTCGAAACCCGGCCCTGGGACATCGGTCCCCGACAACGTCTGCGTCAGGGAAGCGCGCGGGATCCTGACGTTTCCAGCCCTGCCGGAGACCAGGGACGAGGCCGCCGCCGCCGCCGTCGCCTTCGGCGAGACACCGGATCAGGCCGTGGTGGCCGGCGCGGCGTTCACCGACGAGGCGGTGGAGGCGCGCCGCGATCTCGGCGACTACCGGATTCTGCTCTTCGCCACCCATGCCGCTCTGCCCAACCAGGCCGAATGCTGGCCGGACCCGTTCCTGATCACCACCAAGGCGCCCGACGCGGCCAGCGAAGGGGTGCTCGAAACCGGCGACATCGCCGGTCTGGACCTGAACGCGGACATGGTCGTGCTTTCAGCCTGCAACACCGCCGCCGGGGGCGCCGGGGGTCAGGCGCTCGGCGGCCTCGCCCAGAGCTTCATCTTCGCGGGCAGCCGCAGCGTCGTGGTCAGTCATTGGAGCGTCGATTCCAGAGCCACGGCGGAACTGGTCACCGGCTTCTTCTCGGCGATCAGCCAGAAGGCCCGCGCGGGCGACGCGCTGGCCCAGGCCGAGCGCCGCCTGATGGCCGATCCGGTGTTGTCCCATCCCTACTACTGGGCCGCGTTCACCATCGTCGGTGGCCCGGGGCCGAGCTAGCCGGGCCGCGCTGGACACGACACCGGCAAGGTTGCACTGTGCCGCGATCTTTTCTGGAACGCTCGGCGTCGAAACACGCGAAGGGGTGAGGCGATGAATATCCGGCCGAAACAGACCATGTCGCCTGGCGAACCCTCCGCGCGGAGAAGGCGAAACCCGAAGACGGGTCTGGGAGCGGCTGTTGGGCTGATCGCGTTCTTCGGGCTGGCTGGAGCCGCCTGGACCCAGGGGACCTCCGACCAGGATCTGCAGAACCGGTTGCTGGGCAAGCCTTCGGCGGCGGCCGACCAATCCGCGCCGGACTGCTCGACGCCCCAGGGGCTCGAGACCAATCCCGATTGCGGCCAGCCGGTGAAGGGGGGCGAGCGCGGCTTCAAACTCTTCGATCACGGCGCCCAGCCGGCCGCGACGAGCCACCCCGCCGGGTCTCCGACGGGACGCAAGACCGCCGGGACGCCCGCGCCCAGGCGCGTCCGTGGCGATCATGGCGCGTCGGCGGCGGCCGCCTGCGCCATCGGTGACGCCAGCAATTCGCGGGCGGTGAATCTGTGCGTCACCTTCGCGGTCAATTCGACCGTGCTCACCAGCCAGTCGCGGCAGAGCCTCGACCGATTGATCACGGCGCTGAACTCGACGCAGATCTCCAGCCGCGACGTGGTCATCGAGGGTTATGCCGATTCCAGCGGCGCGGCGGGCGCCAACCTGACGCTCTCCGACGGCCGAGCCCACGCGGTCGCGGACTATCTGGCCGGCCACGGCGTCGCGCGCGGCCGGATCGAGGCCAAGGGGTTGGGCGCCACGGGCTTTCTCGCTGGACGTCCATCCACCGATCCGGCCAACCGGCGCGTGGAAGCCAGGCTGAAGGACTAAGGGCGGCGGGCAGGGCGCCATCGCGCCGGCTCGCATGGTCGCCGATCCCATGCGCCTGCCGCGCGAGTTGCGCCCAGCCCTGATCGCTCTGGCGCCCAACGTCCTGGCGCTTCTCGTCGCCGGCGCCGGGGTGATGCTGCTTACTTCCGGCGCCACCCCCTCCGACCCCGTCCGCTTCATGTGGCTGGCCGAACACGCGCCGCTGGTGCTGATCGAGATCAGTCATTTCGTCTCCAGTGTTCTGGGGGTGGTGCTGGTGATGCTGGCCTTCGGCCTCTCCCGGCGCCTGTTCGGCGCCTGGGCGGCCAGCGGCGCGGTGCTGGCGGCGGCCGCGGCGCTGGCGTTCTTCAAGGGTTTCGATTGGGAAGAGTCCCTGACCCTCGCCGCCCTGATGGCCGGCCTGCTCGCCTGCCGGCGCGCCTTCACCCGGTCGGCGCGGCTCTCGCGGATGGAGATCACCCCGGGGTGGCTGCTCTCCGCCCTCGCCGCACTGGTCGGCGCGGGGCTGGTGGGTTGGTGGTCGTTCCAGCATCTCGACGACGCCAACACCTCGGTGTTGCGGATCATGGGCGACGCCGACGCGGAACGGGCGATCCGTTCGTCGGCCGGGGCGGCGGTGCTGCTGCTGGCGGTCGGAGTCTGGCGGTTGCTAGCCACGGCGGCGACGCCGCGGGTGGTCGGCGAGGATGATCCGGATTTCGCCCGCGTCCGCGCCATCCTGGCCGTGGCCGAGGCCGCCGAACCCGGATCCAATCTGGCGCTGCTGGGCGACAAGCGGTTCCTGTTCTCACCCTCGGGCCGCACGTTCCTGATGTTCGGCGTGCGTGGCCGCTCGTGGATCGCGCTCGGCGCGCCGGTCGGCTGTCGCGCCGAACGCCTCGATCTGCTGTGGCGCTTCCGCGAGCTGGCCGACGCCCACGCCGCGCGGCCGGCGGTCTATGGGATCGGGCCGGAGGACCTTCCGGACATCGTCGAACTGGGCTTCGCGATCCAGAAGGTCGGCGAATCCGCCGCCGTCCCTCTCGACAGTTTTTCGCTCGAGGGACGACGCCGCGGAACCCTGCGGCGCAGCTGGCGCAAGGCGGGGGAGGGGGGCGCGGCCTTCGAGGTGATCGCCGCCAAGCCTTGCGAGAGCGTCATGTGCGAGCTTCGCCGGGTGTCCGACGATTGGCAGGCCCGCCACGCCGGCGGCGAGAAGGCTTTTTCCATGGGCGGCTTCACGCCCGCCTATGTCGCCGAATTCCCCATCGCCGTGGTTCGCGCCGGCGATCGGATCGTGGCCTTCGCGACCCTGTGGACGACGGCCACGCGGACGTCGTTTTCGATCGACCTGATGCGCTACGCCGACGACGCGCCCAAGGACGTCATGGACTTCCTGTTCGTCGAGCTGCTGCACTGGGGGCGCGAGCAGGGCTATGTCGCCTTCGAGTTCGGCATGGCCCCGCTCGCCGGGCTCGAGGACCGGCCGTTGGCGCCGATCATGTCCCGGGTCGGGCGGCTGCTCTTCGAGCGGGCCGAGGAAATCTACAACTTTCGCGGCGTCTACCGATACAAGGACAAATACGATCCGCTCTGGCAGCCCCGCTATCTGGCCGGACCGCGGAAATGGTCGCTGCCGTTTCTCCTCGCCGATGTCGGGCTGCTCTCGTCGGGCGGCGTGGCCGGGCTTCGGGGCCGCGGCCGCCCGCATGGCGAGCCCGCGCCGGGTCCGGCGCCACCCCGGGCTTGAGGCCGGTGGAAACCTCCCGGGTCAGCAGCGCGTGGTGCTTCTGCCGATGGCGTGGCCGGCCAGGGCGCCGACTCCGGCCCCCAGCAAGGTCCCGCCGACTCCGCCGTGCGCCGCGCCGCCGATCACCCCGCCGCCGACCGCGCCGATGATCGCGCCGTTGGTCCCGCGCCGGTGGGCGTCCGCCGCGCAGTCGCCGCGATAGTGGCGCCGGTAGTAATGGCGCCGGTAGTGGTGGTGATGGCGGACCTCGGCCATCCCGGGTGCGGCCATGGACACGGCGGCCAGGCACAGGGCCAGTTTTGCAAGTCGGCTGGTCATCATCGAACTCCGGTCGCCCCAATCCCCCCGCTTCAATGGTCTAGCTGCGTTTCGGTTCCGACTTGGCGGCGAATGCGTGGCCGGCAATCACTCGTCGCCCGGCGCCCGGGGATCCCGCCACAGGCTCCACAGCGGCGGAGCGTCCGATCGCGCCTTGTGTTCCGAGATGACCTCGAAGCCATGCCGACGATAGAGGCCGATGTTGCGCTCGGTCTGGGTTTCGAGATAGGCGCCCTGGCCCTGGGCGTCGAGCCGGGCGGTGGCGACGTCGAGCAGACGCGAGCCCACGCCTCGCCCCTGGGCCGCGCGCGCGACTCCGAGGAACCAGAGATAGGCGTGCGGCCGATCCATGGGATGATGCTTGTCCATGTCGGCGCGCAGGGCGGCCAGGCGCGCGATCCGCCCCAGCCCGGTGGCGAACAAGAGGGTGGGCAGGGCGCGCAGTTCGTCGATCGTCGATACCGGCCCCAGCGCCTCGAAGGGCATCCACACCGCCGCCCCGCCCCCCACGGCGGGCCGCTCGATGCGGGCGCCGTCCCTGGCGGCCATCCTGACGACCATCTTGAAGAACCGCAGATGGGCCTCGGCCCGGCGAGCGTCGGCGCGCAGGAACCAGTCGAACATCACATCGCCGGTGAAGGCGTCGGCGAGGTCCGCCGCGACGGCGTCGAGATCGGCCTCGCCGGCTTCGACCGGCGTCTCGGCGCCGCGCCGCATGGCGTCGATATCCATCCTCTCTCCCCCTTGCATCGATGGCGACGTGGTCAAATTTTCTCGGAAAGTCGTATCGCCGCCCGGCATCCCGTCCTGATCACCGCGCCGAGCAGGCGGTAGCCTGGCGCTTGCCTGGCCCCTTCGGCCACCGCCAGATCGCGATGGGCCAGCTCCTCCTCACGGAAGCCGGCGAGTTCAGCGGCGAGGCCAGGCCGGCGATCGGCCAGTTCCTCGATCTGGGCCTGATAGTGAGCCTCGATGACGGTCTCCACCGCGTCGGTGCAGGCATGCGCCGCCTTCTCCCCGATCAGGGCGGTCGCGGCGCCGAGGGCGAATCCGGCCGCCCGCCACAGGGGCGCGAGAACGGTCGGTCTGACCCGCCGCTCGGTCAGCAGTGCGTCGAAGCGGGCCAGATGAGCGGACTCCTGCCGTTCCATCTCGGCCAGTTGCCGGTCGATCCGGCCTCGGTCGGCGGCGTCGGCGAGCACCGCCCGCTGGCCGCGATAGATGTGCACGGCGCCCAGTTCGCCGGCGTGATCGACGCGCAGGATCTCCGCCAGGCGGACGGCCTCGGCATGCCGCCCGGGGCGCGGCGGGACCGGGCGCTGGTTCATGGACCCGGCTTGCGCGGGATGGCGGCGGTGGCGCTGACGCCCGCCAATCCCAGGGAAATCAGGAAATTCCATCCGGCCATGGAAAGGCCGAGGAACACCCAGGCAGCCTTGTCGCAGGCCGGCAGGGCGAAATGGCCGCTTCCCTTCAAGAGGGAGGCGAGGTCGGCCGCGCTGACGTGGCTGGCCCCGCCGCTGCACGAGGCCGGTCCCGGCCACCATTTCCACTCTGCGCCGGCGTGATAAGCGGCCCAGCCCGCTCCGTAGAGGAAGGCCGCCAGCAGCCCGGCGCTGACGACGCGCCGCGACGGCTCGCGCCATTTCGTGAACCCCAGCAACACGCCCACGGCCGCGACCGTCAGCGCCAGCCAGTAGGCTTCCCGCTGCTTCAGACACAGCGTGCAGGGGGCGAGGCCGCCGAAGGTCTCGAAGGCGTGGGCGATGGCGAGCATGGCGGCGGAAGCCAGAAAGGCCGCCAGGGGCCAATGCCGCATGAGCCGGGTCACCGCGCCGCTATGCCGGAAATCGGCGGTCAGGGTAAGAGCCGCGTGGCCGCCACCACCAGCACCAGGAGTAGGGCGAGGCCGCCGGCCACCCACACCAGCCGCCGCTCGATCATCGGCAGCGCCGCCGGTCCGAAACGCCGCACCAGGGCCGCGACGCCGAAGAAGCGCGCGCTCCTGACGATGATCGAGGCGCCGACGAATTTCCACAGTGTGAAGTGCGCCAGGCCCGAGGTGATGGTCAGCAGCTTGTAGGGAATGGGCAGCAGGCCCTGCAGCAGGATCACGCCGACGCCCCACTTCGCGAACGCCGCGCGCAGCGGCGCGTCGCCGCCGGGGTGCCCGGTGACGCTGAGGATCCAATGGCCGACCGGGGCCACCTGGTAGCCGATGGCGTAGCCCAGCAGGCCGCCGATCACCGATCCGCCGGCGCAGATCCCCGCGTATCCCCAGACCCGCCGGGGCCGCGCCAGGATCATGGGGGCCAGGAGGACATCCGGGGGCACGGGAAAGAACGAACTCTCCGCGAAGGCGATGGCCGCCAGGGCGAACGGGGCGCGGGGCGAGGCCGACAGCCGCATGACCCAATCGTAGAGGCGTCGGGGCATGCTGCGGGTTCCAGGGCGCGCGGTCGCGCGGGTGCGTCGGCGATCCGCCGTGTTTAGGGATCGCCGCGGTCTTCCGCAAAGCGCTTCGAGACAATACCATGGCGCCAGGCAACAAGGAGACCCGCGCCATGAATGCCCCGGCGGAAGTCGATACCGACCTGTTCGACAATCCTCTCGGCACCGACGGTTTCGAGTTCGTCGAGTTCACCTCGCCGCAGCCGGAACGGCTCAAGGGCCTCTTCGAGCTGATGGGCTTTTCCGCCGTCTCGCGCCATCGCTCCAAGAACGTGCTGCGCTTCGCCCAGGGCGACATCAACTTCATTCTCAACATGGAGCCGGTCGGCCAGGGCGCCGCCTTCCGCGCCGAACACGGCCCCTCGGCCAACGCCATGGCCTTCCGGGTCAAGGACGCGGCCAGGGCGCTGAAACTGGCGGTGGAGCGCGGCGCCAAGCCGGTGACCGGCCTCGTCGGCCCGATGGAGCTGAACATCCCGGCCATCGAGGGGATCGGCGGCTCGAACCTCTATCTCGTCGATCGCTATGGGGCCAAGGCGATCTACGACGTCGATTTCGTCCCCATCGAGGGCGCGCCCCGGACGGTGGCCGGCGCCGGCCTCACCTACCTCGACCACCTGACCCACAACGTCCATCGCGGCCGGATGGGACGGTGGGCGGAATTCTATGAGCGCATCTTCAATTTCCGCGAGATCCGCTACTTCGACATCGAGGGCCAGCAGACCGGCCTGATCTCCAAGGCCATGACCAGCCCCTGCGGCAAGATCCGCATTCCCCTGAACGAGAGCCAGGACGAGCATTCCCAGATCGAGGAGTTCCTCAAGGACTATCGCGGCGAGGGCATCCAGCATGTGGCCCTGGGGACCGGCGACATCTTCGCCGCGGTCGAAACCATGCGCGAGCGGGGCGTGAAATTCCAGGACAGTCCCGAAACCTACTACGAGCAGCTTGAGGCGCGGGTGCCGGGCCACGGGGAAAGCCTGCAGCGTCTGCGCGCCGACCGCATTCTCCTCGATGGCGCGCCGACCGAGGGCCAGGGCCTCTTGATGCAGATCTTCACCGAGAACATGATCGGCCCGATCTTCTTCGAACTGATCCAGCGCAAGGGCAACGAAGGCTTCGGCGAGGGCAACTTCAAGGCCCTGTTCGAATCCATCGAACTCGATCAGATCCGCCGCGGCGTGCTGCCTCCCTCCCCTTCATGGGGAGGGACAGGCCCGAAGGGCCAGGGTGGGGAAGTCTCGTGAAGCCCGCCCGCATGGGAGGTGATCGAGACGGCCCCACCCGTCTCGCCGCTTCGCGGCGATCCACCCTCCCCATGAAGGGGAGGGAGGAAGGGGCGCATGGCTAGTCGCAACTGGATTCCCGTCCGGGGCGGGCAGGGCGTGCATTCGCGGCAGGCCCACGCCGATATGCCGGAGGGAACTTACGAGCGCGAGGTCTCCAAGGAGGGATTCTTCGGACCCGCCGCCTTCTTCCATCATCGCCGCCCGCCGACCGGATGGACGAGCTTCGAGGGGCCGCTGCGGCCCCGCGCCTTCGATCTGGCGGCGCTGAACGAGGCCGAGGCCTCTGCCTGGAGCGCCGCCAGGGTGCTCTCCAACGCCCATGTCGATATCCGCTTCTGGAAGCTCGCGTCGCCCATGCCCGCCCTGGCCCGCAACGCCGACGGCGACCAGCTCCTCTTCGTCCACGAGGGGCGGGGAGACCTCTTCTGCGACTACGGCCACATCGCCTTCGAGGCTGGCGACTACCTCTATCTGCCGCGCGGAACGATGTGGCGGATGGCGCCGGCGGGCGCCGCCTCGATGCTGATGATCGAGGCCACCAACGGCCACTTCACCCTGCCGGACAAGGGCATGCTGGGACCCCACGCGGTGTTCGATCCGGCCATGCTCGATACGCCGGTGATGGACGATGCGTTCCGCGCCCACCAGGACGAGACAGGTGAATTCGCCGTCGAGATCAAGAAGCGCGGCGCGGTCTCCCGCGTAACCTTTGCCTACAACCCGCTCGACGCCGTGGGCTGGCACGGCGACCTCGCGCCGGTGCGACTCAACGTGCGCTCGATCCGGCCCGTCGCCAGCCACCGCTATCATCTGCCGCCCAGCGTCCACACCACCTTCGCCGCCGACAGGTTCGTCGTCTGCACCTTCGCGCCCCGGCCCTTCGAGACCGATCCCGGCGCGCTGAAGGTGCCGTTCTTCCACAACAACGATGATTTCGACGAGGTGCTGTTCTACCACGCCGGCGACTTCTTCAGCCGCGACAACATCGAGGCCGGGATGATGACCTTTCATCCCAGCGGCTTCACCCATGGCCCCCACCCCAAGGCGTTGAAGAACATGCTGGTCCAGCCCAAGGCGGTCACCGACGAATACGCCGTGATGATCGACTCCCGCGACCCCCTCGACGTCGGCGACGGCGCCGCCGCGGTCGAGAACGGCGCCTATGTGGACAGCTGGAAGACCGGCGCGTGAAGCTCGCCTTCTTCCTCCCTCCCCATGAAGGGCTAGGGGATGCACACATCTCACGGCCTGGCGAAATGCAGCTCCTCCACCGTAGGGGGAGGTGGCGCGGCGCTCTTGCTTGCGC
>Ga0208849_1001734_pt1 | contig 13891 bp, 15 predicted proteins | sample NGESurdeep072012_10_FD_184470 | JGI IMG/M metagenome (GOLD analysis project Ga0208849, IMG submission 184470) | Arctic peat soil microbial communities from Barrow, Alaska - NGEE Surface sample 53-3 deep-072012 (SPAdes) | ecosystem: Environmental > Terrestrial > Soil > Wetlands > Peat ...
CCTCTGCTCGAACGGCATGACGGTTCCCCCGCTTCATGCCAAAAGTGTCCACCATCTCCCCGAACATCTGTCAGCCATCTCCCCGGTCCATACATCCCTCTGGGAGAGGTGTTTTGAGGCTCATTCGTCGACCCTCCTCATAAAGGGGAGAGAGCCGTTGACCGCCGGGGCCCAGGCCCCTATGGCGCGCCGGCCATGGCCGCTCGCGTAACATTCCGTCCCGAACGACCCGAGGATGGCCCCGTCGTCGAGGCGCTGGTCGACGCCGCCTTCGGCCCTGGCCGCTACGCAAAGGCGGCCGAACGTCTGCGGGAGGGCAATCACCCCCTGCTTCAGCTCTCGCCGATCGCCTGGTCGGGGGATGAGGCGGTGGGCTGCGTGCGCCTGTGGCCGATCGCTATCGGCCAGGCGCCCGGCCTGCTTCTGGGCCCCATCGCCGTGGCGAACACTTGGCGCAAACGGGGCGTCGGCGAGGACCTGGTCGGGTGGGCCTGCGAAGCGGCGCAAAGGGCCGGGCAGGCCGTCGTGCTGCTGGTCGGCGACGAGGCCTATTTCGGACGCTTCGGCTTTCTCGCCGCGCCAGCCAGGCGCACGATCATGCCAGGGCCGGTCGATCGCGGGCGGGTGCTGGCGCGCTTTCTGCGAGCGGATTCGGCCGGCGTCCTCGATGGGCCGGTCAGCGGTGGAAACATCCGCGCTGCGGCGCATCTTCCGCCAGCCTGACGAACGATACCGCCCCGGTGCGCCCGACGCTGAGGCCATAGGCGACCTCGCGCCAGTCGTCGCCGATGCGCGGATGGGCCTGGCCGCTGGCGACTTCGACGGAGGCCTCGCAGGTTTCGAGACGAATCTCGGCGCCGTCGTCGGCCTTCGCCCCGCCAGGCGACTCTGAATTCGACCGCGTCCAGCCCAGGCGCGCCGAACTGGTCCACAGGCCGAACTCGGCCTCGCCTGACTGGTCCGGCGTCGTCGATACCAGGAGCGCCTCACCGGGGCAGGTGGCCGCCTCGCGGCCGGCCTCGCAGGTTCCTTGGCGAACCGTGTAGCGCCAGACGCGCACGGTCACGCCGCTGGCAAGACGCCTCGAGGCGATGGGCGTCAGATCGGAAAACAGGTCGGCCGGCGTCTCGGCCACGCGGTCTTCCGCGGCCGCCGACCGCCCCTCGCCGATCACGGTAACCGGCGTCAGCACCGCCGCCGGTTGCTGGGACGCCGCGAGCGCCACCGAGGGCAAGGCGAAGGCCAAACTCAACGCCAGCAGACCTGCTTTCATCACCAAACCTCCGCTCAATGCCTGAAGACATCAGCGTGCAAGAAGCGAGCCCCCGCACGGCAGGCTCCATGAGCCGTCACAATGAACGGTGCGCCTCGTGAACGGTGGTCGGTTCGAGGCGTTATAGCTAAGGACGCTTGGCCAAGGCCGAAAAGGACCCCAAGCGATGAGCGCAAGACCCCTGGCCGGCCAGCGCGCCATCGTCACCGGGGCCAATTCCGGCATCGGCGCGGCGATCGCGACCGCCTTTGGAGAGGCTGGCGCGGCGGTGGTGGTCAATCACCACCGCGGCGCCAAGGCCGCGCGCCAAATCGCCGAGGCGATCGTCGCCAAGGGCGGCCGGGCGGTCGCGGCCGAGGCCGACGTCTCGAAAGAGGCCGCGGTCGAGCACCTGTTCGACGTGGCGCATGAGCATTTCGGCGGCGTCGATATCATGGTGGCCAACGCGGGGCTGCAGAGTGACGCCGCGGTTGGTGAAATGACGCTGGAGGAATGGCGGGCGGTGATCGACGTCGACCTGACCGGATCGTTCCTTTGCGCACGTGAGGCGACGCGCCATTTTCGCCGCCAGGGCATCGATCCAAAGCGTTCCAAGGCGCTTGGCAAGGTGCTGTTCGTCAGCTCGGTCCACCAGGTGATTCCGTGGGCCGGGCACGTCAACTACGCCGCCGCCAAGGGCGGGGTGAAGATGCTGATGGAGAGCATGGCTCAGGAACTGGCGCCCGAGAAGATCCGGGTCAACGCTATCGCTCCGGGCGCGATCCGCACGCACATCAACACCGCCGCATGGTCGACCCCGGCGGCCATGCGCAAGCTCCTGAAGCTCATTCCCTACGGCCGGATCGGCGAAGTCGACGACATCGCCAACGGCGCCGTCTGGCTGGCGTCCGACGCGGCCGACTACGTCGTCGGCACGACGCTGTTCATCGACGGCGGGATGACGCTCTATCCGAGCTTCGCCCACGGCGGCTGAACGGTCTCGACCTCGCAGGCTTACGCCGTTTTAATTTGTCGTCCGTGAGTTGGTTGCGAGGGGGTGCGGGGTCTCGAAATCCGCGCAGGGCCGTCGGGCTCCAGCCGAACCAACCCTTTTCCATTGTTCTCGTCCGTGGCTGTATTCTACCTCCTTTCCTTGCGAATGGAGCGAGGATTGACCTCCAACGCTCTGGAGGAGTTTCATCGATGGTCGCCTCCGAGATCGCCAATGTCGGCTCTGCCGACGTAGATCATGTCGCCAGGATGATGTTCGTAAGCTTTCGCGAACTCAGCCCTGACTGGCTGCCGACCCTCAGCGTGGCGCGCGAGAAGGTGGCGGACCTATTGCGGACGGAATGTTTCAGCCGCGTCATGCGTGACGAAACCGGGGAAATCGTCGGCGCGATCAGCGGCGTCCACGCCTATGGTCGTCTTTGGGAACTCCATCCGCTCGTCGTCGCCCCACATTGTCGAAGGCGCGGCTACGGTCGCTCGCTGGTAGAGGACTTGGAGCGTCACGTCAGCGCAAACGGCGGTCTCACACTGCAGCTCGGAACCAGCGACGAGAGCGACCGCACCTCGCTCTTTGGCCGCGATCTCTATCCCGACATCCCATGTTTCATCAGCCGCCTGCGCGCGACCCCCGAACATCCCCTCGACTTTTACAGACGCCTTGGGTTCGCCGTCGTCGGCCTCATACCGGATGCAGAAGGCCCCGGAAGACCCAGCATCCTCATGGCCAAGGCGGTGAGACACCGGTAGCCGACTCTCCGAATTTTCGCTGAGAGTCGGAAGCGCTCGTTGGCCGCCTTCCCGAAATCGGACTCTGCCATCGCCATTCCAAGAGCGGACACCGCGAAAGCCCCCTGTCGGTGGATTGTCGCGCTTGCGATCCCATGCAAGCGTCGACACCATCCGCCTTGACTGAGGTAATCGTGTTTCTTCTAGTTCTGGCCCTACTGGCTCTGATCGGCGTCGCAACGGTGCTCTATGGCACGGTCGCCAAGACACTCTGGGGCATCAATCTACGGCCGCCCAAGACTTGCCCCAGGTGCGGGACAACTCTCCCGCTCATTCGTCTTCCCGTATCTCGCACCCAGGCGTTGTGGGGTGGCTGGACATGCCCAAGCTGCGGCCAAGAATTGGATAAATGGGGGCGTGAACTTCCTTAGTGGGTCGATCTTCCCCGCTGGACCACGCCTGGAAGCCGACATTGCGGCTGAGTCCATCAAAGGACGTCTTGTCGCCGGGGTTATCGTTTGGGGTGTGTTTCTCAGGGCCGATCGCGCGCGCCCTGCCGACGAACTGGCACGTGCCCGAGAGGATGGCCGCGCGCCGTTGTGCCTGAACCTTGGGGATGCTCGCCAGCGGCGTCGGTCGCGGCGCGACCGAACGGATGGAAGGGTGGTCGCTCCCGCAAGTCCGCTAGGCCGACGCCCACGGATTGATAACGAGCAGACCGGCCGCCTCAAAGGGTCCGGTGTCGCGCGTCGCCACCGCGAAGCCGTGCGCCGCCGCCGTTGCGGCGATATAGCCGTCTGCCGCGGCAATGGCCTTGCCCGCCGCTTTAGCGCGGGCGCGAATGAGAGCATAGGCGTCCGCGGCGGCGGAATCGAAGGAAAGCACGCGCGGCCCGAACAGGGCGATGACGCGACTTTCCAAAGCCGCGCCCAGGCCGCTTTTGCGTCGGCCATCCGGCAATGCCGCGACGCCGTGGCGAAGCTCGGCCAAGCTGATCGTGGTGAGAAAGAGCGTCTCGATGTTTTGTTGATCGAGCCAGGCGAGCACGGCCGGTTCGCCGGTCGGCTTTAGCGGCTCGGATATGACATTCGTATCGAGGACGATCATTCAAAGCTCACTGTGCCGGCCGGCGTCTTGTCGCGCTCGATATTGAGTTCCACGCCGTCAAATTCCCGGCCGATCGCGGCCAGCTCGGAGCCGAGCTTGAATCGCTCTTGGGGCCGCACCGCGTTTTCGATGATTTCCCGAACTTCCGCCTCTGTGCTGCGGCCGTGTTGGGCTGCCCGGACCTTGAGCGCGCGGTGCGTCGCTTCGGGCAGGTTTCGGATGGTGACGGCAGGCATTGATATCATTCCTCTCGGCCTCGCGCGGATGATATCGCGGACCTCGCATTGATATCAATCCCGACCGTGGCGATTTACGCCATCCGGAAAGGATAAGGGTCTGCCTTTCGTCCGCGCCAAGGCCTGCTCTTCGGCGCAGCGCCGGGGGGGAGAATCGACCCTGAGCGGACGTTCCTTTGGCCCTCGACAGGACTTGCTTTGCGCAGTGATCAGCGCCTGAGGCGAAGGTGCCCGCTTGCACCGGGATCAAAGGCTCCGCTCAATCGTGCGCGCGGACGTCTCTTTTCCTTGCGCTATGAACCGCGCGCGACAGAGCAAACGAACGGCGAGCGCACTTAAGAACAGTGCTGACATCAGATAGTAGACGGGATCGTGAAGACCCGGCCGCGCAAGGGGGCCCGCGTAGTTGAACGCAAACGCCAACCACAGATAGGAGACGCCGAACATATGAAGACGTTTCCAGTTTCGGCCGAGGGCGCGCACCGACCAATCATTCGATGTCATGGCCATCAGTGCGATCAGCACATACCCGAAGCCCCCAAGGACGGGGACGAAGATCGGCGGCATCGACCCTCCCATCGACAGATAGGTCACGACGGCGCCGAGATGGACAAAGTGTGCGCCGGCGAACCCAAGACCGACGCCCCGGCGTTCGCGAAGCAGGGTTCGTGTGGCGTCGCCTGGCGCCAATCGGGCCAGCGCGCCCGAAACAAACACCACGAGAAATAGCAGGGCGGAAAAGCGCGCGGTGAGATGGGTGGCGTTCCGCCAGCCTCCCAAGCCTGGGCCCGTGGAAACCAAGGCGGCTGCGATGATCAGCACGGCGATGGCGATGCCGGCGATCGCGAGCAAGCCGCTATGGCGCCGGGCGCTTGCATGTCCGGCCGGCGACATCAGCGAGGTTCTGGTCAAGGTCATGGCGGTCGCCAAGCCGTTCAGCCTTGGACGGCCTGGTCGTAACGCTTTTGCATGTCCTGCGCGGTCACCGCTTCCTTGCGCGTGGCGAGCGACCATTCATGGCCGAACGGATCGGCGATCATGCCCATGCGGTCACCGTAGAACTTGTCTTCCACCGGGCGCAGCACGGTAGCGCCGGCGGCTTGCGCCGTGTTCATCACGGCGTCCACGTCCGCGACATAGAGGTGCAGGCGGATGGGCGTGCCGCCGATGGTGGGCGGGGCCAGCGCTCCAAAACTCGGAGACTCGTCATTCAGATAGATCTCGCCGTCGCCGATCTGCAGTTCCGCATGCCCGACGTGGCCGGTCGGGTCGGTCAGGCGAAATCGCTCCACGGCCCCGAACGCCCTTATGTAAAAGGCGATCGCCTCGGCCGCCCCCTTCACCGTGATATGAGGCGTCAAGGTCAGGGGGTGAGCGGACGGATCAACGGTGGACATTTGCTTTGCCTTTCGCCGAGAGTCAATTACGATACGTATCGTAACGGAATGAGTCACTTCGTCAAGCATGTCGTCCGAAACCAAGTCAGTCCAAAGAAGTGGCCGCCCGCGCGATGCGAAGGCGCGAGAGCGAATCCTCGCCGCCGCGTCTGCGCTGCTTGATGAAGGCGGCATTGCCGCCGTGACGATGGAGGCCATCGCGAAGCGGGCGAGCGTCGGCAAACCGACCATCTATCGCGAGTGGCCAAACGCGTCGGCCGTGGCCATGGCGGCGTTTCTGGAGGCGACGAAAGGATTAGCTCCCGCCGACCGACAGGGGGGCGTGCTCGCGGCGCTGCGTCGTCACTTGCGCGCGGTGGCCGAGACGTTTTCGACACGAGCGGGCCGCAACACCGCCCTCATGATCGCGGCGGCGCAGAGCGACAGCGAACTGGCCAAGGTATTCCGAATTCACTTCATCATGAAAAGCCGCGAGGAGGGCCGGGCGCTTATCGAGCTGGCGGTTGCCGGCGGGCAGGTGCGGAGCGATCTGGATATCGAGGCGACCTTGGATCTGCTCTACGCGCCATTGTATTTTCGGCTGCTGATTGGACACGCGCCCTTCGATGCGCGCTTCGTCGATACAATCATTGATGCAGCGCTCAACGGCCTACGACCGCGCCTAGCTTTGCCAGACTAAATTCGCCATGCAAGCTTCCGTTGTTGATTCAGAAGGCCGCGGTTCGATCCGTACGGGGCCCGGGCAGAAGTGTAGCTGCAGGGCATGAGATTGCCTTCCAATCATCGATTTCGAGGGGCTGGACGCCAAAAGGGCCTACTTTTCTCCCCCTGTGAAACCGCTCAGTTGATGACCAGCCTGGCGGCTATCGCGAGGAGCAACGCGGGCGGCATCACAAGAGCGCCGACCTTGAGGAAGCGCGCGAAGCCTACGGTCTGACCCTCACGCCGGATCGCGGTAAGCCACAGAATGGTGGCGAGCGACCCTGTGATGGATAGATTCGGGCCGAGGTCCACGCCAATCAACAGCGCGTCGATAGCTTGTTGCGGCGGATGGGCCTGAGCAATCGTCGTGCTGGCGATCAGCCCTGCCGGCAGGTTGTTGATGAAATTGGCGATGATGGCCAGGAGGCCGCCGGCGGCCGCGGCCGCGCCAGGCGCGCTTGCCCGCGAGGCCGATGTGAGCATGCCCCCCAACGCGGTGGTCAACCCCGTGCGATCGACCGCTTCGACGAGCACGAACAGGCCCGCGACCAGCGGGATGACCGCCCAGGAGACGCCTTTCAGGGTGGGCCATGGCGCTTCGCCTTTGCGGACGAGAACGACCACGGTCGTGAGGCCGCCAAGGATGCAGGTTGGCAGGCCCAGTTGCTGGTCGAGCGCGGAAACGGCCAGTAGAGCGGCGGCTGTGAGGCCGATCCCGATCAGCGCCGTCCAGCTGCCGGAGGACAGGTTTGGTTGTTCGACGTCGCATTCACAGGCGTCTCCAAGCTTTGACCCTTCAACCCAGCGCAGCACCGCATAGGTGGCGATGATCGAGAGCAAGGACGGCAGGGCGAAGCTCGCCAGCCAACGGCCAAGCGGCGGCGTATGATCGCCGTAGAGAATGAGATTGGCCGGATTTGAGATGGGCAGCACAAAGCTCGCCGCGTTGGCGATGAAGGCGCAGATAAAGAGGTAGGGCAGCGGCTCGACCTTGGCCTTCTTGGCGGCGGTATAGACGGCGGGCGTGAGCACCACCGCCGCGGCGTCGTTCGAGAGGAAGGCGGTCACGACGACGCCGACGCCGTAGATCAAAAGGAACAGGCGCCTGGGCGAGCGGTTCGCTTTGTTCACGGCGACCGCCGCCACCCAGTCGAACAGGCCTTCTCGCCGGGCAGTCTCCGACAGAAGCATCATGCCGATCAGAAAAAGGTAGACATCCAGCCCTTTGCCGATCGCCTTCAGGCCATCCGCCCACGGCAAAAGGTTTGCGATGAGCAGGACGGCCGCGCCGAGGATCGCCCAGACGGCCTCCGGCAGCTTGAATGGGCGAGCGATGACGCCGGCCGTGGCCAAGGCCGCGATGGCCCAGATGGCGATATTCGTCGGCGTCAGCGCCATGCGGTTTTCGGATCCATAGGGCGCTCAGGCCGCCGCCGCGGCGACGCCGGCATCTTCGCGCTGTCTCGCACACACCGGTTTGAGCACTGGCGAGCACACAAGCCATAGAGCCAGCCGGAAGCTTTGCGGCACCCAGATCAGCGCGCCCTGACTATCCGCGATTCAGCCGCCCTGGAAGCCCTCGCACGATCCCGGACGCCGCCTGACGCGTTGCGATGATCTTGGTTACCATCCTGCTGGCGCCAAGAAGTCGAGATTGCACGGCGGCAATCGTCCTGCCGTCAACCGACCGTTGTCCGACGCGGCAGCGCTCCTTGAGTGCCGAGAGGCGTGGAAGAGCTGACCTTGACCCGCCCCCTCGCGCTCCGCTCAACTTGGGCGTTCCGCAGACGAAGGATCGCCATGACCGCGACCGTCTATGACAAACATGCCGCTTTCTACGTCGACTTCGTCGACCGGGGCCTGGCTTCCGAGAACGGCTACCCCCGCCTACTCCTCTCCACGCTGGTCAATTGCCTGGGCGACCGGCTCGCCGGGGCTCGCGTCTGCGATCTGTGCTGCGGCGAGGGGTATGTCGGCCGATACCTCATGACGCGCGGCGCCCGCGAGGTGGTCGGGATCGACCGGTCGTCGGCGCTCATCGACGCGGCGAGGCGCCGCGCTGCGGCAGTCGCGCTGTCGTATCGCGTCGACGACGCTCAGGCGCTCCGATCGGCGTCGGACGGCGAATTCGACGTCGTCGTCTCGCAGCTGGCGATGATGGATGTCGCGGACCATAGCCGGATGTTCGCCGCCGTTCGCCGCGTCCTCATCCCCGGCGGTCCGTTCGTATTCTCGGTGCTGCACCCGTGCTTCGAAGGCCGGCCGTTCCACGTCCGGGACGCGCCGCCGTATGTCCTGGATGGGAATGGCCAGCCGATCGCCTTCGCCGTGCGGCGCTATGCCTCTGAGGGGTTCTGGGAGTCGGGCGGCGACGGCGTTCGCGGACGCATGGGCTCCTACCACCGCACGCTTTCGACCTACATGAACGACCTGCTCGCCGCCGGGTTTGCGCTCGAGCGACTCGAGGAACCGTTGGCGGGCGGGGATGCGGCTCAAGCGGGGCTCTTCGCGGAAGTTCCGACGGTGCTCGTCGTCGCCGCACGCGCCGCGTAGTCGCTGGCGCTGTGGATCGTTGTTGAGCCTGTAGGGGACGGTATCGAGCTTGACCCCGGCTGGCTCCGCGCGCGCCGCAGCGCGCCGAACCCTCTCAGCCCAGATTGTCGCGCAGATCGCGCAGGCACGAACGCAGGCTCTCTTCCATGGTCGGGTGATAGAACGGCAGTTTCAGCGCATCGCCCACGGTCATCTTCAACTGCGTGGCCCAGGCCAGAAGATGGGCGAGATGCTCGACATCGGGGCCAAAGAATTCGCCGCCAACGATCACCCCGTCGGCGCGGCTGGCATAGGCGACGAGGATGCCGGCGTCGCGCCCGTCGACGCGCGCGCGACCGTTGTCATCCGAGCAGCCGATCGCCCAGCCCTTGGCCTTCTTCGGATCGAAGCCGTCGCCGACCACGGCGATGTCGGGATCGGTGTAGACCATGGCCAGGTTCACACCGGGTGGCCGGCGTTCGAGCTTTTGCAGGCGCGCGGCGTTGCGGCCCGCCAGTTCGCCCTGGGCGGCGGCTTCATGCAGCACCGGGCGGGCGTTGTCGGCGTCGCCGGCGATGAAGATCGCGCTCTTGCCGCAGCGCATCGTCTCCATGTCGAAGACCGGAACCCCGGCGGAATCGACCTCCAGGCCGGACATGTTGAGATCAAGTCCATCCAGCGCCGGCAGTCGGCCCGCGGCGCTGAGCAGATATTCGAACGCCTTGTGGCTCGTCTTGCCGGCGGGGTCTGTCCAGGTGACGGCGACGTTTCCGCCAGGCTTGCGACGCGCTTCGATGGACGCGCCCAGGTTTAGATCGAGCTCGCGGCCGAGCACCGCCTGAACCTCTGCCTGCACCCGCGGATCGCGCGCGCCGCCGAACGTCTGGCCGTGGTCGAACAGGTTGGTGCGCACGCCCAGACGGGCAAAGGCGACGGCCAGTTCGAGGCCGAGGGGTCCCGCTCCGATCACCGCCAGGGATTTGGGCAGGCGCGGCAGGTCGAAAACGGTTTCGTGCGTCAACACCCGCTCGCCGCACGCGGCCGCCAGCGCCTTTGGAACCATCGGCCGAGCCCCGGTCGCGATGACGATGGCTCGCGCCTCGACCAGAACACGGTCGTCGACGGCAAGCACGCCCGGCGCGGTGAAGCGGGCGTGGCCGCTCAGCCGGTCGCGCCGCGGAATGGCGGCGACGTCCTTGAGAACCTCGGATACGAAATGGTCGCGCTCTCGTTGGACCCGCGCCATCACCGCGGCCCCGTCGATGGCCGGCTTGCCGCCCGTCCGCACGCCGAACCGGCCTGCTGCGCGCATGTCCCGGGCCGCCCGGGACGCCGCCAGCAGCAGCTTCGACGGCATGCAGCCGACGCGGGCGCAGGTCGTACCGCCAGGACCCGCCTCGATGAGGATGGTCCTCGCGCCAGCCCCGACAGTGGAATGATAGGCCGCCAGGCCGGCCGAGCCCGCGCCGATAATGGCCACGTCGCAGGTGATCGTCTTCATGCGGTCAGCGGACCCTCTGCAGAGGCGACCGCCGCGGCCGCCTCGACTTCCATGCTTCTGACGTTGAGCGCGTCGCCCTCTACCGCGACGATCTCGAGGCCCATCCTCGAACCCAAGGTTTATGGGGAATGCGGCGGCGGACCGAAGACGACCGCTACGTCACCCTCGAATGGAACGGCGAGGATCGCCCGACGATCCATCCATATCGCGAAATTGCTCCCAGGCCCCCGAGGTTCGCAAACGGAGCCACGGCGAAATGCCGCATTCGTGAGATTCGGGTGGGGGCGTGATGAGAAGTTGGATACGCGCGGTCTTGCAGTCCGCCACGTTGCACTTATTATGTATCTACATGATCGAGGATGACCGATGCCCCGCGCGACCACCCGTTCAAAGGCCGACACCTTCAACTTGCGGCTTGATCGAAAGCTGAAGGCGGCGTTCCAGGCCGCCACGGAAGCGCATGATAAGCCGGCGGCGCAGGTCCTGCGCGAATTCATGCGGGCATATGTTGAGCGCCAACACGAACGCGTCCAGGAGATCGAGGCTCGCCGGCAATCGCGCCTGATCGCCCACAGCGCGGCCGATCCCGGCAGTGATGAGGCCGCGGTGATGCGCTGGATGGAAAGTGCTGGCGACACGCGCGGCTGGACCGCGTGAGACGCGGCGACCTGGTGACCGTGGTTTCGTCAGGCGACTATGGCAAGCCTCGGCCGGCGTTGATTGTCCAGGCCGACCTCTACACCGAGCATCCTTCGGTTACCGTGCTCCCACTCACCAGCGACCTTCGCGACGCGCCGGCGCTGAGAGTGACCGTCGAGGCGGGCGTCGCCACGGGTCTCCGCCGTCCATCGCAGGTCATGGTGGACAAGGCGACCACACCATCCCCCGCGGCAAGATTGGCGATACGATCGGGCGGCTGGACGCGTCGACGCTGGCGAGCGTTGGCGAGGCTCTGGCCGCGTTCCTGAGCATCGGCTGAGATTTTGGATCCATCCGGGCAGCGCCGCCGCCGCCGCAAAGCTGGCGGTCCGTATCTCTTCCGCCGCTCGCATTGACGCGTGGGCCGCCCTAGCCCAGCCTGCGGGGCAGGGAGCGCCGATGAGTTTCACCGAAGACCCGGTCATCAATTCGCCCTTCGCGGCGCCCGCTTTCCACTTCGAGTTGGACAAGGACGGTCAGCCCACTGGGCTGATCCAGCCGGGCCGGCGCGAGAGCCTGCAGGTCGTACCGGTTCCGGCATCGCGCCGGGGCGCGCGCCAGGGCGAGCTGCAGCTCGGCGAGGCTTCCGAGATCAAGGTCAACTCCCTCATCAACAGTATCCGCGCCCGCGTCGATCTTTGGCGAGGCGGCCCGCAACGCTGGAAGGGCGTCGGCCCGGAAACCTTGCGCCTGTTGGAGCACTGGACGCGGGAAGACCGCTCGCGAAAGCTGTTCTTTTGCCAGGTCGAGGCCCTTGAAACCCTTATCTATCTGACCGAGGTCGATCCGGGTCGATTCCGCACCGATATCGAGGCCGCCAATGCCGAGGCCAACCCAGGCCTCTTCCGGGTCGCCTCGAAGATGGCGACCGGCTCGGGCAAGACCACGGTGATGGCGATGATCATCGCCTGGCATGCGGCCAACAAGGCCCGGCGGCGAAACTCGCGCCAGTTTACCGATGCGTTTCTGGTCGTCTCGCCGGGCATCACCATCCGCGACCGGCTCCAGGTGCTGCTGCCGAGCGATCCGAAGAACGTCTATGAGCAGCTTGACCTGGTGCCTCCCGACCTGCTCGACGCGGTGCGCAAGGCGCGGATCGTGGTCACCAACTATCACGCCTTCATGCTGCGCGAGACCGAGCAGCTGTCGAAACTCAACCGCCAGATTCTCGGCGGTCGCGACGGCGAAAAGCGATTCATCGAAACCGAGGGCCAGATGATCGCTCGCGTCGCCAAATCTCTGATGGGCCGACGCGACATCGTCGTGCTCAACGACGAAGCCCACCACTGCTACCGGCACAAGGTCGGCGGCGAGGAAAGCGAGAAACTCGACGCCGACGGCAAGGCCGAAGCCGACAAGAACGACGAGGCCGCCCGCGTGTGGATATCCGGCCTCGAAGCCTTCGATAGGGTGCTGGGGGTCAAGACCATCTACGACGTTTCGGCGACGCCATTCTTTCTGCGCGGGTCCGGCTATCCGGAGGGCACGCTCTTCCAGTGGGTGGTTTCGGACTTCGGCCTCCTGGACGCCATAGAAAGCGGCATCGTCAAGGTTCCGCGCCTGCCGACCCTCGACGACTCCATTCAGGGTGATCTGCCGAAGTTCCGCAATGTCTATGAGGAGATCAAGAAGGCCGGCGGCCAGCAATTGCCAAGGAAGGGGCGCGGCAAACAGGCCGCCTCGGCCATGGACCCGCAGAACCTGCCGCCCCTTCTGCAGGCCGCTGTCGAAGCCCTTTACGGCAACTACGACAAGACCTTCCAGGCCTGGGCGGCGAAGCCGCAGCTCGGCCGCCCGCCGGTGTTCATCGTCGTGTGCAACAACACCGCGACCTCAAAGCTGATCTACGATTGGATGTCAGGCTACGATATCGTCGATCCCGATAGCGGCGAGGTTCTGCGCGGAATCGCCGGCCGTTTTCCCCTGTTCCGCAACATCGACGAGGCCGGCAATCACGCCAGCCCAATGCGCACAGTGCTCATCGATTCCGAACAGCTCGACGCCGGCGACGCCCTGTCGGACGAGTTCCTGGCCGCCGCGGCGCCCGAGATCGAAGCCTTCCGCCAGGAGATGGTCCGACGCGGCGCTGGCCAAGCCGACAAGCTCACCCCGGCCACGATCCTGCGTCAGGTGATGAACACTGTGGGCAGGCCCGGAGAGCTCGGCGCCGAGATCCGCTGTGTGGTCTCCGTCTCCATGCTCACGGAGGGCTGGGATGCCAACACCGTCACCCACATCATGGGCGTGCGCGCCTTCGGAACGCAGCTGCTCTGCGAACAGGTCGTCGGCAGGGGCCTGCGCCGCGTCTCCTATGAGGTCGATCCGCAAACCGGCCGCTTTCCGGTCGAATATGCCGACGTCCTGGGTATTCCGTTCACCTTCGCCGCCACCGGCAAGGACACCGCTCCAAAGCCGCCGCCCACCATCACCCGCGTCACCACCAAGAAGGATCGGCCCGACCTGGCCATCCGTTTCCCCCGCGTCGAGGGCTACCGCGTGGTCTTCCCGCGCCGACCCCTGCGCGCCGCCTTTGGCGACGACAGCCGCTTCGAGTTGACGCCGGACATGATCCCCGTGATCACCGAGGTCGAACCCGTCGTCGGCGAAGCCATCACGCTGGATCTGCGCATCGACGCGGACAAACTGCGCCTCAAGTCGGTGATCTTCGATGTCGCCGGCTACACCCTGCGCAAGTACTTCCGCGACGAGGCCGGCGAGATCGAGGTCT
>Ga0208849_1001736_pt1 | contig 13865 bp, 13 predicted proteins | sample NGESurdeep072012_10_FD_184470 | JGI IMG/M metagenome (GOLD analysis project Ga0208849, IMG submission 184470) | Arctic peat soil microbial communities from Barrow, Alaska - NGEE Surface sample 53-3 deep-072012 (SPAdes) | ecosystem: Environmental > Terrestrial > Soil > Wetlands > Peat ...
CGAGCGCAGCTATTTCGACTGGAATGCCACAGCCCCGCTGCGGCCGCAGGCTCGCGAAGCCTTGCTGGAGGCGCTGGCGACGTCCGGCAACCCATCGTCGGTGCATGCTGAAGGCCGCGCGGCCAGGCGTTTGGTCGAGCATGCGCGCGAACAGGTGGCCGCCCTGGTTGGCGCGGAGCCCGCGAACGTGTTTTTCACCTCGGGAGGGACCGAGGCCAATATGCTGGCCTTGACGCCCGTGATCGAGACCGCGGACGATAAGCGCGCACGCGGCCGGCTGCTTATGTCGGCTATCGAGCACTCCTCAGTGCGGGCGGGTGGTCGGTTTCCCCGCGAAACGATTGAGGATGTCCCGGTCACACCCGATGGTCGGATTGACCTTGCGGCGCTCGCCAAAGCTGTGGCTCGGAAGTCCCGGCCCCTCGTTTCCCTTATGCTCGCTAATAACGAAACCGGTGTGGTCCAGCCGATAGCCGAGGCTGCCCCGATCGTCCACGCGGCCGGCGGGGTCCTACATGTCGACGCGATCCAGGCTGTTGGACGAATCCATTGTAATATCGATAAGTTGGGTGCCGATCTTGTCACGCTTTCTGCGCACAAAATCGGCGGCCCGAAGGGTGTTGGCGCACTGGTCCGGCGGAGCGAGGATATTCATCTGCCGCACCCCCTGATCCGCGGCGGCGGGCAGGAGCGCGGCCTGCGCGCCGGGACTGAGAATGTAGTGGGGATCGCAGCGTTCGGGGCGGCTGCTGCCGCTGCCGCCAGTGGAACTGCTACGGAAGCCGGGCGCATGGCCGCGCTGCGGGATGGCCTGGAATCCGGTCTCAAGGCGATTTCTCCCTCGGCTGTGATCTTCGGCGAAACGGCCGAACGGCTGCCCAATACGACCTTGTTCGCGGTGGAGGGCATGAAGGCCGAAACCGCCGTTATTGCCCTTGATCTGGAGGGCATTGCGGTGTCCTCCGGCGCGGCCTGTTCATCCGGGAAAGTGCAGCCATCGCATGTCCTTGCCGCCATGGGAGTTTCACCGGCGCTGCTACGCGGCGCTGTTCGTGTCAGCCTCGGCTGGAGCACGGACGAAGCCGACGTTGCGCGCTTTCTTGCCGCTTGGAGAAAGCTCGCAGGTGCATTATCTAAAGGACACAGTATTGCCGCTTAAACGGCTGTACGAACGGCCGTTTCGGCGGCCTTTGGAACGGTTCAAGCAGTTCCGATGGGGTCAATAGCCGTCAACGCACCGACCATAACCGACTAAATCCAACCCGCGGTCCTTGAAACCGTGAGCGGAGGGACGAATGCCGGCCGTACAAGAGACCGTCGACCAGGTCCGCCGTATCGACGTTGATCAATACAAGTATGGGTTCGAGACGCTGATCGAATCGGACAAGGCTCCAAAGGGCCTGTCCGAAGATACTGTCCGCTTCATTTCGGCGAAGAAGAACGAGCCCGAATGGATGCTGGCGTGGCGGCTGGATGCCTACAAGCGCTGGCTCACGATGCGTGAGCCGAAATGGGCCAAGGTCGAGTACACTCCGATCGACTACCAAAACATCTACTATTATTCCGCGCCGAAGAGGGCGCCTCAGTCGCTCGACGAGATCGACCCGGAGATTCTGCGCACCTACGAGAAGCTCGGCATTCCGCTGCGCGAGCGCGAGGCGCTGCTCGGCATCCAGAAGCCGGGTAGCAACGGCGCGGAAGGCGACGAGACTGAAAATGCCGGCAACGGCTATAGCCGCGTCGCGGTGGACGCGGTGTTCGATTCCGTCTCGGTTGCGACCACCTTCAAGGCCGAGTTGGCCAAGGTCGGCGTGCTATTCATGCCGATCTCGGAGGCGCTGCAGAAGCACCCCGACCTGGTGAAGAAGTATCTCGGCACGGTGGTGCCGATCAGCGACAATTTCTTCGCCACGCTTAATGCGGCGGTGTTTTCCGACGGCTCGTTCGTCTATGTGCCGCCCGGCGTGCGCTGTCCCATGGAGCTATCGACCTATTTCCGCATCAACGAGCGCAATACCGGTCAGTTCGAGCGGACGCTGATCATCGCCGACAAGGGCTCGTATGTCAGCTATCTCGAAGGCTGCACGGCGCCGGTGCGCGACGAGAACCAGCTGCATGCCGCTGTCGTCGAACTCATTGCGCTCGATGATGCTGAGATCAAATACTCGACTATTCAAAACTGGTACCCGGGCGACGCGAACGGCAAAGGCGGCATCTATAACTTCGTCACCAAACGCGGCGATTGCCGCGGCACGAACGCCAAGATCTCCTGGACTCAGCTTGAAACCGGCTCAGCCATCACCTGGAAATATCCGAGCTGTATCCTGCGCGGCGATCATTCGCGCGGCGAGTTCTATTCAATCGCGATTTCCAACGGCTACCAGCAGGTCGATTCCGGCACCAAGATGCTGCATCTCGGCAAGAACACGACCAGCCGTATCATCTCCAAGGGCATCGCGGCCGGACACTCGAACAACACGTATCGCGGTCTCGTAACGGCGCACCGCCGTGCCACAGGCGCGCGCAACTTCACGAATTGCGATTCGCTCCTGATCGGCGATCAATGCGGCGCTCACACGGTGCCTTATATCGAGGCGAAAAACTCGAAGGCCGTGTTCGAGCACGAAGCCACGACCTCGAAGATTTCCGAGGAAATGCTGTTCTACTGCAGGCAGCGTGGCCTGTCGGCCGAGGAGGCGACCGCGCTTGTCGTCAACGGCTTCGTCAAGGATGTGCTGCAGCAATTGCCGATGGAGTTCGCGGTCGAGGCGCAGAAGCTGATCTCGGTCTCGCTCGAAGGCTCGGTTGGCTAAGTGCGGACAAGTTCGATGACCGAATATTGGTTCAGGCCCAAACGCTACGGCTACGGCGCCACGCCGGTGACCTGGCAGGGTTGGGCGGTCACGCTCGCGATGGTGGCAGTGTCGCTCTTTCTGCGGCTGACGGAGCGGAGCCATTGGGCCCTGGTCGCGCTGCTTACCTTCGACGCGGTTGGCATCGCAACGCTCGGGATCGTCTGCTACCGCAAGACCGATGGCGAATGGCGTTGGCGCTGGGGCGACCGCTAGCCCGCAAGGATTAGGTTGGAGCTGTTGATGGCCTTGTTGGAAGTGAAGGATTTGCACGCTGGAATTGAGGGCAAGGAAATCTTGCGCGGCCTCGATCTCACGGTGAATGCGGGCGAAGTGCACGCCATCATGGGCCCCAACGGTTCGGGCAAATCGACGCTTGCCTATGTGCTCGCCGGCAAGGCCGGCTATGAGCCCACTGCTGGGAAAGTGCTGTTCAACGGCAAGAACCTGTTCGACATGGCGCCCGACGAGCGTGCCGCTGCGGGCCTGTTTCTGGCGTTTCAATATCCGCTGGAAATTCCCGGTGTCGCCACCATGACGTTCCTGCGCACGGCGCTCAACGCGCAACGCAAAAAGCGCGGGGAAGGGGAGTTTTCAACCCCGGAGTTCCTCAAAAAGGTGCGCGAGGTGGCGGGCAAGCTTGGCATCGAGCAGGACATGCTGCGCCGCGCCGTCAATGTCGGTTTTTCCGGCGGTGAGAAGAAGCGCAACGAGGTTCTGCAGATGGCGCTGCTTGAGCCGCTTTTGGCGGTGCTCGACGAGACCGATTCCGGGCTCGACATCGACGCACTGAGAATCGTGTCCGAGGGCGTCAACCGGCTGCGCTCGCGCGAACGTGCCTTCATTGTGATCACGCACTATCAGCGACTGCTCAACTACATTGTACCCGACTTGGTCCACGTCCTGTCCAAGGGCCGCATCGTCAAGACCGGCGGCAAGGAACTGGCGCTGGAACTGGAAGCACGTGGCTACGGCGAGTATCAGGAAGAGGCGGTGGCGTGAACGCTTCGCTCACCACGGTCAAGACCGCGGCGGAAAGCGCGCTGGCAAATACCTTTGCCGAGGCGCGCGGCCGCCTTCCCGGCGACAAGGCTGTGGCCGCGCGGCGCACGGCCGCGTTCGGCGTATTCGCCAGCCAAGGCCTGCCGCATCGCCGCGTTGAGGAGTGGAAATACACGGACCTGCGTGCGCTGATGCAGGAGGCGAAGCCGCTGGCCAGCCCGCCGGATGCGACCGCGAAGGCGCGCGCCAAAACCGCTGGCGCCATGCTCGGCGATGTCGAGGCGCGGCGGGTGGCATTTGTTGACGGCGCGTTCGTGCCCGAACTGTCCGATCTTAGGGGCTTGGAAGGCGGACTTTCGATCTGCTCACTCGCCGATGCTCTCGCCGACGGCGACGCGTCGGTCCTCGCCCATCTCGGCAAGATCGCGCCTGCGAGCGACGTTGCGGTGGCGCTTAACACTGCGCTGATGGGCGATGGCGCCGTGATCCGCATTGCCAACGGAGCAACGATCGAACGGCCGCTGCATCTCAGCTTTGTTGCGTCGCAGAAGCCCGCGGCGACATTCGTGCGGTCATTGGTGATCGCCGAACCGGGCGCCCGCGCGATGCTGATCGAAAGCCATGAGGGCCCTTCGGGCAGCGATTATCAGGTCAATGCGGCGCTCGAAATGTTCGTCGGCGAGCGCGCCCACATCGATCATGTTAAAATCATCGCCGAGGGGGAGGATGCGTTGCACGTCTCGACCCTGGCGGCGGCCATCGCGGCCCGGGCGCGGTTCAACACCTTTACGTTCACCACCGGCGGTGCCGTGGTGCGCAATCAGATGTTCCTGAATTTCGACGGTGAGGACACCGTCGCCGGCATCCGTGGTGCCACGCTCCTCGGCGGGCGCCAGCACGCCGACACGACGCTCCTGGTCAATCACGTCGCCCGCGGTTGCCAGAGCCGCGAAATGTTCAAGTCCGTGCTGGACGATGAAGCCCATGGCGTGTTCCAAGGTCGCATCGTCGTGCGCCGCGGCGCGCAGAAGACCGACGCCAAGATGATGACACGGGCGCTGCTGCTCTCTGAGCGTGCCGAGGCCGATAACAAGCCGGAACTCGAGATTTATGCCGACGACGTGCAGTGCGGCCACGGCGCCACCGCTGGCGCGCTCGATGAAGAGCTGAAATTCTACCTCATGGCGCGCGGTATTCCGGCCGCGGAGGCGGAAGCGCTGTTGATTCAGGCCTTTCTAGGCGAGGCGATTGAGGGCATTGAACACGCCGGTCTGCGCGAGGCGCTGATGGATTCGGTGGCGGTGTGGCTGAAAGCGCGAAAATAGAACGATGAACGACGCAACGACCATCGAAAGCTACGATGTCGACCGCATCCGCGCGGATTTCCCGATCCTTGCGACCGAGGTTTACGGCAAGCCGCTTGTCTATCTCGACAATGCTGCTTCGGCGCAGAAGCCGCAGGCCGTGCTCGACCGCTTGAATGAAGCCTACACCACGCAATACGCCAACGTGCATCGCGGGCTGCATTATCTCGCCAACGAGGCGACCGAGGCCTATGAGCTGGCGCGCGAAAAAGTCGGGCGTTTTCTCAACGCCGGGCGCAAGGAAGAGATCATCTTCACGCGCAACGCCACCGAGGCGATCAACCTTGTCGCCTATACGTTCGGGCACGAGCGTATCAAGGCCGGCGACGAGATCGTACTCTCGATCATGGAGCACCATTCCAACATCGTGCCGTGGCATTTTCTGCGTGAGCGTCACGGCGCCGTGATCAAGTGGGCGCCCGTTGACGACGAGGGCAATCTCCTACTCGATGAGTTCGAGAAACTGCTCGGTCCGCGCACCAAGATGGTCGCCATCACCCACATGTCGAACATGCTCGGCACCGAAGTGCCAGTGAAGGAGGTGACGCGGTTGGCGCACGCTCGCGGCATCCCGGTGCTGGTCGATGGCGCACAGGCGGCCGTGCATCTTGACGTCGACGTCCAGAACATCGATTGCGATTTCTACGCCTGCACCGGCCACAAGATTTACGGTCCGACCGGTATCGGTGTGCTGTACGGCAAATATGCGCATCTCGATGCGATGCGGCCGTTCAACGGCGGCGGCGAGATGATTCGCGAAGTATTCGAGGACCGGGTCATTTATGGCGAGCCGCCGCACAGGTTCGAAGCCGGCACGCCGCCGATCGTGCAGGCGATTGGGCTTGGCGCGGCGATTGACTACGTCACTACGATCGGCAAGTCGCGCATCCGGGCGCATGAACAGAACCTCGTGCGCTATGCCCAAGACCGGCTGCGCGAAATCAATTCGCTGCGCATTATCGGCACCGCCAAGGGCAAAGGCCCGATCGTTTCATTTGAGATGAAGGGAGCGCATCCGCACGATGTCGCGACGGTGATCGACCGCTCCGGGGTCGCGGTCCGCGCCGGCACCCATTGCGTCATGCCTCTATTGGCGCGCTTTGGCGTAACGGCGACCTGTCGCGCTTCCTTTGCGATGTACAATACGCGCGCCGAGGTCGATGTGCTGGCCCAAGCGCTGCTGAAGGCGCAGGAGTTCTTCACGTGACGGACGATGTGATCAGGCCCGAGGGCGAAACCTCCGCTGCGGCCGCTGCCGCGGCCGCCGCTACGGGCGCGGATACTGAGCGGCCCTCGGCGATCCCGGCCGACGAGATGGCCCGCTTGACTGACGAGATCGTGACCGCGTTGAAAACCGTCTACGACCCGGAAATTCCCGCCGATATCTACGAACTCGGCCTGATCTACAAGGTTGATGTGGACGATGACCGTCTGGTCACGATCGACATGACCCTGACGACGCCGAACTGTCCGTCGGCGGCCGAACTGCCGAACCAAGTGGAGAACGCGGTATCTGGGGTGACCGGCGTGCGCGAAGCCAAAGTCAACATCGTCTGGGATCCGCCGTGGGATCCGAGCCGTATGTCGGAAGAGGCACGCACTGTGCTCGATATGTGGTGATTGTGTGTGCGTTGCGCCGAACCGAGCGGCGCACTAAATAAAGCTGGTGCGATTGTTAGGAGTTTTGATCTGTAACAATTCGCAACTGGAATGAGGACGCAAAAGCGCCATGGTAACTCTCCGGCCGAGACCTCAAGTGATGCGGCTCACCGAAGCCGCGGCGCAACGCATCAAGGCGGTCATGGCTAAGGCCGACCATCCGATCGCGGCTGTTCGCGTCGGTGTCAAAAACGGCGGCTGCGCCGGCATGAGCTACTACATGGAATACGCGGAGAAGGCTGATCCGCTCGACGAAGTGATCGAGGACAAAGGCGTGCGCATCCTCGTCGATCCAAAGGCGGTGCTATTCCTGCTCGGCACCGAGATGGACTACAAAGTGGAAAAGCTGGCGGCGCAGTTTGTATTCAATAATCCGAACCAGACTGCGGCTTGCGGCTGCGGCGAATCTGTCCAGATCGAACCGGCCACCGACGTTTCCGGGGCCGTGGCGCGCTGACCTTCGGCGCCTTCGTCCGGCACTTTCCGCCCTGATTCTGCTACGCGACCCGGGCCGACGCCGGCGCGGTGGTCGTGGCCTCCGGATCGTTTTCGCAGACAATACGATTGGCGGCCCTGGCGCTTGGCTGCGTAGAGGCAGGCGTCGGCGCGTTCGATCAGCGATTGGGCCGTCTCGCTACCGTGCAGCTGTGCGATGCCGACGGAAATCGTCACGCGGCCGAGTCGCTCGCCGCTCGACCGCTTCATCAATTCCTTGGCCATAACTGCGCGGCGGATATGGTCGGCGACGGCGGCCGCCGAGCGCAGCGTCGTATCCGGCAGGGCGATGACAAATTCCTCGCCGCCGTAGCGGGCGACGATATCCTGGCCCTTGACGTTATGCTTCATCGCGACGGCAACAAGACGCAGCACTTGGTCGCCCGTGAGGTGGCCGAACTTGTCGTTGAACTGTTTGAAATGGTCGACGTCGGCCATGATCAGCGACAATGGCTCGTTTCTCTGTTTCGCCGTGACAATCGCATGGGCGAGCGAGAGATCGAAAGACTTCCGGTTTGACAGGGAGGTGAGCGGATCGGTAAGGCTTTCGCTGCGTACGACTGCAAGATTGTGCTGGAGCTGCTCGATCTCTTGCTTGGAGGCGGAAAGACTGGCGTCAAGTTTTTTATTGTTCATCTCCATTGCCCTGGCGCCGTCCATCAGGCGCTCGATCACAGCGCGTAGCGTGTCGCCGTCGTAGGCCCCGGCGAGCTTGGCGGACGCGTCGGCGAGATCTTCCGAATAGCTCGTCGCAGAACCGGAGGCGGCGTCAATCATCTCCAGCACTTGCTTGATTTCGTCGAGCACACGCGCTCCGACCGTGTCGATCTGTTCGCCGACCCGGTTGGTGCTGATGTAGGTGTTATAGATATGCTCGAGATCGGCCTCGCCGAGGCTGCCTTTTTGCTCGATGACCTGGTTGACGGCGCTGTTAAGCGCCGAATTGTAGCCGGTGGCGTAATTGTACCAGATTTCGTAATTGCGCGGCGACGCCGGCTGCGACAGCGCGCGAATCTGGCCGAGCGCGATCTCGGCGAACGCCAACGTGCGTTGGTATTCGTCGCGGGGCTCGCCCATCAACAATCTCCAATCGCAGGCAAGACATTTCCTCCGCGGCAGTCGATCTGTCGCGAATATAATAACGAAAGTTATGAGAAAGCGGTGAAGGACCGGTAAACGTTTTGCGTCGCAACGTGTAAATTTTTGCGACTAAGCTTTAAGTGGTACCGGGCGCAGCAAGAACGCAGGCAAATGCGAGGTGTCGCCTTCATCAGAAAGCGCATGCGCCGGAGAGTTACGGCGCGAACGCGCCTGATCGATACGCGTCACAGACGCCGCCTCCGGCGGGCGTGCGTGCCGGTTGCCGTTGGGACGGCCACGATGCGGTCGCTGATTCGGCTCGTCACTCTTTGGTGCCGGCGGGCGCTCCGGTAATGCCGTACCGCCCGGCGGCTCCATGTACGGAATCTCGCGGCCGATCAACTTCTCGATCGCGGCGACAGCCTTAACGTCGTTGGAGCCGGCGACGAGGGTGATAGCGGTGCCGGTCCTGCCGGCCCGGCCGGTGCGGCCGATGCGGTGCACATAGTCATCGGCATGAAATGGCACGTCGAAATTGTAGATGTGGCTCACATCTGGGATATCGAGGCCGCGCGCCGCAACGTCGGAGGCAACCAGCAGGCTCACTTCGTTTTTGCGAAATTGTTCGAGCGCGGCCATTCGCGCCGGCTGATCCATGTCGCCGTGCAGCGCCTGGACCGAAAAGCGATGGCGCAACAGCGAGCGGTGAAGCGTTGCGACGTCGCGTTTGCGATTGCAGAAAATGATTGCGTTCTTCAGACCTTCCGCCGAACGGATCAGGCCACGCAGCGTCTCGCGTTTTTCGAACGCCTCGCGGCCTGCTTTAGCCAAAAGCTGTGTCGTGGTGGCGACAGTGGTGGCGGGACGCGAAACTTCAACGCGGACCGGATTATGCAGAAACTGCTCGGTGATCCGGCGGATTTCCGGCGGCATGGTCGCGGTGAAAAACAATGTCTGCCGCGTGAATGGAACGAGCTTGCAGATGCGTTCGATGTCGGGGATGAAGCCCATGTCGAGCATACGGTCGGCTTCGTCAATCACCAGCAGTTCGACGCCTGAGAGCAGAAGGCGTCCGCGCTCGAAATGGTCAAGCAGCCGGCCGGGAGTGGCGATCAGCACGTCGACGCCGCGCGTCAGTTTTGCGTCCTGGTCGTCGAACGAGACGCCACCGATCAGCAAAGCGAGGGTCAGCTTATGGTTGGCGCCGTATTTTGCGAAACTTTCTTCGACCTGCGCCGCGAGTTCGCGCGTCGGTTCAAGAATGAGCGTGCGCGGCATGCGTGCGCGTGCGCGGCCCTTTTCCAGCATCGTCAGCATCGGTAGCGTAAACGCGGCGGTCTTGCCGGTGCCGGTCTGCGCGATACCCAGCACGTCGCGCCGGGCGAGCACATGCGGGATTGCCTGTTCTTGGATGGGAGTGGGAATTTTATAACCGGCCGCCGCGGCGGCGGCGATAACTTTATCGGACAAACCAAGATGCGAAAATGACATGAAACCTCGTAGGGCGCCCCCGAGTGGCCTAAGCTCACAGCGATGGACCGGAAAAACGTGCCGGGCGCCCGAATCTTCCTAGCCTTCGGCTCGATGCAACATATGGTCGAATGGACGAAAGTCAACGGCCAAAGCCGGTCCAGGGTGACCTAAGCTAAACGGATTCCTTCACTTTTTGACGATGGAGCTATTCTCATGTCCGATTTGGCGGCAGAGCCGTTGCCGATCATCCTCATTCCAGGACTGAATTGCTCGGCACGCCTTTATGCCGAGCAAATTCCCGTGCTTTGGCAATTCGGCCCGGTCACGGTCGCCGATCACCGCCGCGACGACAATATGGCGGCGATCGCGCGGCGAATATTAGCTGCCGCGCCGCCGCGTTTCGCGCTCGCCGGCCTGTCAATGGGAGGCTATATCGCGTTTGAGATCGTGCGCCTGGCGCCCGGCCGTGTTGCAAAACTGGCGCTGCTGGATACCGGTCCGGGTGCCGAGGTGCCCGAACGGACCTCACAGCGCAAGCCACTCATCGAACTGGCGCGGCAAGGCCGGCTTGGCGACGTCACTGAGGACCAGTTTCCCTGGCTGGTGCATCGCAACCGCCATGGCGACACCGCGCTCAAGGCTGCGGTGCGTGCGATGAACGAGGAAACCGGGTCCGCGGCCTACATCCGCCAACAACAGGCCATCATGACACGTTCGGATTCGCGTCCTGGCCTGGCCACCATAGCCTATCCGACGCTGGTGCTCGTCGGTGATGACGATCGGCTCACCCCACCGGACCTGTCGCGTGAGATGGCCAAGGCCATTCCCGGCGCGCGCCTCGTCGTTGTTCCGGACAGCGGACATTTGTCAACCATGGAACAGCCGCAGGTCGTCAACCGCGCGCTGGTCGAATGGATGAAGGCATGACAAACAAAGCCCGCTTCATCCATGCTGGCTGTTTCTCAAGCTCGAGCGGCATACCAAGATCGTGCGCGTGCATTAGCCCGGCCTCCCGTCGCATCCGCAGCACGCCCTGGCCAAGCGGCAGGTACGCGCGTTCGGTGAGATGATCACGGTCGACGTCAAAGGCGGCGGCGCTGGTCTGAGCTTAGCCGCAGGGCAGGGCGCAGATGTTCTCGATTGTGCAGACTGAATTTGCAGGGCAGGATAATGCCAATAAGAATGGAGGAAGTGTTCATGAGATTAGCTTCTGTCTTGCGCGCGCCGGCGTCTTCGGTGTTCGCCGCTCTGCTGCTGGCGGTATCGGCGATCACGCCCGCAGCCGCGCAGACCGATTACCCCAGCCGCCCGATACACCTGGTCGTCGGCTTTGCAGCCGGTGGCGGCAATGACATTTTCGCCCGCTTGGTCGGCGGCAAGCTCTCGGAGATTCTTCACCAGTCCGTCGTCGTCGAAAATCGTCCAGGGGCCGGCGGCCGGATAGCGCCCGAATACGTCACTCACCAGGCAGCGGACGGCTATACCTTGTTTGTTGGTCCGAGCGGAGCCATGGCGGTTGCGGCAGCGATCTATCCAGATCTCAAATATTCGCCGAGCAAAAGCTTCGTGCCGCTGGCGATGATCGCGAATTTTCCGCTGATCATGGTGATAGGAGCCGACAATCCATCGAAAAACCTCAAGGACTTCGTGGCATGGATGAAGCAGCATCCCGATAAGGCGAATTATTCAAGCTCATCTCCCGCTTTCACGATCGTGGACGAGCTGTTGAAGCTGGAAACCGGTATGCCGGGCGTTGAAATTCCCTACAAGAGCAGTAACGAAATGATCCTGAGCGTGATGCAGCACCAGGCCGCGATGACCATCGCCGATGGTCCGCCGACCGTGCCGCAGGTGAAAGCCGGGAAGGTCAGAGCCGTCGCGGTCACCGGATCGGAGCGTTCGCCGCTGCTGCCAGACGTTCCAAGCATGGTGGAGGCCGGATATCCGACCATGGATGTGCATTTGTGGAGCGGAGTTTTCGCGCCGTCAGGCACGCCGGCGCCCATCGTCGCCAAGCTGCAGAAGGCGCTCGATCAGGCGATCGCAGATCCAGGGGTTTCGGCAAAGCTCAAGGCACTCGCCGTCAATCCAGGCGGGGCGACGCCGGAGCAATTCGAGAAAATCATCGCAAGCGATACCGCCAAATTCAGCGATGTGGTCAAAAAAGCAAATCTGCATTTTGAGGAATAGCAGAGTGATGCGCCTCCGTCTTGCTGGCGCAGCGATTGCCGCACTCCTGCTTGCGGCAATCGTGCCCGCCGCGGCACAGAGCGATTATCCAGTGCGGCCGATCCGGCTGATCGTCGGCTATACCGCCGGCGGCGGCACTGATCTGATCGCGCGCGTCGTCGGCGCCAAGCTGTCGGAAATTCTGCACCAGTCGGTCGTCGTCGAGAACCGGCCGGGCGCGTCGGCCCGTCTCGCCGCCGAATATGTGACGCGGCAGCCGGCCGATGGCTACACGCTGCTCGTCAGTCCGATTGGCCCCATCTCGATTGCGGCCGCGATCTATCCGGCTCTTAAATATGATCCGCAGAAGTCGCTCGTGCCGCTGTCGATGATCTGCGGCATCCCGCTGTTCATGGTGATCCGGGCCGACAACCCGGCAAGGAATTTGAAGGAATTCATCGCGTGGATGAAACAGCATCCCGATAAGGCCAACTATTCCAGCTCGTCGCCAGCGTTCACCATCGTGACCGAGCTCCTCAAGCTCAAATCGGGCATGCCCGGTACAATGATTCCGTACAAGGGCAGCGGCGAGATGAATCTCGCCGTCATCAGCGGTCAGGCTGCGATGACCATTGCCGACGGCCCGCCGACCGTTCCGCTGGTCAAGGCCGGCAAGGAGCGAGCGCTCGCAGTCACGACGGCACAACGCTCGCCCGATCTGCCGGACGTGCCGACAATGACCGAGGCCGGTTATCCCGCAGTCACTGCGACGTTTTGGAACGGTGCCTTCGCGCCCGCCGGTACGCCGCCGGCCGTCGTTGCCAAACTGCAAAAGGCCTGGGGCGAAGCCGTCCACGACCCGGGCGTGTCGAGTAAGCTCAAGGCGATGGCTCTCGTTCCCAGCAACGCGACGCCGCAGCAATTTGTGCACATCATCGATAGTGACATCGTGAAATTCCACGGCGTCGTAGAGGCGGCTGGTCTCAAGTTCGAGGAGTAGGGCGCCTCAGACGGCCGATGTTGAAAGTGCCGAACAAGAACAGAGATTAGAATTCGCGGCCGATGAGCCGGTCGAGCGAATAGCGTCCGCCGCCGTTGAGGAAAATACCGAGCGCCACCAAGCCCATGAGCAGGGCGTATTCCATGCCGTGATGGCCCCATGACCAGTTGGGATACAGCACGCCAAACGAGATCACCGCCATCTCGATGACGAACGCTGCGGCAACAATGCGGGTGAATAGTCCGAGTGCCAGCATGAGCCCGCCGAAAAATTCGAGAGCGCCGATCGCATAGGCCCAGACGAGCGGGTGACTCCAGCCGAAATGCACGAAATTCCGCGATGTCGGCACAGCATCAGCGAGAAAAAGCTTGCCGTAGCCGTGCGGCATCACGATGAGGCCGAGTGAGACGCGGATCAGCGTGAAACCGAACGGCCCCAGCGCCGCATGCAGCGGCGCCGCCGCGGGGACGAATAATTTCTTGCGCTCTTCAATGCCGAAATCGTGCGCTACGGGCATCGCTTCGTTCCTCCCTTTGCCGCGTTGCGGCGGTCCCTCACCGAACAAGATCGCCGTATTCGGGGTGCTTATCGAGATAGGCGTGCACAAACGGGCAGCGCGGCACCACTTTCAGCCCGCGCGCCCGTACGATCTGCAGTGCGCCTTCGACGAGCCGCGATGCAAGTCCGCGGCCGCGCGCTGCGAGCGGCGTCTCGGTGTGGTCGAGCGAGATGACATCGCCGGCGATCCGGTAGTTCATGAACGCCGTCACA
>Ga0208849_1001737_pt1 | contig 13865 bp, 12 predicted proteins | sample NGESurdeep072012_10_FD_184470 | JGI IMG/M metagenome (GOLD analysis project Ga0208849, IMG submission 184470) | Arctic peat soil microbial communities from Barrow, Alaska - NGEE Surface sample 53-3 deep-072012 (SPAdes) | ecosystem: Environmental > Terrestrial > Soil > Wetlands > Peat ...
GGGATAGCCGTGGCGCTCAGCTTCGTGATGGCGCTCATCCTCTCCCTCTCATCGCTCATCCGCGCGAGCCTCTATCCCTACCTGATGATCCTGCAGATGACGCCGATCATCGTCATGGCGCCGATCCTCATCCTGTGGGTGGGCCCGGGGCTGAAGAGCGTCACGATCATCACGTTCCTCATCTGCTTCTTCCCCATGGTGGTCAACACGACCCAGGGCCTCATCTCCACGGACCGCAACCTCGTGGACTTCTTCAGGATGTGCAAGGCGACCAAGATGCAGGAGGTCTTCCTTCTGCGCGTGCCCTCGGCGCTCCCGTACTTTTTCACGGGGCTTAGGATCGCGGGCACGCTGGCCACCATCGGGGCGATCGTGGGCGACGTCTTCGCCGGGAATTCCGCGGGAGGGCAGGGGGGGCTCGGCTTCCTCACCATCATCTACAGCGCCCAGTTCCAGATAGGGGCGCTCTTCGCCACGGCGGCCGTGAGCTGCCTCCTGGGTTTCGTGTTTGTCGCCGGGGTAATCGCTCTCAGCTGGCTGGCCTTGCACAAGTGGCACGATTCCTTCAGCCAGTCTGATGTTTGAAGCAGATATCTGACCTGCTGCGGCCCAGCGCAGCATTTCTCTCCGCCGCTCTCGCGCTTCTCGCCACAACCGGTTGGATGGTCTGGGGCTCCCCGTCATTCGGTGGCACATCGCAACAGACGCTATCGAGAGCAAACGTCGAGGCACCTCCCGCGCACGAGCGCGATATCCGGCGGTCCGTCGAACCTACAGCGGCCCTGTGAAAGGCAAAGGCGCGATGTACGAGTGGGATGGCGACACGCATTTCGGGGCGGGGCGCGCTCAGATCGCGGAAGCCGACGCCCCAACCAAGCTTGCTGTCGATCTCGACCTCACCCGACCCCTGCAGGGTCATTTGAGGCTGAAATCCACGCTGGAACGCAAAGGTGCCGCCACCGATGTCGCGGTGTCGACAAACGGCCCGGAGGATGTGGTCCGCTACGCGATGGACACGTTCTTCGGTGGCAACCTGGTGCCTTTGGCCTGCGCGGCCGATGGCTTATCCAAGAAGTTCTTTGACCTGATGTTGAATCTGCATCGTCCGTAAGGGGACTGAAACGTCAAATGGTGATCAAAACTCGTTGTGCTATCCGAACCATCGTCCGAACCGTTTGTCTCGCAACAACCGTCGTCTGTGTGGCGGCCGCGATCGGTTGGCGGACTGACGCCGCCGCGCAAAGCGACGACCCTTACCCAACGCGGCCCGTTCAGCTCGTTATTGGCTACGGCGCAGGCACGATTGGCGACGTGAGCATGCGCATCGTCGCAAAGGAGCTAACCACCAAGCTCGGCAAGGCATTCATCATCGAGAACCGTCCCGGGGCCGCCGGCGTGGTGGCCGCCATGGCGGTCGCCAAGGCGGCGCCCGATGGCTACACGCTGTTTCTGACCGGGAACAGCTACGCGATCGCCACGGCCTGGTTTAAGTCGTTGCCTTACAACATTATCCGCGATTTCGCCCCGATCTCTACTGTCGCAAGCTTCGATTTTCTGGTCGCAACCAGGAAAGGATCGCAGTTCAAATCGATGCGGGACGTCATTGCCTATGCCAAAGCCCATCCCGGAAAGCTGAATATTGCGACGCTCACGCCGGGGACGACTCAGAATCTTGGCGTGGCCCTTCTGAAGGTGGTCGCCGGCGTCGAGGTGACGGCGGTCCCGTTCCGGAGTTCGCCGGAAGCCGCTGAAGCATTGCTGCGCGGCGACGTCGATCTTGACATGGACTCCTACGCACCTCTTCGCCCCTTGCTGGAAGGACAGAAAATTGACGTGATCGCGACGACCGGGCGGCATCGGGTTTCATTCCTGAATAATGTGCCGACAGTCGAGGAAAGCGGTGTGCCGGCCTTCGACGTTTCCAGCTGGAATGGAATTGCGACCCGCAAGGGCGTACCGCAACCGATCATCGACAAGCTCAGCAAGGCGATTAACGAGGCGCTTCAATTGAAGGACGTTCAGGAGGCCGGCCGACGACTCGGCATGGAAATGCATGGCAGCACGCCAGATGGCCTGCAGAGCCGTTTGAAAGGCGACATCGCCAAATGGTCCGACCTGATCGAGAAAGTACACATCCCCAAGCATGACTAGCCGCACACGCAGCTACATCGGGTCGCGGCCGACGCGACGCTTGGCGCCCTGGGTTGCGCGACCAACCGCCAGAGAGCCATTCCGCGGGCGCCGCTCATCGCTTGCCGCGGTGGACGACTGAGCGCATTATTATCGGCGGCTGACTTGCTACCCAGGCTTTAAAAAATCAAAACCGGGAGGATCCGCGATGAGAAAGCTCGCATCGGCGATTGCGTTGATGACCCCGCTGCTCATGGCCAGCGCACTGACGCCGTTACACGCCGCCGAGATGACGTTCGAGCGCGCGCTCAATGCCAGTAAGGAGCCGCAGAACTGGCTCCTCTATTACGGCAATTACCAGGGTTACCGCTTTTCGCCACTGACTGCCATCAACACCGAGACGGTCAAGAACCTGAGGCCGGTCTTCGCGGTTGCGTTGGGCGGCCTGCAAAGCGGCGGCCGCTATGCCTTCGGCAATCTCGAAGGCACGCCGCTGGTCGAAGATGGCATCATGTATGTCACCGATGGCTGGGGCAGCGTCTATGCCATCGACGTCTCTAGTGGCACGAGGGGTATGATTAAATGGAAGTTCGATCCGGGCATCGACCGCGCCTGGGCGGGCGATGTCGCCTGTTGCGGCGTCAATAACCGCGGCGTGGCGCTGTGGAAGGACAAGGTCATATCGATCGCACTCGATGGCCGGATGTTCGAGTTGAACAAGGCCACCGGCGAGAAGGTTTGGGAACGCAAGATCGCCGATCCGGCGCTGGGTGAGACCATCACCATGGCACCCCTGGTAGTCCGAGATCTCGCCATTGTCGGCCCCGCCGGCGGCGAGTTCGGCATTCGCGGCTTCATTGATGCCACCGATCTTAATACCGGCAAGCAGGTTTGGCGCACCTACACGATTCCGGGCCCGGGTGAGCCTGGCCATGACACTTGGAAGGACGGTAAGGACCATTGGAAGCACGGCGGCGCTCCGGTCTGGGAAACCGCCACCTACGATGCGGCGAGCAACACCATCTACCAAGGCGTTGGCAATGCCGGTGCCGACTGGGATCCGCAGTACCGGCCGGGCGACAACAAATGGGCGGCGAGTGTGCTGGCGCTCAATCCGGCCGACGGCAAGATCAAGTGGGGCTTTCAGTATACGCCGAACGATCCGTTCGACTTCGACGAGATCTCCGAGCACCCGATTATCGACGCCAAGGTCGATGGCAAGGAGCGCAAGCTCGTGGTCCATGCCGCGCGCAACGGCTTCTTCTACGCGCTTGACCGCACTGACGGCGCCTTCGTCGCCGGCAAGCAATATGTCGACAAGCTCAACTGGACGACAGGCCTAGACCCCGAAACCGGCTTGCCGGCCAATTACGATCCGAAGGCCGACGTGCAGGCCTATTCGCCAGGCACCCACGGCATGCGTGGCCAACCGATGGCCACCATCTGTCCATCGCATTTCGGCGCCAAAAACTGGGAGCCGACGGCGTATAATCCCACGCTCAACAGCCTCTATATTCCTTCGGTCGAAGGTTGCGACGGCCTCCAGACCGTGGCGCAGAAGGATTTTGCCGACCAGGGCGGAACCTTGAAGCCACGTGACCGCTTCAGCGGCGGCTCGTTCAAAATGACCGGCCGCCTTTACGGCAGCCTCAAAGCCATCGATCCGACCACCGGCGATATCAAAGCCGCGGTGCGGCTGGACTTCCCGAACTACGCCGGTGCGCTCGCCACGGCCGGCAACCTCGTCTTCCTTGGCCAGGCTGATGGCAATTTCACCGCCTACGACGCCAAAACCTTGAAGCAGGTCTGGAACTTCAATGTCGGCACCGGCATCAACGCGCCGGCCATCAGCTATTCGGTCAATGGCAAACAGTACATCGCCGTTCTCGCTGGCTCACGGCAGTCGCCGTTTGTCATGCAGAGCGATCCGTCGCTGAAATTTTCGTCGACGACGTCGATGTTGTTCGTGTTCGCGCTCGATTGAACGCAGTGAGGTCTGACGCCGGCGCGGCTCATAAGGCCGTGCCGGCGACCGTGCCCACGAAGGCTGTAAGAAAATCCGTCGCATGATTTGTCAGTCTGCCCGCGAACTCTCGGCCACGTTCGCGATAATTGCCTTAGTCATCTCGGGCGCGATCAACCCGCTGCGCGCCCAAGATGCGCAGAGTGCGGAGGCGCAGCGCGTCATCGCGCAGGGCAAAGACATCTTCAAGACCAAGGCGACCTGCCAGTTCTGCCACAAGTGGGACGCTTCCGGCGATCAGGGCTACGGGGGCAATGCCTTGTCGCTGCGCGCGACTAAGCTTAGCCCCGCGCTCGTGGCCCAGACCGTCAAATGCGGGCGGCCCGGCACCGGCATGCCGTACCACGATGCGTTCGCCTATACCGACAAGCGCTGTTACGGCGTGACCCGCGAACAGCTCGGCAACGCTATGCCGCCCGAGCCCAACGCTTTCCTCAATGACGACGAAATCAACGCCGTCGTGAAATATCTCTTTGCAAAGGATGTCGGCCGCGGGCCTTCGACCTACGAGGACTGCGTTGAATTCTGGGGTACCGAGACGCGGCAGTGCGAGCCGATGAAGCAGCAATGAGCCGATGACTGTTCTGCGCAGAGCCGCGTTTGGCGCGATGACGATGCTTGCGATAGCGGCAACGATCGGCGGCTTTGCACAGGCACAGTCAGACGACAGCGAAATCCACGGCCTCAAGCTCGGCCTTCGTGCCACCTCGATGACGCTCGACGGCTGGGGACAGCTCGCCTGTGGCAGCGACGGCGGACCGCCGCGCCAGGACCTCGACACCTGGGCGGACTTCAAGAAATGTTCGCCCGAAGCGAACGGCCTGCATGAAGTCGCCGCCCGCTTCGACGATGAGGACGAATACGTGGCCAAAGCGCTCGGCGAGCCGGCCTATGCGGCGGGGCGTATCGGCACGCGGGTCGCCGGCCATCCGGTCGTGCTCTCGGCCTTGTTTGACGACGCCGGCATATTGCGCGGCATCCGCATGGTGAGCGATCCGCGAGCGACGCCAATGCAGCGCCGCATGGCACATCTGCTCGGCGTCGCGGTGATCGACCGTTACGGTACCGATGACTGGACCTGCACGGATTTGCCGCCGGCCGGAGGCGAGTCCGCCGTTGGCGGGGTGTTTATTAAGCGGCACTGCGAAAAGGCGCTACTACCGGGACGGGCGCTGATGGTGGAGACGCATTTCCTGCGCAAGCCCGGCCAGCACGATATCGACCCGGAAACCCGTGAATACACCCAAGGCGAATTCGAGAGCTGGACGCGATTCGAGCTTTTCGATCCGACGTACCGCAAGCCCTGACACTTTGCGGCGGGCGGATCAGGGGTGCGCCGGATATTGCGCGCAGCTGCGTGCCGCACGATCGCCAAAAGCCTTGATGCACTCCGCACGCGTAATCGGGCCGCGGTTGATGATCCTGGCCTGCAGGAAGTCGACCAGCGCCTCGAATTCCCGGCGTTGCAGCAGCGAACCCGGCGGCAGCGGTGGCAGATTCTGGCCGAGCGCGGCCTCGGTCACGCCGCCATAGCAACGCTTCTCGGCATAGGCCTGGTCGTCGAAACGGGGCATCGCCTGGCCAGGCAGGCCACAGCTGATGACCTCGATGAGCTGGTCGCGAGTAAGCTTGGTCTCGCGCAAGTTTGCTGCGCCGCCACTGGACTGCGGCGCGCCGGCGCCGTCGCCGGCCCAACCGTGGCAAAACACGCACTGCGCTTTGTCCTGAAAGATACGTCGGCCGAAGGCGAAATCGTCGGCGCCGGCCGGGCAGCCGGGCAGCATCATTAACAGCAAGGCCGCGACGCACACACGATTGCGCCGCCGTGCCCAGCATCGGCCGGTGTCGATCGGTTTCATGCGCATCGGATACTTTCCGCTTTCTGCCGAGCCGGGTTCAGCCGACGATGAACGTCCTATATTATTGCCGCAAGGATCATTGGGATGGGAGCAAGTGTGACGCGGACGGATAATGTAGCGCGGTTACTGCTGACGAGCATGTTAAGCCTCGCTCTTGTCGCGGCCGCCAGCGCCCAAACGCCCGGTCAACCGACTCCGAGCCGCGCCGAGGTTTGGGACCTCAAGCTCGGAACGCCGGCGGCGCTGATGCCGAGCGGCTTTGGCGAATATGCCTGTGGCACCGATGGCGGGCCGCCGTCACGGCCGCTGTCCGGCTGGAATGACTTTGGCCGCTGCCGACGGGAGCCGGACGGCTTGCGCGAAGTCTATTTCCGCTACGACGACGAACTCGAATACTGGGCCAAGGCAAACGAACTGCCGACCGAGATCGAGCGCTATTCCGGCACCAAGGTCTATGACTTTCCCGTGGTGCTGTCGGCGCTGTTCGACGACGGCGGCACGCTGGCGGGCTTACGCATCGTCAGCGACCCGCGCGATACCAGCCGCTCACGCGATGAAGCCTACGCATTGCGCAATTTCCTGAGCGCCCGTTTCGGTCGTGGGGGCTGGAGCTGCAATGATTTGCAGGCCGCCGAAGGCGAAGAGCCGGTCGAGGGAACGTTCATCAAGCAGGATTGCCGCAAGACCATCGACGGACGGGAGCTGGCAGTCATGCAGACGCGATATTTCCGCAAGAAGGGCCAGCACCGGTTCGACCCATACTCGAAGAAAGAAACCAAAGGCGAGTTCGAAAGCATGGTGCACTTCGAACTCACCCTCGTAAAGTAAGGATCAAAGCCCGAACACGTACAGCATCGTGGCGTTGCCCTGGAACTTGCGCTCCGGCGAGCGGGCAAGCTTGGCTTTGCCCACCGGGCCAAGGCCGGACGCGATGGCGATGTATTGCTTGCCATCCACCGAATAGGTCATGGGCGGCGCGTCGAAGCCGGTGCCGACATTGATCTTCCACAGCTCGTCGAGCGTCTTGTCGTCATAGGCGGCGATGGTGCCGTCGAGCAGCGCCGTGACAACGATGCCGCCCGCCGTCGTCAACACGCCGCTGAGGTCGCCATACGGCAACTCCTTGCGTTTCTTCACCTCGCCGGACACCGGATCGAGCATGGTGAGGCTACCGGTGATGCGCGCATGGTTGACGTAACCCCCGCCGCCAAATTTTCCCAGCACGTGGGCGGTGCGGTCGGGAATAATGTCGGCGCAACCTTCGTCGCCGCCGATATAAAGGAAGTGCGTCTTCTCGCTATACGACGGCGGCCAATAGTTGGTGCCGCCGTGCACGTCCGGGCAGGAGTTAAGCACCTTGTCGGTGCCGCCCTTCCAGTCGTTGTTGTAGATTTGTACGCCCTTGGTCGGGTCGTAATCGAGCGGCTTGCCAGTCTGGCCGTTGATTCCTTTGGTCCAATCGACCTTCTCGGCATATTGAGTGGCTTTGAGGAATTCACCGCTGCGGCTGTCGAACGAATATTGGAAGCCGTTGCGGTTGGCGAGCGAAACGATCGTGCGCTGCTCGCCGCCGGCCTGGCTCGAGATGATGATCTGCGAGCCGCTCGCGTCATAATCGTGGATGTCGTTCGGCGTGTACTGAAAATACCACTTCATCTTGCCGGTGGCGGCATCGAAGGCGATCGTGCTGTCGGTGAACAGGTTGTCGCCCGGCCGGTAAGCCGAATCGTAGCGAGGCGCTGGATTGCCGGAGCCCCAATAGGTGACATTGGTGCCGGGATCGTAGGAGCCGGTGACGTAAAAGGCGCCGCCGCCGGTCTGCCAGGCGTTGACCTTGTCCTTCCAGGATTCGCTGCCGGGCTCACCCGGCGCCGGCACGGCGAACGTCTTCCATTTCACCTCGCCGGTCTTGGAATCAAGCGCCGCGAGCCAGCAACGCACGCCATTGTCACCGCCCGAGCCACCGATGATCACGCTGCCGTCGAGCGCCAAAGGCGCTGCGGTGATTTCCATATCCGGCTGATCGTGCAGGTTTTTGTCCCAGACGATCTTGCCGGTTTCCTTATCGGTCGCAATCACCCGGCCATCGAGGCCGGCAACCGAGATGATGAGATTGCCCCACAGCGCGACGCCGCGATTGCGGTCCGGCTTCTGCACTCCCGGATCCATTTTCCAGACGACCTGCCCGGCCGTGCCGGAGCGCACGTCGATCTTGTAGACGACGCTCCAGACATCGGTGATGTACATGAAACCGTCTTCGACCAGCGGGGTCGCCTCGGTATATTCGTTGCCCGACGATCCGCCGAGCGGCAACGCGAAGACGAGCTTAAGGTTTTTCACGTTCGATTTGTTGATGATCGCGAGCGGCGAATAGCGGTGCGAGCCAAAATCGCGGTGGTTCATGAGCCAGTTCTGCGGCTCGGGATGGAGCAGCCGCTCGTACGTCACGTCGGCGGCCTGCGCCGCGGCGCCGCCGAGCAGAACGCCGCCGCAAGTAGCAAGCAACGCGACTTTTCCGATCGTGCGATAAAACATGCCGGTGTTCATTTGCGATTTCCTCCAATGGCGGCCGTTCGCCCCTGACGCGACCGGGGCTACAGTCCGAAAACGAAAATCATCGTTGCGCCGGTGCCGAGGCCCTTCAGTTCAGGCGTAGTCGCAACACGGCCTTTCTGATTGGCGGTCAGCCCAGTGGCGATCGCGATGTATTGTTTGCCGTTGACGGCATAGGTCATGGGCGGCGCGTTGATGCCGGTGCCGACATTGATGCTCCACAGTTCATCAAGCGTCTGGTCGTCGAGCACCATGACGGTGCCGTCGATCAGTGCCGTCACCACGATGCCGCCGCCGGTGGCGAGTACACCGGAGGTGTCGGCGTACGGCATAGCCTTGCGCTGCTTGACCACCGAGGTCGCCGGGTCGACGACGACGAGGCCGCTGGCAAGGCGAGAGTCGTATCCGAAACTGCCGCCCTCGAATTTGCCCGGCACATGGCGGGTCTGGTCGCGACCGATCCACGAACAACCTTCGACCTCCGGGATATAAAGCAGTTTGGTTTTTTCGCTGTAGGCTGCCGGCCAGAAATTGCTGCCACCTGGCACCGCCGGGCACACGCCGGCGCTCCGTTCGCCGGCGACGATTTTACCGATCGGCTGGGCGTAGGTCTGCAAATCTTTCCCCGGGTCATACTCGGCGGGCTTGCCCGTCTCCGGATCGATCCCCTTGGTCCAAGTCACCGTCGGCACGTATTGGCTGGCCTTGAGGAATTCGCCGCTGACGCGATCGAAGGTGTAGTAGAAGCCATTGCGGCCCGCATGGGCGAGGATCTTGCGCGTGTTGCCGTTGAGCGCCGTGTCGATGACGATGTGCGTGCCGGTCTCGTCGTAGTCCATCGTGTCGTTGGGCGTGTACTGGTGATACCAAACGATCTTGCCGGAGGCTGCGTCGATGCCGAGCGCGCTGTCGGTAAAGAGATTGTCGCCTGGACGGTACGATGAATCGTATTTCGGCGACGGATTGCCCGATCCCCAATAGGTGAGATTGCTGCCCGGATCGTACGATCCGGTGACGTAGAAGGCGCCGCCACCGGTTTGCCAGGCGTTATGATGGTCTTTCCAGGTTTCGCTGCCGGGTTCGCCAGGCGCCGGTACCGGATAGGTGCGCCACTTGAGCTTGCCGGTCTTCGGGTCAAGCGCCGCGAGCCAGTCGCGCACGCCCTGATCGCCGCCGGAAGCGCCGATAATGACCGCATCCTTGAGCGCCAGCGGCGCTGCATTAAGCGTGAGGTCGCGCTGGTCGTCGAGTTTCTTGTCCCAGACGATCTTGCCGGTGTCCTTGTCGGTCGCGACCACGCGAGCGTCGCCGCCGGCCACCGATATGACGAGATTGCCCCACAGCGCGACGCCACGGTTGCGATCGATTTTCTCCTGGCCCGGGTCCATTTTCCAGATCACGCGCCCGAACGTTCCGGAGCGGACGTCGATCTTGTAGACCACACCCCAGGCATCGGCCATGTACATGAAGCCGTCGTCGACCAGCGGCGTGGCTTCGAGATTTTCATTGCCCGACGTCCCGCCGATCGCGATGGCGAACTCAAGCTTCAGCTTCTTCGCGTTTGTCTTATTGATAATGTCGAGCGCCGAGTAGCGGTGCGCCCCGAAATCGTGGTGATTCATCAGCCAGTTTTGCGGCTCCGGATTGAGCAGGCGCTGGTAAGTGACCTCGGCGGCGCGGGCAGCAGAACTAAAAAGCGCAAGCGACGCGCAGACGGCCGTCAGGGTTTGTGTGATGCGCGCGACCATGGCTCCTCCTGTAACCTTGCTACTGGATGATACCCGATTGCCGGGCGCCGCTCTCGCTAATCATGCACGCTACCGTCGGGCATCAGCGTGCCGGAAAGCTTGACGCCGGTCATGATAGCACCGGTGAGAATGGCGCCGGTCAACCGTGCGCCAGAAAGATCGGCTCCGGTGAGATCGGCGCCGGAAAGGTCCGCCCCGTAAAGATCCGCCTGGGTGAGCTTGGCGCCCCTGAGGTTCGCCTCACGCAGCACGGCGTTTACCAGGCCGGCATTGTCGAGGTCGGCGCCTGCGAGATTGGCGCGTCGCAGCGACGCCTGGACCAGATTGGTTCGGCTGAGATCAGCGCCTTGTAAGCTGGCGTCATCGAGCCGGGCTTCGGTAAGCAGAGCCTCGGAAATCTTGGCGTGGTCGAGCTTCGCGCGGATGAGAAAGGCCGTCTGCATCTTGGCGTCGACGAGGTCGGCCCCGGAAAGATCGGCGGCGCTCAGATTCGATCCGTAGAACATCGCGTTCTCGGCCTTGGCGCCCACCAGCGACGCGGTCTTCAGATCGGTCTTGTTGAGGTTGGCATCGGTGAGATTGGCGCCGTTCAATTTGGCGCCGCCGAGCTTAGCGCGGTGCATCACCGCGCGCGATAGATCGGCGCCGGTGAGATCGTCGCCGGACAAATCCCTCTGCTTAAGCGGCGCGCCGACCAGGACGCATTTCACACAGGTTTTGGTCTGGCCGGCAAGGAAGCGCGCCGCGTCCTGGGCCGCCGCTGCAACCGGTCGGGCTGCGAGCAACAGCGCAGCGACCATCGCGAGCGAGGCCCTAGACGTCGCGACGTGGCGGCGAGCAACCATGCGCTATCGGCACGCGTTCGCGATGGCCGCCGTCATAACCCGAACACGAAGAGCATGGTCTGGTTGCGTTGGTATTTGAGCTCCGGCGTGAAGTCGTGGCGACGCTGCGCGATCTTGCTCAAGCCCGACAGGATCGCAACATACTGCTTGCCGTTCACCGCAAACGTCATCGGCGGTGCGTCGAAGCCGCTACCGACGTTGATCTTCCAGAGCTGCTTTAGCGTGGTGTCGTCATAGGCAGCGAAAGTCCCGTCGGTGAAACCAGTGAAGATGATGCCGCCGGCGGTCGCCAGTATGCCGGCATTGTTCGGATATGGGATGTGCTGCGTCACCCTGATGTCGCCGGTGAGCGGATCGGCAGCGATAATGTCGGACGTGTTGCGCTCGATGTTGTGGAACCGCGCGCCCTTCCAGTCGCCCGCCTTGTTTGACAGCTTCGGATCGAGCGTCAGCTCGTTGCACGAGCTCATCGAAGGGATGTAGATCAGCTTGGTCCGCTGGCTATAAGCCGACGGCCAGAAGTTGTTACCGCCGGACATCGACGGACACAGTCTCTTGGTTGGATCGGCCACGGTCTGATTTTGCAGGCCGGAATAGACCTGGATGTCTCTTTTTGGATCGTATTCGACCGGCACGCCCCATTGATCGACGACATAGAGGAAGCCGTCCTCGGCCAGCGGCGTCGCCTCGAGATTTTCGTCGGCGGTGGTCCCGCCGAGCGCCACCGCGTATTCGAGCTTGAGGTTCTTGACGTTGTCCTCGTTGATGGCATCGAGCGGTGAATAGCGCCGGCTGTCATAGGTGCGGTGATTCATCAGCCAGTTTTGCGGTTCCTTGTCGGCATTGACCAGCCGATCTGGCGTGACGTCTCCGGCCAGTGCCGGCGAGCCGACCAGCATGGCGCCGGCCAGCAGCAGATAACGGATGGAGGGAGCCAGATAGACCATAATCGTTCCTCCTCGGCTTTGGGTCCTGCGGAAACGACAGCAGCAACGCCGCTATGGCGAAGAGACGGCGCGATTGTACCAGTGCAGCGCATCGACGCTGACCACGCGCTCGCTGCCATCGAATAGCTTGGCAACGCGGCCACCCGATGCCTTGAATTCGAAGGTTTTGACGCGATCCTTCACCGGCACGGTGGCGTTGCGCATGATGTCGAGCCCCTGGTCGACCTTCCAGACCTGATAGGAATTGGGATCGGCCGCGGAGAAGAATTTACTCTCGGCGGCGAGCTTGCGGGCAACGCCGCGCTCGTAGGTCAGGTGCAGTGACAGGTGCTCACCGTCGGCGCCGGTGAAGTCCCAGGTCTCCTCGTTTTCGATCGCGCCGCCAGCCGCGGTATGCGTCGATCGCTCAACGCGATAGCTGGTCGCGGCCTGATAGACTTTGAACGGTCCTGGCGCGTTCTTTGCCTTGGCAGTGATGCCGTTGATCACCATCTGGCCGGCCATGTCGTTGCTGCCGGCTTTCTTGATGGGGGACGCGAAATACACCATCTGCTCGGTACCGGCAGGCGCGCCATCGGGACGGTTGATGTCGACGCGGTCAACGAAGATCAGGCGGACATTGCAGTCCTTGGCGGCGCCGGAGGTTGCGACGAATGGCTCCCAGCCGTCAGGCAAAAGCGCCTTGAGCGCCGCGGGAGAGACGGCAAGGTCGAGCTGCATGCGCACCTCGGCGCTATACTCGCGGAGGGTTTGGGCACGTGCTCCAGCGGTCAGACCGAGCAAGGAGACGAGGGCGGCGCCGATAGCGGCCGCACCGTTTGCGCGCATGCATTCCTCCCCTGTGGCCGTTCCGGCCTGTTTTCGACCTCCATCCTAATCGAAATCATCGGCGTACCGCCATGCCAAATCAGCAGAGCCGCTTTATCGCTGCCGATTATTGATCGTGGCGGCTATTGATCTTGGCGACGGGCCGCTGAGCAGAGCAGCTCCCGCATGGTGACCACGCGCAGTGCACGCAGGCTCGATCAGCGCCTCAGGCTAACGGTCGAGGTGACACGGCGACTCCGGTTGGTCGTCGCCCAGCGTATCGAGGTCATTGGTCTGATGCAGGAAGCCCTCGATCGGTGCGCTTTCCACCACCTCATAGGGCGCAGCCAGCAGCACTGCCTGGCGCACTTGATGATCCCAGCGGCGCACGCTGACGGCGAGACCTTTGTCACCGTCGAAGCTGTTGCCGCCGACGATGAAGGCGCGGTCTTTGGTAAAATCCGTGGAGCGCGTGTGCAGCACAGCTTGCACGATCATCTTCACGGCCATCCAGGCAGCCCAATCGGCGCCCTCCATGCGACGGCCGTTCGCCTTCTTTTCGAACCGCGCATTGACTTGCGGCGCACCGTTATGGTCCCAGGTCCAATGCCAGGCAACCGGATCGAGGTCGATGCTGCCGATCACCGGCCGTGGACGCACAAGGTGATAAGGCACGGTGCGAACGAAGTCGAAATCACTGTCGGCGACGAACACAGCGTCGAAATCGCGGTTGATGGCGCTGAGCAGCGCCGGGTCGTTCTGCTCGCGCTGGCGCGGATCGGTGCCTGACGTGAACTTTTGCTGCGCGACAATACGCGCGCCGAATTTCTTGGCGGAATGCTCGAATGCCGCTGTCATGGCGGTGTCGGCTCGAGAAGGACCTTCGAATTCCAACAAGTTGGTCCACTTTCGCGACACGACGTATTGGATGAGACCGTCCATCAACTGGGCTC